>Ga0114964_10002168_pt1 | contig 13789 bp, 10 predicted proteins | sample C_131016_MF_Meta_FD_92638 | JGI IMG/M metagenome (GOLD analysis project Ga0114964, IMG submission 92638) | Freshwater microbial communities from Lake Croche, Canada to study carbon cycling - C_131016_MF_MetaG | ecosystem: Environmental > Aquatic > Freshwater > Lake | place: Lake Croche, Canada... | reverse complement strand
CGACATTTATCTTTGGCAGTTGAAATTGCGGTATTAATAGGTGTAATTGGCGTTATCGGCTTTTACATTTATACAGCTGATCCTGTCGAGATGTGGAAAGTAGTACTTACACAAATGATTCCGGCTGATGCCCCCGTTGTCGATATTCAACGAACTATAGATAATCTTGCCCATTATATGGCTGGAATTATTGCTGCAGGCTCTGTATTTGGCTTGCTGTTTGGTTTGTTTTTAGGTCGGTGGTGGCAGGCCAATCTTTATAATCCAGGTGGCTTCAGGCTAGAGTTCTTGTCTTTAGATGCAAAGCCGAGAATATGTATAGCTAGTTTAGCTATCGTTGCTACAGCCTATCTAAGCTCTGGAACTATTTCTGAGATTGCATGGAATATTAGTATTTTGCTTTTTGTGCTATACACAGTAATCGGAACAGCCATATTACATTCGGTTTTCTTAACTAAAAAACTAGCTCGTTATACAGTGGCAATGCTATATATCACTTTGTTTTTAGTACCGCATGCAATGTTGCTGGTTGTTCTTATTGGCTTGAGTGATCCTTGGCTGAATTTACGAAAAAACAAATCGAATCAACACACGCCTGATGGCGTATAAATAATCGGCTAAAACCGAAAGATGAGGATTAAAAGATGGAAGTTATTCTTCTTGAAAAGATAGCAAACTTGGGTAACCTAGGTGATCGAGTTACGATTAAATCTGGTTATGGTAGAAACTATCTTGTACCACAAGGCAAAGCTGTTGCTGCAACAGCCAATAAAATTGTTGAGTTTGAAGCTCGTCGTGCAGAACTTGAAAAAGCAGCTGCTGAAAAGTTGAGTGCAGCTCAAAAGCTTGGCAATGAACTTAGCAAACTTGAAGTTGTTATTTCTCATAAAGCGGGCGATGAAGGCAGATTGTTTGGCTCAGTCGGTACGCTAAATATTGCTGAAGCGATTACTGCGGCAGGCATTGCCGTAGAAAAACATCAAATTCGTTTGCCGCATGGAACTATTCGTCATATAGGCGATTATTCCATCGACATTAATTTACATTCTGATGTTATCGTTACTTTATCAATAAAAGTTGCTGCTGAAGCATAACTTATCAAGATCAAGGGCTCAAGGTGAAAGGTGAAAACGCTAGTTTTGTAACCTTTTACCTTGTACTTTGAGCTATGCGTTATTTTTATACCATTCTATTTTATTTAGCCATACCCTTCATATTATTGCGCCTGTTCTGGCGCAGCATAAAAGCCCCTACTTATCGCCTTAGATGGCGAGAACGTTTTGCTTTGTACAATAAAAGCTATCCCCAAAATGTTATCTGGTTTCATGCTGTTTCCTTAGGCGAATGTGAAGCTTTATTCCCCTTAATTAAACAACTATTAAAACAGCATCCAACTTCGAAAGTATTGATTACCACAACCACACCAACTGGATCTGCGCGCGTTAAAGCAGTCATGCAAGAATCGGTTATTCATGTGTATCTACCTTATGATATTCCAGATGCTATTTGCCGATTTATGCGCTGTTTTAAGCCCAAAATGGCTGTTATTATGGAGACTGAGATTTGGCCTAATCTTTATATTGCCTGTGGAAAAAGAGGTACTCCACTTTATATCATTAATGCTAGATTATCTGAAAAATCAGAACGAGGTTATCAAAAAATACCCTCACTAATTCACCCCGCTTTAGCGCAAGTAAGTCTTATTGCAACTCAAACCGAAGATGATGCTAAACGTTTTATAAGCATTGGTGCAGATAATGCAAAAGTTAAATCATTGGGAAATATAAAATTTGATGTTGAAGTTTCTCAAGAAATTTTAGAACAGGGCAAACAAATAAAAAACGATTTATTTCGTGGACGATTTGTATGGCTAATAGCGAGTACTCATAAAGATGAAGAATCAATATTTCTGGGTGTTTATCAAGAGATCAAAAAGAAAATTCCTGAATTATTGTTGGTTATAGTTCCACGACATCCCGAACGATTTGCTGAGGTAAAAAAGCTCTGTGAACAACAGCAATTTGCAGTGGTTTTACGCACAACTAAAGAAAAAATAAGTTTAGAAACGGATGTTTATTTAGCCGATACTCTAGGTGAATTAAAAATGCTTTATGCCTCTGCAGATGTGGCGTTTGTGGGCGGTAGCATGGTTCCAAGTGGTGGGCATAATATACTCGAAGCTGCAGCTGCTGGTGTTCCTGTTATGTTTGGCCCATACATGTCGAATTTCAAAGATATTGCAAGAGGAGTACTTGCTGCTAACGCTGCTATGCAGTGTAAAGATATAAATGCTTTAATAGATTCTCTATTGATTCTTCATAACCAGCCTTCGCTCAAGACCACACTAATCGAAAATGCTAAGGCCTTTGTTATCCATAATCAAGGTGCGACTGATAAAATATGTAAGATTTTAAGCCTTAGAGTGATAGAATAAAAGCGTAGCTATTCTGTTAGTACTCATGATTGTAAATTGCCCTAGGCTAATCAGTGATATTAGGCATTTATGCAATTGCTAATGAGCTAAAGTCTTAAGATACTTGCTCTTGCTGACACCCGAAATGAAATCTGAAATTCAAAGCAAATATAAAATCACTACAGTGGCTTTTAGTAATAAGTTCCCTGCATATAAGTTGTTTTTGCTCACTCAGCTGTAATTAATAATTTCTTAGGATCAGTCCTTGCAGTCATAATTGAGATCACTTTGCATCTGCGTCTATTAAAGAAAAACTTCGGCTTATCAAGGCATGTTCCAGCTAAGCTAAAAAATAAGAGTACCCAGTATTTATTGATAAAAAATAGGTATTCATAAGACATAAGCATGTCACTTATTTAGGGTGTGCAACCTTAACTTAAAATTTTAAAGAGAGTATTTCATGCAACATCAACATGCACTTTCAAATGCAATAAAGTTATCAGTAATAGTAACCGTTAAAAATGAAGTCAGTACCATTACCTCTTTTGTTAAATCATTATTAAATCAATCATTAGAGCCAGATGAAATTATCATAGTTGATGGTAATAGCAATGACGGCACTCAAGAGGTACTTAGAAAATTTGAAACACAAAAAAAGATTCGAATGCTAATTCGTGATTGCAATATAGCCGAAGGTAGAAACTTTGCTATAGCGAATACCGTTAATGATTATATAGCAGTAACTGATGCGGGTTGTGTTGTTGATAACAATTGGTTGAAAGAAATAGCTAAGGCTTTTGAAGCAAGCGACAACCCAGATGTAGTTGCAGGAAATTTTCAATTTGATTGCCATAATGATTTCGAAGAGGCCGTAGTTTTATCGACGTTTAATCCAGAAAGAGCTCAAACCGAAGCTGCAATTTATTATCCGTCCAGTCGCTCGGTTGCCTTTAAAAAATGCGCTTGGGAAAAAGCTAAGGGTTACCCTGAATGGTTGTATGCTGCCGAAGATACCTTGTTTAATATTCGCTTACGTCAACTTAATTTTAAATTTTTTTTTGCTGAAAAAGCCTTTGTTTCTTGGCGTCCAAGAGAAACATGGAAAGCACTTGCCAAGCAGCGCTTTAGTTTTTCTAGAGGAAATGCTCGTGTAGGTATTGGTACCCAAGGTTATATGATTAATATCAAATATCATGGGCTCATTTTAGTGCTTTTGTTACTTTCTATATTTTGGTCATGGATATTAGTTTTTAGTATGGTTCCATTGTTTATGCATATTAAAAATAACCTGTGGTCTCAAGCGAAAAAAGCAAGCCAGAAATCAAATCGCCCAAATATTTTTTGGAGAGTCTTACTAGTAATGGAATTTGTACGCTTAATTGGTATTATCGGTTTTGTTAGAGGCCGAATGGATCGCTGCTTAAATAAAAACTATATTGAAAATCAAATGCAATGGATGGGAATAAAAACATTAGATGACCTAGAAGAGAAGTATCGTGCGTGACTACGTCGTACTTATATTTTTAATTGCTTGCATTCTTGCCGCCTGGAAAAAGCCATGGTGGGGGGTGTTGTCATTAGCTGTTTTTAGCTACTTGAATCCTCATGCCTTTGCTTGGGGCTTTGTGAGAACCCTGCCAGTTTATTATGTGTTATTTCTAGTGGTCGCATTTCGCACCTTTACTTGCAAAGATAAACAAGCTTTACCTAGAGATTGGCGTATACCTGTTTTTGTGATGCTTTGGATAGGTTTTGCTATTAGTTCAACACAAGCTTATTTTCCCGATCTTGCTTGGCAGAAATTTTGGTTAGTCACAAAGATATATTTGCCCTTTTATTTCACTTTGGTGTTGATTAATACTCGAGAAAAGCTTTATTGCTTAATCATTACAATAGGGGCTTCGATAGGAGCTGTCGCTGTTAAAGGAGGACTTTTTGCTATTTTAAAAGGATTTTCTGCTCGCGTTTATGGCCCTCCAAATACTCAATTTGAAGAAAACAATGCCTTTGCTGTCGCGATGTTGATTTCAATACCTCTATTATTACTTTGGCAAAAAGAAACACTAAATCCTTGGGTTAAAAAAAGCTTGCCGTTTACGATTCCCATTATTTATGCAGCATCTTTGAGCTCATGGTCGCGAGGTGCATTATTAACTATGGGGGTGTTGACTCTTATTCTTATAATTAATAGTAAGCGTAAATATCTTATTATTCCTTTAATACTTATGGGTGCATTTTTTGTGAAAGATTATTTGCCCCAAGAATGGTTTGGAAGAATGAATACTATTGAGACCTATCAACAAGACAGTTCAGCTATGGGGCGCATTACGGCTTGGACAGATGGCTGGAATCATACATTAGAACATCCTTTTACTGGGGCAGGTTTTGAAGGCTGGTTATTTGTGACTCAACGCGATTGGCATAGTTCTTATGTAGAAATGTTTTCAGAGCACGGATTTATTGCTTTTGGATTATGGCTTTCATTGATTTTAGGCACTTTAATTAGCCTTACAAATATACCCAAAAAAACAAAAGATATCGTTGGTATGGAGTGGGTCGTTAATTATTGTTTTATGCTGAAAACATCATTGATCTGTTATATGGTAGGAACTGCTTTTTTGGGACTTTCTTATTGGGATTTACTATATCACTTGATATTTATTTCTGTTTTACTCAAGAAAATTGTAATAGAGGAGTTGGCGATTAAGCAACCTGAGTTGATTAAGCCACGTTGGGCAATGCGATAGAGACTTTGAAAGTATTATTAATGAATGTTGTACGATTTGAAAAGTATTTTAGCTCCCTCTCCAGACTAGATATAGGTGTCTATACAATTTTATTGTTTCCACATATCCACAATTAAGTTCTTGTCTGCTGGATAAGCTTATGCATATGGAGGGTATGAATAAATTGTTATAGGTTGTAATCTAGTGGACGAAGTGATGTAGGGACAGGCCGCGACCTGTCCCTACGATGAACACTTAATAGCCTAATTGCTGACTAATATCAGCAAGCGTAGGTAAAATACAGTTTATTTTTTCCTGATTATTACCATCTTTCCATTTATCAACTCGAATCTCAGAGAAAGTATTGTAAGGGGTATCTAAAACAGCGCTGCAATGGTTTTTCATTGCCTCATCAAATGGCAAATTACAAGCTAGAAACAGTTTTTCAAACTCTAAAACAGGGTTGTTGATGAGTGTTTCATAAGCAATTTCATGCCATTGATGCTTTGGAATTAAAGTTTTAGCCGCTAAGATAGCTTCATTCATGGTTCGATATTGAAATGCACAAACTTGCTCTATCGATGCCCGCGTTAATTGCCTCCAACCCTCCGCTAAAAAGAAACACCATTGCTGATATTTGCCCTGCTCTATCGCTATTGTTTCTGTCAAATCCTTAGACCATGTCGCAAACTCACTCGATTTCCCCCAGCCATGTATTAATGAGTCAATATTATCGCCAGCATTTCTTTTAATAAATATGAAATGCGCATCGGGAAATAATTGATATAGATAGGGGATAGAAAGACCATTTTGATTGTTTTTATCAACGATACGAGTTTGCCCAGTTTTAGTATAAAAATACTTCGAGACCTTAGATTTATTAGTAGGATTGGCCAAGATGGGCTCGATAGCGTGACTATTCCATAAGCGCTCATTCAGTGGATGTAATTCCGCCCAAAAGTCATGAGTTTCTTTGTGTAGACTGCCCAAATGTTTCGATTGCGAGAAGGTTTTATAAATCATAGTCGTTCCGGCTCGACTACAGCCGACTACAAATATTGGTTTTATTAATGTAACCGGCTTAATGAAGTAATTTAAGTTTCTATAATATATCAATGCTTTTTTTGTGTAAAAGCACAGATTCTTAATGATCTTTTCTTTTAATTCATTCATAAAGCCAGTTGCCTTGAGTTTTAATGCGTTGATAAAGTTAAGTGGGTTTATTTTACGCGTAAACCCGCTACAGCGCCTGCTTCAGGGCTTAATATCCAAATATCTTTGCCTCCAGGTCCTGCCGCAAGCACCATGCCCTCAGAGCAACCAAAGCGCATTTTTCTAGGGGCAAGATTGGCAATAACTAGGGTTAATTTTCCTTCTAAATCTTCAGGCGCGTAAGCAGATTTAATGCCTGCTAATATATTGCGAGTTTCATCACCTATATCAACAGTCAGTTGTAAAAGTTTCTCAGAGTCTTCGATATGTTCAGCTTTAATAATTTTGGCTATACGTAAATCCAGTTTAGCAAAATCTTCAAATTCAATAGTGTCAGCGATAGGCTCAAAGGCTTTGGCTTTTAAAGGCGCCGCTGTTTTTTCGAGGTTTTCTTTAGAGGCTTCAACGATGGCTGTGATTTTGTCAGCTTCAACCCTTGTCATTAAAGGTTTAAAATCATTAATGCTATGGTTTAGCAGTGGGTTTTTAGCACCGGGCCAAACTTGAGCAGGTATGTTCAAAAAATGTTCAGCTTGTTCAGCTAACACAGGAATGACAGGTTTTAAATAAGTCGCTAATAAACTAAATAAATTAAGTCCCATAGAACAAACATCATGTAATTCAGCTTCATTGCCTTCTTGTTTAGCAATTAACCAGGGCTTTTTTTCATCAATATATTGATTCGCTTTATCCGCTAGCGCCATAATTTCGCGCATAGCTTTGCCAAACTCGCGTGATTCATAAAAGCTTGCAATTAATTCGTTTGCATTAATAAACTCTTGATATAAATCAGGCTCTGAGCAATTTTTAGATAAGCGATTATCAAAACGCTTAGCAATAAAGCCACTACAACGGCTTGCGATATTAACTACTTTTCCGACTAGATCAGAATTAACTCGCTGACTAAAGTCGTCAAAATTAAGATCGATATCGTCAACGCTCGCACTCAATTTAGCGGCAAAATAATAGCGTAAATATTCGGGATTTAGATGATCCAAGTAAGTTCTTGCGGTAATAAATGTGCCACGAGATTTGGACATTTTTTCGCCATTAACAGTTAGAAATCCGTGAGCGTAAATCGCGCTAGGCGTTCTAAAGTCAGCGCCACTCAACATTGCTGGCCAGAATAAAGCATGGAAATAGATAATATCTTTACCAATAAAATGATAAAGTTCAGTCGTGCTATCTTTAGCCCAAAACTCATCAAAATCAAAACCTTGTTTATCACATAGATTTTTAAAGCTGGCCATATAGCCAATAGGCGCATCTAGCCAAACATAAAAATATTTCCCTGGAGCATCGGGAATTTCAAAGCCAAAATAAGGAGCATCACGAGAAATATCCCATTGCTGTAAGCCGCCTTCTAACCATTCTGCTAATTTATTACGTACTTCAGCTTGCAAATGACCTTCTTTAGTCCAGGCATTAAGCATTTCGGTGAAATTAGCTAAATCGAAAAAATAGTGAATCGAATCTTTTGATATAGGTTTAGCTCCAGATATGGCAGAAACCGCATTTTTCAATTCACTGGGCGCGTAAGTGGTTCCGCAAGCTTCGCAACCATCTCCATACTGATCGATTGCACCACATTTAGGACAATCACCTTTAATAAAGCGATCGGATAAGAACATGTTTTTAATCGGATCAAACGCTTGTGTAATGCTACGTGAACTGATGTGCCCTGCATCTCGAAGGCGCTTATAAATGAGTGATGAATAGCCGCGGTTCTCTTCGGAATGAGTGCTGTGATAATTATCAAAAGCCACGCCAAATTCAGTAAAGTCAGCTAAATGTTCTTTGCCAACTTGAGCGATGAGTTGCTCTGGAGTGATGCCCTCTCGATCAGCTCTGAGCATAATTGGGGTACCGTGGGTATCATCTGCGCAAACGAAATAACAGGTATTGCCGCGTTGTTTCTGGAAGCGAACCCAGATATCGGTTTGAATATATTCAACCAGATGCCCTAAATGTATAGGGCCGTTTGCATAAGGTAAAGCGCTGGTAACAAGAATTTTTCTATCGGACATGGCGTAAAAGTTAAGGAATACAAAATAAAGAATGTGCGGATTATCTCATAAAATAGGCAGTACTAACGTATTGAGCATCGTTAAGCGATGAATTTTATTAAAAAGACTGTAGAATGCCTTGCAAAGAATGTTTGGTTGAATAGCCGAATTTACTGAAATTACTTATCTTAAAATAATTATGGCGCACATAGAAAAAACCGATATAGAGCATTTATTAGCAACCTTTATTGATCCTAATCATGGTGTTGATCTAGTTACTGCAAAGTCATTAAAAGAAATAACCCTTGATGGCAATAATGTCACAGTTAAATTAGAACTTGGTTATCCTGCTAAAAGCATCATTGATGCATTAAAAGCTGATGTTGAGCAACTCATAAAAACTTTAGTTGGTGTTGATTCAGTAACTGTTGAAGTTACGGTAAAAATTATCTCTCATGCTGTACAGCAAGGTTTAAAGCCACAGGCAAATATCAAAAATATTATTGCTGTAGCTTCAGGTAAAGGTGGTGTTGGTAAATCAACAACTGCCGTTAACATTGCCTTGGCTTTATCTGCAGAGGGCGCCAAAGTAGGTATTATGGATGCTGATATTTATGGCCCCAGTATTCCGACTATGCTGGGTTTGTCTGGTCGTCCCGATAGTGTAGATAATAAAACCTTGATGCCTAAAATAGCCTTTGACATACAAACAATGTCTATTGGTTATTTGGTTGAACCAGATCAAGCAATGATTTGGCGTGGCCCCATAGCCACTAATACCTTGCAACAATTACTGAGAGATACTAATTGGCATGATATTGATTATTTAATTGTTGATTTGCCGCCTGGTACGGGCGATATACAGTTAACCTTGGCACAACAGATTCCAGTGAGTGGTGCGATTATCGTTACCACACCTCAAGACATTGCCTTACTTGATGCTCAACGTGGCTTAGGTATGTTTGCTAAAGTGAATGTGCCGGTATTGGGGGTGGTTGAAAATATGAGTTTACATATTTGCAGCGCCTGTGGTCATGAAGAAGCTATTTTTGGTATAGGGGGTGGTATCGCAATGGCTGAAAAAAACAAGGTAGATTTATTAGGTTCATTGCCTTTGGATATTACGATCCGTTTAAATGCAGATTCTGGAACGCCTACTGTAGTTGCTGATCCTGATGGCCGACCCACTCAGTTGTATAAAGACATTGCTCGTAAGGCAGCTGCTAAATTAGCACTAAAAACTAAGGATTTTAGTACTCGATTTCCAAGCATCGTAGTGCAAAATACTTAATTCAAGTTACGCATTAACGCTTTTTTACTATCGTTTGCCGCGCCGAGCACCGCAGGTTTTGTTGGGATTGGCCCGTAAGGTCGCAGCATTGATGCCGCGAGTCTGTAGGAGAGCATGAAGCACTCTCTACCGAGCCCAGATAAAACCGAGGAGCGCAGATTGAGCGACAATCGAGCCGCCTTTTCTTTGGATACTTTTTAAAGGCTGCGCCAATCAAAGTATCTCGCTTTCGGGTGCGCTTACCCGATTAACACATCGTCGCGATAGCGACTTCATTATTTTTAAAAAGCCGTTGAATGGTTACGTAACATCATTTACTCATTTAACTTTAGTGTTTCAGCTTGTACCTGATTAACGTCTATGTAAAAATTGAGCCTTTTAACAAACTGGATATAGAAATCACTCATGGGTATAAAATCAGATAAATGGATACGCCGCATGGCCGAAGAGCACGGCATGATAGCGCCGTTTGAAAGTGGTCAAGTCAGAGATTCTGAGCAAGGTCGAGTTATTTCTTATGGTACTTCCAGTTATGGCTACGATGTACGTTGTTCTGACGAATTTAAAATTTTCACCAACATAAACTCTGCCATCGTTGATCCTAAAAACTTTGATTCTAATAGTTTTGTTGATGTTAAATCGGATGTTTGTATAATTCCACCGAACTCTTTTGCATTAGCACGTACCGTTGAGTTTTTTAAAATTCCTAGAGATGTACTGACTATTTGTTTAGGAAAATCTACTTATGCAAGATGCGGTATTATCGTTAATGTGACACCTTTAGAGCCTGAATGGGAAGGTCATGTCACCTTAGAATTTTCTAATACCACAACTTTACCCGCAAAAATTTATGCCAATGAGGGTGTTGCACAAATGCTTTTCTTTGGCGGGGATGAAGTATGTGAAACGTCTTATAAAGATCGTGGCGGTAAATATCAAGGGCAAACGGGTGTTACTCTTCCTAAAGCTTAAGTCTCTCATTGATCCTATAAAATTCAATCTCTAAAAAACGCTCCATTATGGGGCGTTTTTTATGATCAGTACGTTTATAATCAAGCGCACTATCAAGCGCAGTCGATTCCTGCAAGAATGGTCTGTAATTTGCTTGTATAAATATAAAGCTTACCTTAATAACGACTGATAACATCAAACTATGTATAAACGCATACTGGATAATCTTAATTGCGCCATTTTATTATTTGATCGCGATTTAATATTGACCTATATAAATACCTCAGGAGAAATTCTGTTGGCTGATAGTGCCAATCATTTGGTAGGTCACAGTGCAGATGAGTTATTTAAATTTTCTGATTCGGCGTTACTTACTAATTTAAAGCAATCGTTAGCTATGGCGGAACCCTTAGTTGATCGAGCGCTTTCTGTAGCACGAGCAACTCATAATGCGACGATTAATTTTAGCGCCACACCTTTAGTGATTGACGATCAAGTCAATGAAATATTGCTAGAACTACAGCAAATTGATAATCATCTACGCATATCTAAAGAAGAGCAATTATTAGCGCAGCACAATACCGCGCGCTTGTTTGTTAGGGGCTTGGCTCATGAAATAAAAAATCCTCTAGGTGGCTTACGTGGCGCTGCACAGTTATTAGATTTAGAACTGGAAGATCCAGAACTCAAAGAATATACCCAAATTATCATTGCTGAATCGGATCGATTACAAGCGCTCATGGATAAAATGCTAGGGCCTAATAAATTACCTAATAAAAAAACAATTAATATCCACGAAGTACTAGAGCGTGTTAGGCATTTAGTGCATGCAGAATCTAGTAGTTCCTTAAATATAATCAATGATTATGACCCCAGTATTCCTAATATTTATGCCGATAAAGATCAACTCATTCAAGCTATTTTAAATATTGCCAGAAATGCCATGCAGGCCATGGATGGTAAGGGTCAACTCGTATTTAAAACACGCATTCATCGACACATGAATGTGGGTCGCAAGCGTTATAAGTTAGCAGTAAAGTGCGACATCATCGACAACGGACCTGGTATCGCTGCTAACATGTTGAATCAAATTTTTTATCCTATGATTACCGGTCGAGCTGAAGGCACCGGCTTAGGCTTGTCGATTGCGCAATCATTGATCAATCAACATAACGGCTTAATTGAATGTAAAAGTGAGCCAGGGCATACCGCATTTTCAATTTACTTACCGATGGAGGGTCAGTAATGATTACAACCGAAACCGTTTGGATAGTTGATGATGATAAGTCTATACGTTGGGTAGTTGAAAAAGCCTTACAAAAAGCAGACATTATCACCCGCAGTTTTTCCAGTGGTAAAGACTTGATCCTAGCCTTGAACGATGATCTGCCAGATGCTTTGATTACTGATATTCGCATGCCAGGGATGGATGGCTTGGAATTATTAAGTAAGATACAGATTAGTCATCCAACCTTGCCTGTCATCGTGATGACAGCTCATTCTGATTTAGAAAGTGCCGTTTCAGCATTTCATGGCGGTGCTTTTGAGTATTTACCTAAACCTTTTGATATTAAGGAAGTAGTTAATCTAGCACAACGCGCTTGCTTACATGGTCGACAACAACAAGATGACATCCAAAGCACCTTAGCGGTTAATATCGAACCTACACCTGAAATTATTGGGGAAGCTCCAGCGATGCAGGAAGTGTTTCGAGCCATAGGGCGATTGGCACGTTCCCACATTACGGTACTGATTAATGGAGAGTCCGGTGCCGGTAAGGAATTAGTCGCTAAAGCCTTGCATCGTCACAGTCCTAGAACCAAAAAGCCTTTTATTGCTTTAAATATGGCGGCCATTCCTAAAGATCTCATGGAATCAGAGTTATTTGGGCATGAAAAAGGTGCATTTACAGGCGCACAATTAAGACGAGCAGGACGATTTGAGCAAGCCAATGGTGGAACCTTGTTTCTTGATGAAATAGGTGACATGCCGACAGAATTACAAACCCGTCTATTAAGAGTGTTAGCTGATGGTGAGTTTTATCCAGTCGGTGCGCATCAGGCGGTTAAAGTTGATGTACGCATTATTGCCGCAACTCATCAAGATTTAGAAACCTTAGTTGAGCAAGGTCGTTTTCGGGAAGATTTATTTCATCGCTTAAATGTTATTCGTATACATCTTCCCGCTTTGCGGGAACGTAAGCAAGATATCCCCTTGTTATTACGTCACTTTTTACATCAAGCTGCTGTTGAGCTTGGCGTAGAAATAAAGATTTTAAAGCCAGAAGCAGAAGCTTTTTTAAGTACCTTAGAATGGCCTGGTAACGTTAGGCAATTAGAAAATAGTTGTCGTTGGATAACCGTAATGGCCTCTGGACGTGAAGTTTATTTACATGATTTGCCACCTGAATTACTTAACGCATCAATAGAGAAGGTCGATGCTGCAGCGGATTGGGAATCTTTATTTAGAAAAAGTATAGATCGGCAGTTATTAAATACCTTGGATAATAATGCAGTCAAGATAGAAATTGCCAAGCAGGCTATTAACACGGTTGAAGCAATTTTAATCAAATCTGCTTTAGATTTCACGAGGGGCAAGCGTCATGAAGCCGCTCTTTTATTAGGTTATGGCCGAAACACCCTCACTCGTAAAATCAATGAGTTAGAAATAGAAGATTAATCCTCTATTGATAGTTTCTAATGTAGGTTAGCGATAGAGACTGTGAAAGTATTCTTTTTATTTCCCCCTCTTTAGCAAAGAGGGGCTAGGGGAGATTGGGTCTATAAAAAATAATCATTAAATATTAGTAGCCTATAACACAAAAAATCCCCCTCTGCCCCCTCGCTTTGCTCTCCCCCTTTTACAAAGGGGGAAGCTAAAATCACAATACTTTCACAGTCTCGATAGCGTAACCCAACTAGCTATTAAAGTATCGATGCATAAAAATGTCCGGTTACGCTGCGCTAACCCTGCCTACCCCCTTCCCAAGTCTCCCCTACAAAACTATAAGTAGATGTCGATCGTAATGTAGTGACAGGTCGCGACGTATCCCTATGGTGTGAAATGTACCGAAAATACGAACTTACTTGTGTAGAGACCTCACTTTATATTTGGAGTCAAAACTCATGAGTTTTGACTGATTGAATTGCCTCTGTATCCTAAAGATATAGGCTTACGAGTTATCACTAAT
>Ga0114964_10002166_pt1 | contig 13798 bp, 31 predicted proteins | sample C_131016_MF_Meta_FD_92638 | JGI IMG/M metagenome (GOLD analysis project Ga0114964, IMG submission 92638) | Freshwater microbial communities from Lake Croche, Canada to study carbon cycling - C_131016_MF_MetaG | ecosystem: Environmental > Aquatic > Freshwater > Lake | place: Lake Croche, Canada... | reverse complement strand
GAAGACGATTAGGTTCTTCACCGCTAAATAGTTTTATGCGTGACTTGTTTGTTAACACGATTTCACCGATACTGCGGTTATAGTCTTTAAGCACCCCGTATTCCCGAAGGATTTGCACGACACCTGACACGCCTTCCGCACAAGTGTCCCTACAGTCTGCATAAGTAGGTGCAACAATAGCCCAACGCGTATTCCTGTTACTTATAGCTTGCCACGCCAACCATTCAGCCGCGCTTCGTGTCTTACCGTAACCACGACCAGCAAGAATAAGCCAAGTTGACCAGTCGTTAGTTTGTGTCGGTGTCTGACCCTGACGTGACAGTTGGTGTGTCCAACGAACCCTGCGAGCCGCTATTAAGGAGTTCAACGAGCTTACGGACTTCGGCGTCAATGCTATCTCCGTCATAAGTGGTCACTTCTATCTGTTGTTTAATTGGTTGGTCTAAGCCCAATAGTTTGGCTCGTCGTTCCATAATTCTGATTAACGTCTGTATTGCGGGCAAGTCACCTTGTAGGGCTTTACCCCAGACTGCGGACTGCATTAGGTCTAAACGTTCGCCTTCTACCTGTCTTATAGCGTCTAGGTCTTCAATAACTGCACGTTTTGCGGCGCGCTGGTATGCGGCGTGTGCGGCACTTGCTGAACCGTAGTTGACGCGTTCTGCGATTAAGTCCCAAGTTAAGCCACCACGACGAAGCTTTACAACTTCAATTTCTTTGTCTAGCACTTCGGGTTTGACTGTTCTGCGTTGTGTCATAGGTTCATTGTAAGTCTTTAACGTATAAAGACGCTAGTTTGTTGTTTGGTTGTCCTGCGTAGCTAAATGTTGCTGTTAAACGGCTTTTACTTGTTGCAGTGTTTATTGTTGAATTTTTGCCTAAATTGGCTACACGTGACGGTTTGCGGGTCATTGCCCAAGTTTTACTGCGGTTTAGACTGCGCACAAATGCGGGGTGACTTGTCACAATGTTCAGTTTTTTGCCCATTGACCTGTATGCACCGCCAACAAGGTCTAACGCTATTGCACCTAACCCAAGCCCTTGAAAATCGGGTAAAACAACTATGCGTGATACTTTCCAAAGATTTTTGACTACTGGGTGCGGAAATGGCAGTGTTGCAATAAGAACCGCTGGTTGCTTGTTTATGTAGCCGACTATGGTTTGTGCGCTGTTAGCAATAGTGTGGTCTAAATAGTGATAACGACTGAATTGCGTCCAAGCTTTAGTTGTTGTTCTAACGAATTCAAGTTCAACTGTTGGGCGTTGCCTAAGTAACTCCCAACTGAATTTGCCTGTGGCAGGTTCATAAATCCAGTCAGGTTGCAACCATTCTTGCACGTCATAATGGCAAGTAACTGCAACAAGTTTTTGTCCCCGTTTACGGACTGTTTTAGCAATAGCGTATGAACCGACTTGTGCCACTGTGCGGTCAACAACTGACGTAAACTCGTCAACAACAGACAGGTCAGGTTGTTCGGCTAGTATTCGTGCCATTGTTACACGAAATTGCTCGCCGTTGCTTAACGTGTGAAATGGTCTAAGCCACGCTGGCGGGCTACTGAACCCGACGGACGACAATAAAGTTGTTATGTCTTGGATAGACATTGTTGCAGGAAAATCGTCTATAAGTGATTTTGTTGCGTCCCAAACAAGATTTTCGCCGTTTAACAATTCTTGATTAAAAAGTGTTTTAGCTACTGTCGTTTTACCTGCACCACTAGGACCAACGATTAAGCCTATGTTCCAGTCGCGGTCATTCAAGTCAGGAATGTTTAACGGGATTTCTGTCACGGACTTATTTTCGGCTGTAATGTCAAACATACCTTCAACAAGCATTACGCGCGGCGTGCGTTCTATCTGTGTTTGTAGCTTTATCACAAAACCACTGCCCTGACTTTTAGACCTTCGCCATAAAATCGTTCTAACAGGTTTTGTTGTTCAACTTCGTTTTGACATTCAATGACAACTTCGTATTTTTCTTGTAGCGGTTTTTCGGTTGCGTCAAACGGTTCTGCGTCTTCGTTTTCCCAAAACCCTAGTTGTTCAGTGTTCCAGCCGTCTGTCTGTAAGTCAATGATTTGGCTTGCAAGTATGTCTTTATCCCATTCAGCAAGTTCTGCGGTGCGATTATCTGCTAACGCAAATGCTTTAACTTGATTAGCGTCCCAGTCTTTAGGCACACGCACAACCTTAATGTCTGTCCAGCCAAGTTGTTTAGCGGCAGTTACTGTGCCGTTACCTGCAACAATAATGTTGTCGTCAGTAATAACGATAGGTTTGCGTTGACCAAATTGTTTTAAACTGCTCGCAATAGCGTCAAGGTTCTTTTTGTCGTGTTTACGTGCGTTGTTAGGGTCAAGTTGTAGGTCTTGAATAGCAACTGTTTCAATATTCATTCAAATAACCGTTTCTGCATAACTTCAATAGCAACTTCATTATTGTCATTAGTAATAAAGTTGCGGTTCAACAATTTTGCGGCGTGAGCTGTTGAACCTGAACCGCCAAAAGGGTCAACAACATAATCACCGACTTTAGTATGCACTTCAATAAATGGCTTTATTAAATCTAACGGTTTCTGATTAGGATAACCAACACGTTCAGCGTCAGTGTTAGATAGAGTAATGTCCCAAACTGACGAAACTTTTTTGTTGTCTTCGTAGCCTTTTTTAGGTGCTTTACGAATAACTGTCGGCACAAATTCTTCCTGAAACAAGGGATTAGTTGTTTTACTGAATAAAAGAATAGTGTTGTGTTTATTTGCCCACCATTTGGTAGCCCCACGACCTAAACCAAATGTCCAAATAATTTCGCCTTGTGGAATAAACCCTATCTTTAACATTTCGCAGTAAACTTGATGGACTGACCGATAATCCAAACAAATAGCTATTACACCTGTGTCAGTCAATGCTTGATAAGCGGCGTAACCTATGTCAACTAATAATTTAATTACTTCGTCAATACTTAAATCTTTGTATTGTTTGTTAGTTGCGTTGTTGCGTTGTATGTTGTTAGTTCCAAATGGCGGGTCAGTCCAAATTAACTGCACGGAATTTTGTGGCAGGTTACGCATAAATTGCGTGGCGTCAGAATGATATAAATTGCCGTAATTTGCAGAATTTACAAGTTGCATTGACTGCCTTCCTGTTTTAAGAATACAAGAAAAGTTGACGTGTGTCCAGCTACAAACACACGCCAACTTGGTCTTTAACTAAAATCGTGGTCAACGATTAACTGCGTAAACTGTCCAACAGTCATTTCAATAATTGCTTCAGACAAAATCTTGTTAGCAATTTTTAGGCGAGCTTCAGGCAAAACACTAATCCACTGCGCTTTACTAGACAAGTAACGTTCTAACGCAACATTTTGCAATGTTTGGTCGTTTAGTTCTAATGCCTTCCACAAAATGAAACTGCGGGCAGTTCTGTCAAGTCGTGCCTGTTGTTCGTGTTCCAGCATTTCGTTAGCGTCATTTTCTTCAAAGTAAGTCATTGACTTTTCCTTAGAACGGTGTCACGTCGTCAAACGCAATAGGTTCGCGTGTTTGATTACCTGAAACAAAGACTGTGTCATTCAATTCAAGTTTGATAGACCGACCTGCTTTACCTTCACGGTCAAGTTTTGGTGTGCCGTCTTCGTTAACCCAGTCTTCAATGGTGGCTTTAAGTCTGCCTGTAAAAGTGCCGTAATCGTTTTCTTTAAAGCTCACTGGGTCATAGAACCAAGCGGTGTATTTTTTGATAAACGACGTTGTTGGTGTGTCTATCTGTTCGTGTATTTCTACACCTTTACCAGCAAAGAAAATTCTGCCAACTTTGCCTTCTACTGTTAATTTAGCCATTTTTTATTTTTCCTTCTGTTTAGTTGCGGCTATTTCTTTACCAACTGTTGTAAACAGTTCAGCAAAGTCTGTTACATCACTGGCGGAAATTTCAGTGACAAATTCTGTGTGATAGCTGGCGTCAAACATTGTTACAGTGACAACGCCTATGTCGTTAAACACTTCAGCGCGCAATGATTTGCCTTGTTCAAAACCTATTTCGTAAGTTTTAGTTTGCACAATTTTTTGGTTAGGTGTGCCACACACCGAGCAGTCTGTTTTATAGCAGTTACGCATTTTTACCTTCCAGTTCTCTTTATTGTTTTAATTGCTTGCACACGGTCTTGTTCAGACATTCCGCCCCAAACACCGTGTTCAATTTCGTTGTCTATCGCGTAACGGGCGCACTGCAACCGTAACGGACATTCATCACAAATTTCTTTAGCCAAGTCAACTGTTTTAGGGTCAAACCAAATTTCTGGGTCAGACTGTTGACAAAGTGCGTCGTCCCAAATACCAACTTCAGCAAGTAAATCTATTGTGGGTTTATGTTCAGCCATTATTTTGCTCGTTAACAATGTCAATAATTTCTTTTATTGTTTCCGTGCCGCAGTCACACTCACAAACAGTTAATTGTTTATTCAGTAATTCAGTTATGCGTTCACGTTCAAATTCTGCGGCTTCTTCACGGTGAGCTTCAAGCATTACCTGTAAAGTGTCTTTAAACATTTTTTCAGACAATTCCGCTATTTCAAGCAACCAAGTTGGATTAAACTTTTTGCTAATCTCGTTGCTGTATTTGCGTTTAGTCATTATTGTTTTCTCCGTAACTAATAGTGATAAAAGTTTTGTTTGCCTTGCCATAAATCTTGCGGGCAGTTAAATCAACAACTTGACTGTCGTCCACCCAAACATTCTTAGCGTCACTTATAGCGTCCAAACAATAGCGCGTCAGTTTATCTACGTCAGGTTTAACAGTGTGAAACATACGTTTTAACGCAGACTGTGGACGTTCAAAAACAAACAGTAAAGAAACAGACACAGGTATTTCCTTAGTCGCGACAACCCACTTATCTTTGTAAGCTTCAACTGCAATGCGTTCACTTAACAGTTGACGTGCAACCTTTAAGTCTTTAGACGCTTCAACCATTACGACGCGACCACCACGAACAAACCCGTTTTTAGAACCCTGCGGTTTAGCCGCGTAAGGGTGTTCAATTAGTATTCTTGGCATTGTCTGTCTTTTCTATGTATTTGCGCACTGTGTCTTCAATGACAGTCAACTGTTCAGGTGTTAGTTTGGCAACAACTTTACGCAGTTTTAATTTTGCGCGTCGTTCCAAATTCTTGCGTTTAGACATTAGTTACCTTCCAAAATTTCTTGTATATCTAATAATTGCAAAGCTTTAACGGCTTGTTGCGGCACCACGCCATTACCGCACAACTTCAATTGTTCTGCACGTTTCAAACCAATTTCAGGGTCAGTCACCCAACCTTCAGGCAACCCCATAAGCCATTCAGTAAATTCTGCACTTAATCTGTGACCACCGTCTTTACCGTCAGACTTCACTGGTGCAGGTGCAAGTCTGTCAAGTATTTTTTCCCACCGTTCAATTGCTGGTAGATACTTACCCCAATTTAATCTGACTGCAACACCAAGACTTGCGCCCGGCATACCTTTAGTTTTGCCGTCAACAAAATCTTGTCTGCGTTGTAGGTAAGCTTCAACAGGTTCGTCGTGATTACGTAAATGCGCAATAGTTGGTGTTGGCAGTAAAGACTGTTTGTTTTCGTGTTCAGCAAAATCTTTTTCAACAACGTCAGAAACTTTAAGATTATTTGCAACCGCTAAATCTGCTATTTGGTCGCGCAACATAATCATACGTCCCTTAGTTTTTTTCATTGCGGCACTATTTGCGCCACCGCCACCTTCAATTGCCGCTGGTGTTCGCAATAGTATGTTTTCTTGGGTAGGCGATAATGAAAATTCTGAACCTGTTGTGTGGTGCGCCTGTGTCTGCAGCTCGTAAGCCACACCATTTTGCGTCATACCCGATATCGTCCAAGTTTCCAAGAACGGCACCCAATGCCCGCAAAACAGGTTGTTCTCCGTCGTTTCCCATACAGTCCTGACAGTGTTCCACGTTGCTATTTGCTTTTGCACTTAATATTCCTTTGACGTTTTCAATGACAACTAATTTTGGTTTTATTGTTTCTATTGCTCGCGCAAATTCTGACCATAACCCCGAGCGTGTGCCGTCTTCAAGTCCTGCACGTTTACCCGCAATAGACAAGTCTTGACACGGAAACCCGCCAGTTAAAATGTCAACTGGTTCAATGCTTGCAAAATCAACTTTGGTTACGTCCCGATAATTTGGCACGTCTGGAAAATGGTGTTGCAAAACTTTACTGGGTGCGTCGTCCCATTCGCAATGCCACGCGACTGTTGCGCCTGTAAGTTCTGTTACGGCTAAATCAAGTCCGCCGTAGCCGCTAAACAAACTGCCTATTTTCACTTGTGTTGCTCGCAGTTCTGTATAGCTTGGTCTTCAGTTGAATACTTGTCCCAACAGTTACGTGGCTTATCTTGAAACATTAACCAAATCAACAAACCAATTGTTGCAACCAAGATAAATGTCACCGCAGTTTTTTCGTAGCGTGTCATACAGTCACCTGACGTTCAAAACATTCGCCGCACTCCACACAAAGTTCAAGCGGGCAGTCAAGTTTGTCAATGTCACGACAGTCTGCGCACACAACGGCTTGCGTCCAGTTATGTTGACAAGTCACTTCAGTTTGTTGCGCGTGTAGTTCAGCCATTTTAGCCATTGTCTTGCCCGCCTGTAATCTGTTCAAACGCAGTCTTGTAAGCAATGTCCCAAATTTGTCTAGCGTTATAGACGGTGTAAATGCTTACTTCGTTTTTATCTGCAATAGCTTGCGCGTTGTTGAACCACTGAAAAAATAGTTGTTCCTGTTTGTCTTTTTGTTCAGGTGTCATTGCTGGTTCTCCAAACAAAAGTTGCAACGCTTACCGCGGCAGTCGCAGTTTTCGTCACCGCAAGGGTCGCAATAACATTCAGTGACAACGTTGCCGTCTTCGTCAGTAATCGGTTCAGTCTTATCTGCTTGCGTTTCTGCAACACGGTCATTAAGAACCTTTAACTTGCCCTGCCAGTAGCCCGCGTTAAATGCTTGACGTAAAGTAACCTTGTCAACATAACCTTTTTCTTCCAATGGTTTAACCCATTCAAGATAAGGTGCTTCAGTTTCAAAGTTCAGTTCGCGTTCAGCTTTATATATTTCGCCAACTTGGTCTGTTGTTTTTTCCTTCATTAGTTGCCTTCCTTTGTTATTTCTGTTTCTTTTAGGGTTGATAAATCCCAGTCGTCTGAACCGTTACGCCAATACTTTGTGCCGTCAGGCAGTTCGTCTTCAGATAACGGGTCAGCGTCCAGTAATTCTTTGGCGTGTTCAAGACTGTCGGCAGTAAATTCAATAATGTATTGTGTCTGCTCGTAAACGCGAATACTAAACTTAGGCATTATGCACCTGCCTTAATTTCACGCCATTCAGATTTCTGTTCAATAAGTTCCTGAACGTCAGACATTAGACCCTTCCAGTTTTGATAATCGGTAATCCAAGTATTGTAATCAACTGACAAACCTGTTCTGCCGTCAGTTAGTTCAAAACCTTTGGGCAAACTAATTACATAAGTTGTTTCGTCTTTGTCTGCACCTTTTGGAAACCAAACTTCAATGTTGTGTTCTGCCGCTAACGCTAATGTTTTTTGTTTTATGTTCATTATGCGTCAACCTTTACGTCATCACCGTTGCACCAGTCGCAGTGTTTCTGACTAAATACTTTGTCACACAGGTAAAAGTCACCCATTTGTTTCATATACTGTAAATCTTCAAACACGTCTTTCCACGCACCAGACTTATCGCCTTCGTCGTAGTAGTAGTAGCGTTCGTGAACGTCACCGTCAAATGTTCGTTCTGTTGGAGCTTCAACGGCAATGTAGTCATTACCTTCAGTTATGACTGCGCCTAATCTTTTTGCTAACTGCTCACATCTCTGCTTGCTCATTTGTAATCTCTCTTATCTCTCTAGGTTTGTAGCTTTTGCTACAAGACAATTATTGCAGTTTTCCAAGGGTCGGTGTTGTGAAACACGTTAAATTTATGTAACAGTTTGATAACAACAAAACCCTTGTAAACACTAAGCTTTAGACGTGCAACACACGCAAAATAACAAGCCAAACAACAAACAACACAACAGTTAACACGTTGACAGTAATCAACCCTGCCGCCTGTTTACGGGTCGGTATTTCAACACGTTCAACTTCAGACGCACCCAACAACTTGTTGCAGTAACGACACGACGCAACAAGACCGTCACCAGTGCCTAAATGGTCATACGCAACCTGTCGTAAACAAGCTTTATGAACCAACTGCCCGACAAGCATTACTTCACCGTCAAACGTGCAGACGGCTGACCCTGCTTAACAGGCACGTCACCCATAACTAACTTAATCGCGTCTAAATCTGGTGCAGTGCGACCTGCAACTTCAGACCAAGAAACTTTAATGCCGTCCATAGTGACACCAGACACACCTTCAAGCGCAGACTTAGCCGCGTCTTTGTGTGCTTCAAGTTGCTTAATCTCCACAGACAACTCTTTGTAACGCATTGCCGCGTGAGAAACAGTTACGTCAGTAATAGCTTCACCTGTAACATCTTTACCAATACCCTGACAAAGTGTCCCGTAGAAACCGCAATACTTTTTACAAAACGTTGTGGCTTCACGTTCAGGTGCGGGAGCTTCAGTCGCGTCTTCAATTTGTTTCAACCAGTCAAATGCTTCAAGTGCAACGTTGGCGTCAAATGGTTCAGAATAAACAACAATGTCATTTTCAGTTCCGTCACGCGGAATACCCACAAGCGTAACCGTATGCACTTCAACACCAGTCAAAGACAACAAATATGCGTAAGTCTGAACCTGCCAACGTTTCTGTTTAGTCACAAAATAGTCAACATTTTTCAACGTAATTGTTTTCCAGTCAACAACTTCACCGTCTTTAAAATAGTCAATAGTTGCTGGCGGATAACCGTCAATTTCAACACGGTGTTCAATAAGCGCACCGTCATTAGGTAACACTGTTTCAATGTGGTTGTGTATTGCAATGCCAAGAATAGCGGGCAGTCTAAGTGTCGGATTAGTTTGTTCGTGACCCTGCACGTCGTGCCAAACTTGTCTGCGACACGAACCTAACGAACTAACACCAATAGCTTTTTGTTGTGACCGTGGACGGCTGTTGTCGTGTGCAATAAGCAAGTCAACAAGTGTTTGTTTATCCATTAGTTTGTTCCTTCTTTAATTAGTTCAATAAGGTCGTCTATTGCTTTAGCCGCGTCAAGTTGACCAGTGACGTTTAGTTTCTTAGCTTGCACACGCATTAACGTAAGAATACGTGCGCGTTCCATTTGCAGACCAGTCTTTAATGCAGACGCATAAAGTTCAGTATTAGACATTAGTTAACGTAACCTTTCCCAAATGTAAGATGTTTAACGTTGACATCTGATTTGACATCATTCCAAGTCAACCAACCGCCTAGACGTTCAACAAGTGTTTCAAAAACATTTTGTAATGCAGTCATAGCTTCAAGTTCTGTTTCACCGTATGCAGTGAACGTGTAGTTGCGTGTGTCAACTGTTGCGGCATAAAAAAATTTAGAACCCATAGTACCAAGCACCCCAAATCGCAATAAGCCACATAAACAAATAACCTGAAACAATAAATGCAATAGCGCCTAAAACAACTCTTGCAATTTCAAATACTTCCTTCATTAGTTTCCTTCCTTTGTGATTTCGTTTAAAGTAAGCCAAATGTTTAAACCGTTTAGACGCATAAGTTTTGCCTTTGCAGTTGCACCAGTTAACGGGTTACCTGTAACAAGTGTTGCAATGCCATTACTAACAGAAATTTTTGCGTCACGATAATAACTAGACAATTGCACCAAAGTAAAACAACCAGACTTGTAAGTGAAACGACCAAGCTCGTTTTGAGTTGCAGTCCATTCGTAACTTGTGTAGTTATTCAAGTAGTCAAGCATTTTGTTAGTTGTTGTAGTAGTCATTAGTTGCCGCCCATTGTTGATTTGACAGGAATTAAGTGTGTACCAATTGAACCAGTTAAACCAATTGCACGATAAGACGCAATAGCCTGTTCGTAAATGTTGTGTTCAGCAATAGCTTCAACGTGCGCACGTTCCTGCGCTTCACGAATTAGACGCAGTTCTGTTTCAGTTACAGGCACACCAGTAACAGACGTGTCAAACAGTCTTGTATAAGTGTTAGCCGCAAGTTTGTAGTTCTCCCAAAGATTATCCAAATGCGCTTTAGCTTTAGTTTCAATTTCACGCATAAGACTGGCTTCAGTTTGTGTAAGTAATGCAGTCATTTGTTTTCTCTCTAATCTCTCGTTGACTACTTTGTGATTACAAAGTAAGTGGTTGATTTCTTTTCAACATTGTAACCAGCCGCAATAAGTGCGTCGTAAACAATAGTTGCTTGCAATTCAGCGCGTTCAGTCCAGTTTGAGTAACCATTAACACGGAAACTTAATCTAACTGCGGTTGCAGGTGTGTAAACACGACCACCAATTGTTGCCGCGTTCTGGTCATTGTTGTCAATAGCTTCAGTAACCCAACCAATGCTACGAGTGTAAAGACGTGGAACACGACGCTTACGTGCAACGTGTACCTGACTGTTACCGTATTTGTGGCTAATAGTAACGTCTAGTCTTTTCAACAAACCAACAATAGTTTGTGTCTTTACAATTGTTGTTTCTGTAACTGTTGTGTTCATTTGTTTCTTCTCTCTGTTTTGTGTTGCTCTCTGCAACAAGACAATTATTGCACTTTTTGCAAGACCTGTGTGACATTTCAACAAACATTTTTGTAACGTTTCTATAACGAGAAATAACGAACATCTGTTCGCATTGAACGTTTGCTACGGCAAGGCTACGGGCAGAGAACGGCTTAGCAAAGCCGCACCCCAAAACACTTGCCACGTATAAGGTGACGGGTTTAGTTCACGGGACTGACCCACTACAAGACAGTCAACTGCGCCATACGTTGACCAGCGCCCAGACAGGTAAAACTGTAAGGCAGTTCGTGTTTACAGTCACTAATCAACTCGTTGCCAATAGACAACATTAACCTGAAGCTCGCCATTTTAGGTATGCAAAAACCCTTGACCCTCTAACGGCTGGAACCCGCGCTGGCTAGGCGTCGGTAAGTTGACTTTACGACAGACTAACGATTTCAAATCTCTGTCGGTGTTGCAGATTTAGAACTTACGTCAGAAATCTAGGTGACGCAAATTCCCGTAAATTGTCGGCGTGTCGCAAAAAACTTGCATAGACACTATTTAGTCTGTAAAACTGTAAGCACGTCAAATAGACGTAACAACAAAGGAAGGCAACAAATGGGTATTCTAGACAATTTAAACGAACCACCTAAATACATACCAACCTGTAAAGTCAGAACAATACTTGAACAGTTAGACAAGACAGACGCAGAGATACTTAAAAAGGCTTTAGCCAACACTGCGTGGACTAATCACACACTGTCAAACGCGTTAGCAAAAAAAGACATTTTTCTTGACGACAAAATTTTAAAACGTCACCGCACAAACGGGTGCAGTTGCAAGTTGGTCAACAATGCTTGAAGACCTACAAACACCACCTGAAGACGAACCAGCCGACGTTCAATTGTTGCGTAAAGCTTTACGTCGCGCACAAGCCGATTTACTTAAAGCCAAAGACAGAACAGAACACCTTGTTGACGTGACTCGTCAAGCCGCATTTGACGCAATGCTATCTATGGGACCAGTCAAACCGGTGCTTGCACCAACTAAAGATAAACGTAAAGGCGGTGAAACTGCACTATGGCATATGACTGACTGGCAAGGCGCAAAAAAGACAACAAGTTACAACAGTCAAATTATGCGGCAACGTGTAATGCAGTTCACAGATAAAGCAGTTGCAATTACTAACGTGCAACGCGCAGACCACCCTGTTAAAGACTGTGTCATTGCATTTGGCGGCGATATGGTTGAAGGCTTATTTAATTTTCCGACACAAGCATTTGAAATTGACGCAACTATTTTTGAACAATTTACAACAGTGTCACGTCTTATTGTTGACGTTGTTCGTGTCGCGTTAGCTAACTATGAAACAGTGCGGGTTGTTGCTGAATGGGGTAATCACGGGCGCATAGGTTCTAAGCGTGACAATGTTCCACGTCACGACAACTTTGACAGAATGTGTTACGAATTTGCTCGTCAACTATTGGCAGACGAAAAACGTTTGTTATGGGACGACAGTCCTGAAGACGTGCAACGTTTAGAAATTGGTAATTATCGTGCGCTTGTTTTACACGGTGACGAAGTTGGTAGAAACGGTTTTGCTAGTCCGTCGTCTATTGTGCAACACGTTGCACGCTGGCAGTCAGGTAGTTATCCGTGGGCGTTCCGTGACGTTTACATTGGGCATTACCACACACACAACGAATGGGCTTTACCTAACGGGTTAGGTTCTGTCTATCAAACAGGTTCAACGGAAAGTGATAACCGTTACGCGGGCGTTATGCTTGCCGCGTCTGCAACACCGTCACAACGACTGCATTTCATTGACCCTGTTAAAGGTCGTGTCACTGCGGGCTACAAAGTCTGGCTTGATTAAGTAAACTAGATGTCTAGCGCCCGTCAGTTTCTTTGTTGAAGCTGACGGGTTTCTTAATTTGACAACTATTTATGCAGTCAGTATTGTTGTGTGTAAGTCGTTCCCTTTGTGCGACGGTTCTAAACCCTAGAACGTTTAGACACAGTTAAAGCCCTTGCCGCTCTCTCTCGGCAGGGGTTTTACTGTTTTTATGGGGTTTATTACGGTTTGATAACAACAGGTTAATTTGTGCGTTTTGCAACACGGACACGCGTTTTTGTGCAATACTTGTCTTGTAGCAGAGAGCTACTTAGAGAGATAAGAGAGATACAAAATGAAGACAACAGAACTAGCAAAATTGCTTAGACAGTCACTAGCTAAAGATTTTGCACCAATAAAGTTTTCTGTCAGAAAAACAGACACTGCAACAATTTGGGTAAACCACAAAATCCGCGACCTAGAATTCAGAACTGAACTAAAGACATACCTAAAGAAATTTGAAACAATGTCAATGTTCGGCGAATACGCATACATCTTTGAAACCCCATACAACTAACAGGAAGGCAACAAACAAAATGGCACAATTCAACCTTGCAGACTACGAAACCGTAGAACAACGCATTGCACGTTTTTACAAAGACAACCCAGACGGCAGAATAATCACACACAACCTAACAACACCACAAGACCGTGCAGTGTTGACTTGGGTTGTGCAAGCAATTATTTATCTGAACGGTGACGACCAAGCTCGTGGACTTGCTAAAGCAACAGGTCTGGCGTTTGAAATTGACGGCACAGGTGGCGCAAACAAAACAAGCGCCCTTGAGAACGCGGAAACGTCCAGCATTGGGCGCGCATTGGGCAACGCTAATTACAGTGGCAACCGCAGAACAACCCGTGAAGAAATGGCTAAAGTTGAACGCGGTCAAACACCAACAACAGGTGCGTGGACTGAAGCTAACAAAAAGGAACGCGACGCAATTGTTAAGCAAATAGCCGCAGTCAAAACTAAGGAAGACTTGCGCGCAATTTGGACTGAAAACGTTGCGTCACTTGACTGGCAGTTTACCAACTCACTAGGCGACACAACCAGTTTGAAGGAACTAATCTTGTCACGTAACGAAGAATTGGTTGCATAATGCTAGAAATCGTTTTAACTGTCATAGTTGTTTTGTTGACTTACGTCACTGCAAGACTTTACTTTTTGATTAAGAAATTGCAAACACAAATGGCGGTTGTAGCTAAATCGCATTT
>Ga0114964_10002164_pt1 | contig 13800 bp, 16 predicted proteins | sample C_131016_MF_Meta_FD_92638 | JGI IMG/M metagenome (GOLD analysis project Ga0114964, IMG submission 92638) | Freshwater microbial communities from Lake Croche, Canada to study carbon cycling - C_131016_MF_MetaG | ecosystem: Environmental > Aquatic > Freshwater > Lake | place: Lake Croche, Canada... | reverse complement strand
TAGCTGGTGCAGGATATGGACTATGGATTGCGCTGGACTCAGCGAGTGTCGCGGCAACCGTCGGCAAAGACTCAATCTCTGCTTCTGAAGTCAATGATAGCGTCAACGCGATCTTGGCTGAACGTAAAGGAGCATCTACGACAGGAATGCAATTAGCCACGGGGAATGACTTAATTGTGGCGGAAGTTAATTTTCATGTGATTTCGCACTTGTTGGCCGATACAGCGATTGCTCAAAACATCACCGTTACAGACGCACAAATAACTGCTCGTCGTACCTCAATTGTGAAAGAGGTTGGAGGCGAGGCAAAGTTGCCCCAAGCACTCGTTTCGGCAAATATTGCAAAGAAGGACTTTCCCCTCTACCTCAAGACTCTGCTCTACGACGAAGCGCTCGCCGCCAAATTAGCAAAATCTGGTACGGCCCAGGCGAATGTGGGAACAGCGCTTCAGGCGATGGTGACTGCAGAAGCAAATAAAATTGGTGTCACGGTGAATTCCAAGTACGGTAAGTGGAATGCAGCGCAAGCAACCGTTGTTGCCAATAGCGCTACCCCAACGCCGACTGCTTCAAAGTAACCCTCACTCTCTGCAGAAATAACGGGGAAAATCTCGATGAGCTCTGAGCTGATTCGTCTAAAAGAGGTAATGGATCGACTCCGTAGCCCCGGGGGATGTCCATGGGATGCGGAACAAACGCATGAATCATTGTTGAAATACCTTCTCGAAGAATCTTATGAATATGTTGACGCAGTTGATCAAAACGACCGTACAGCCATGCGCGAAGAGTTGGGCGATGTCTTGCTTCAGGTCTACTTCCATTGTGCGATCGCCCAAGAGTCCGAAGTAGAACCTTTCACGATAGAGGATGTTGCTCAATCAATCGCAGATAAATTGATTCATCGCCACCCTCATGTTTTTACCGATTCCGATGTGACCTACGATGACATTCTCGAGAATTGGGAGAAACAAAAGCGCGAAGAAAAAGGTCGAACTTCCGCAACGGATGGCGTGCCTATGGCTCAGCCAGCTATGGCGTTAGCTGCAAAAGTAATCTATCGGGCGGAAAAGTATGGTTACACAATCCCGGTCGAACATCCCGTGAATCTTGCAGGTGAGATGACAGAGGCCACCGTGGGTGCGGCGTTATTGGGAATCATTGATCTGGCTCAACAGAGTGGAATCGATCCAGAGAACGCGTTGCGTGCAGCCACAAAGATGTACATCAGCCGAATTCATGAGTACGAAATTGAATCGTCAGAAAATCAAGGCTCAAAAAGCTAGAATTGTGACTAACAACAAATAAAAGGAGATGCCCCGTGGCACTAATCGAAAATGTCCATGCTCGTGAAATTCTAGATTCTCGTGGAAACCCAACGGTAGAAGTAGAGATCTTGCTAGAAGATGGAACGAGCGCACGAGCGGCGGTTCCGAGCGGTGCATCCACGGGAGCATTTGAAGCGGCTGAGCTACGCGATGGCGAAAAGCGCTACCTAGGTAAAGGCGTCACCAATGCCGTCAACTTTGTCATTGACGAGATCGCCGAAGCGGTGATCGGCTTCGATGCCCAGGATCAACGCCTAATCGACGCCGAAATGTTGGCGTTAGATGGCACCGAAAATAAATCCCGACTCGGTGCAAATGCTATTTTGGGAGTCTCGTTGGCAACGGCGCGAGCAGCCGCAGAGAGCGCTGACTTGTCGTTCTTCCGATATATCGGCGGTCCTACCGCGCACACTCTTCCAGTTCCGATGATGAACATTCTCAATGGTGGCGCACATGCTGATACCAACGTCGATGTTCAGGAATTCATGATCGCGCCAATCGGCGCAGAGTCCTTCAGGGAATCATTACGTTGGGGCGCAGAGATTTACCACACTCTGAAAAGCGTTCTAAAGAAGCGTGGACTTGTTACCAGCGTTGGCGATGAAGGTGGATTCGCTCCTAATTTAGAGAGCAATAGAGCTGCACTTGATTTGATCATGGAATCGATTGAAGCTGCTGGATTTAAACCAGGTACCGATATTGCCCTCGCTATGGATGTTGCTGCAACAGAGTTCTTCCATGATGGTGCGTATTCCTTCGAAGGAGCAACAAAAACTAGTACGGAAATGATCGATTATTACACTGAACTTGTTAATGCTTATCCAATCGTGTCGATCGAAGATCCACTGAATGAAGAGGATTGGGCTGGATGGACAGAGATGACCACAAAGCTCGGCTCAAGAATTCAGATAGTTGGAGATGATCTATTCGTTACCAACCCAGAACGTATCGCGCGCGGTATTAAAGAAGGCGCTGCAAATGCGTTACTAGTGAAAGTGAATCAAATCGGTACGCTAACCGAGACAATCGATGCCGTTTCGCTCGCTCACCGTAATAGCTATCGCAGCATGATGTCGCATCGTTCTGGTGAGACGGAAGATACAACCATCGCTGATTTAGCGGTAGCGCTGGAATGCGGACAGATCAAAACCGGCGCACCAGCTAGGTCAGAGCGCGTAGCCAAATACAATCAATTGTTGCGAATCGAAGAAGAGCTTGATGAATCAGCGCTATACGCTGGTCGAGGAGCTTTCCCCCGATTCACTAACTGAGAATGCACTTCAGCTACGACTAAGATAGAGCAGGTGTTCAAAAGCGTATCGGGGCGGAGCATGGCATTTGCCACCTTGCTCTTGGTTCTCGCCATTACGTTGGCTCCGCCAACTCAACGTTATTTTGCTCAGCGTGCTCAGATCAATGCCTACAAGGCACAGATAGAGGTCGCTAATTCTGCCCTCCAAAGCGCGAGGGATGAACTCGCACGATGGAATGACCCAACTTTTGTCGCGGCGCAAGCTCGAGCGAGGTTGCACTATGTTTTTCCAGGAGAGCGCCAGTATGTATTGACTGGGGTAGCGGGTAGGAGCACCCAAAAGTCCGCTCCTGCTGCGCCAATTGCTAATCAGATTCATCAGCTTGGGGTTGGGATACCGTGGTATTCCGAACTCGTCGCCTCTATAACGAGCGTGACAAGTACCGAGGTGGCGCCGTGAGTGAATCTGCGAGCGAATCAGATTTGGTCGCGATTGCGAACCAATTGGGTCGAACACCACGAGATGTTCATGCGATTGCGCATCGTTGCCCATGCGGCAAGCCAGACGTTGTAGAAACCCCGCCACGTTTACGTGATGGAACGCCCTTTCCAACTTTTTATTACGCAACGTGTCCACGATTAACTGGTGCGATTTCTACCCTCGAGAGTTCGGGAATGATGGCTGAAATGCAAGAACGCCTCTCAACGGATCACGAACTTGCCGGCGAATATCACGCGGCACATGATGATTATTTGGCGGCCCGGGCCGCGCTTGGGATGCAAGTGCCGGAGGTTGAAGGCATCAGCGCCGGTGGAATGCCAGATCGCGTGAAATGTTTACATTCGCTTGTGGCTCATGCATTAGGCGCCGGTGAAGGCGTTAATCCTTTTGGTGACGAAGCGCTCGAAGCGCTTCCTGAGTGGTGGAGAAATAACCCGTGCGAGTAGCTGCTATTGATTGCGGAACGAATTCGATCAGATTGTTGGTAGCCGACATTTCCGGAAATACCTTTCGGGAAGTTCATCGCGAGATGCAGATTGTCCGACTTGGCCAAGGAGTCGATCTACATCAGGCCTTTGCACCAGATGCTATCAAGCGCACCTTGTTGGCGACGCAGAAATATGCGGATCTGATCAGAAGTAAAGGTGTTGAGCGAGTTCGATTCTGCGCTACTAGTGCAACACGGGATGCCGCCAATCGAAATCTCTTCATTGATGGCGTGCGCGAAATTCTAGGAGTAGAACCGGAAGTTATTCCCGGAACGGAGGAGGCGGCGCTCTCATTCATGGGAGCAACAAAAGAGTTTGGCGCAGTGCGTGCACCGTTTTTAGTTGTCGATATTGGCGGCGGTTCAACAGAATTTGTGACGGGAAGCAGCGCTGTAGATAGTGCGATCTCGGTCAATATTGGCTGTGTACGAATGTCGGAAAGACACCTAACTACTCAACCACCTACTCCAGAACAACTCGCTGCTGCGACTGCAGATATTGATGCAGCGATAAATCAGGCCGCCGCTGCCGTTTCCTTCGAAAACTTTAATACGTTGATTGCAGTGGCTGGAACGGCTACCACAGTTGCCGCCGCTGCCTTGGGATTGACCGAATATGATCGCCAATCGATACACCTTACGACCATCCCGGCAGCGAAAGTCCATGAAGTTGCAGGGATCTTTGCAGCTATGGATAGAGAAGAAATTTCGGAGCTGGGATACATGCATCCAGGGCGAGTCGATGTGATCACGGCTGGTTCATTAGTGCTATCCCGCGTGATGGCATTGACCGGCGCAAGCGAGTTCGTGGCATCAGAATCAGATATTCTCGATGGGATTGCTTGGAAACTAGCTAGTGAATAACGAGCACAAAACAACGACTTCGTACAAAACCATCACTGCACTTGATAGCGCGATCACAGCTTGCACGCTCTGTTCTCGGTTGGTGGCGTGGCGCGAAGAAGTTGCATTAACTAAGCGAAAAGCATATGCCGACCATGATTATTGGGGTAAGCCGGTAACAGGATTTGGTGATCCCAAGGCAGAGATTGTCATCGTAGGTTTGGCACCCGGTGCGCATGGCGCTAATCGCACTGGAAGAATTTTCACAGGGGATAGCTCAGGAGATTTCCTCTTTGCATCTCTGCATCGATCAGGTCTTGCAAAACTACCTACCAGTGACTCTCGTTTCGATGGTCAAAAGCTCTATGGAGTTCGAATTCTTTGCGCTGTGCGTTGTGCGCCACCCGAGAATAAACCGACGACAGAAGAGAAGGCTACCTGTGCTCCCTTTATGGCAAACGAAATTAATCTTCTGATGCCAACTGCGAGAACATTTATCGCATTAGGTAATTTTGCGTGGACAGGTTTACTCGCTCAATTGAAAAACATGGAGTACGAAATTCCAGTACCCTCGCCAAAATTTGGTCATGGCGCATTATTTACCGCCGCATCAAAAAACCGGAAGAGCTTGACCGTGATTGGTAGCTATCATCCGAGTCAGCAGAACACATTTACGAAAAAATTAACCCCGGTCATGTTAGACAATATTTTTACTATGGCTCAAAACATTAGGGATTAAACCCAAAATCTACGATGACTCGCGAGTGGAGAGCTTTCGCACCAGCCCTAACGAAATTGCAATCGAGTTACCGATCAAGAGTGCAAACAAGATAGTTCCAATTCCAATTTGCCCGCCGAGCAACCACCCAAAGCCCATTGCTGCAACTTCAATAACCAGGCGCACGCGACCGACTCGGATTCCGGTTGCACGATGAAGCCCGGTCATTAAGCCGTCTCTCGGGCCGGGCCCAAGTCCACAGGTAATGTAAAGACTGGAACCAATGCCGATTAATCCGATACCCAAGAATACATAGAGGTATCGAATCCAGAGCGTATGGCGTTCTACCGGAAAAATTTCTGTTCCAATCTGTAAGAAGAGTGCAATCAAAAGGACGTTAGCAATCGTCCCCAGACCAGGGCGAGATTTAAGCGGAATCCACGCAAGGAGCACGGCTACGCTAATGCCGATCGTCGCCCACCCAAGTGAGAGGGGAGTGTGTTGGGTTATCCCTTGAGCGAGTACGGTCCAAGGCGAATTTCCCAGTGTTGCTTGCACCAACAGGGCATCCCCTAAGCCAAAAATTCCTAAGCCAAAGCAGAGTATTACCAAACGAAGTGGGGTCAAAGACCATCTACTTGTCGCCGTCCAAGCGGTTACCGGCACAGTGCGAGAAGGTTGTAGTAACGCGATGATCTGACCGACTCGTGGATTCATCCGGAAATTCTATTGAGTAATCTATGTGAAAATTACTGTTCATTTAATGCAAAAAATATGCAAAAAAAATCAAAAAGGCTTGACGGGTGGCCGTGTATCTACTACCGTCCGATCATCTAGAAGTACCCCACATCCAGGAGAGATTGAAAAGGTTTTTTATGCACTCTTTAGCGCAATCGGAAATAGCGAGTCAACCTACTATGTGGCGTCAGGTTGCCAGCATGGGTAAAGAGGTGGCTCCGTTGCTTCCGAAAAGGGGTGAACGGGTCGGGGTTGTCGGGTGCGGAACTTCTTGGTTTATGTCTCAATGTTATGCCTCATTGAGAGAGGCGAGCGGCGAAGGTGAGACCGATGCAGCCACGGCGGCGGAATTTCTCTACAACAGAAATTACGATCGTATTGTTGTTATCTGTCGTTCCGGAACGACAACAGAGGTGGTGGAACTTTTAGAGAAAATAACAGCTCCCTCCATCGTGATTACGGGAGTACCCGGATCGCCAGTGACAGAGTTAGCAACAGAGTCAATTATTTTGGATTTCGCCGATGAAGAGTCAGTGCTTCAAACGCGTTATGCCACATCGGCGTTAGGGCTATTGCGTGCGAGCCTTGGAACAGATCTGCGCAAGTTAGCGGATCAAGCAGAAATTGCCCTTGCTTCTGATTTAGGAGAATTGCCCAACTCTGAACAAATCACATTTCTGGGACAGGGTTGGACCGTCGGTTTAGCCCATGAAGGAGCACTAAAAACGAGAGAAGCTGCTCAATTCTGGGCAGAGGCCTACCCTGCACTTGATTACCGACATGGACCGATCTCGATCGCGCAGCAAGGTCGAACCGTCTGGTCATTCGGTGAAATCGATCAAAGACTCCAGGCAGATATACGTTCTACCGGTGCTCTCCTCGAGATGAGCACATTAGATCCGATGGTCCACCTAATCCGCGCGCAACGAACCGCGATTGCGCTCGCCGAAAAGAAAGGATTTGATCCAGATAATCCACGCGGATTAACCAGATCAATAGTTCTTAATTAGCATGCACTATTCTGCGACCCAAAACTCCAGCGTATTTTGGTAAATTTTTTATAGCGTTTTACCTGGATATTTTCGGAGAATTGGCGCACAATTGGGTTGTTCACATCGGCGTGATTGTCGCACTAGCTTCGTTCGCCGGTCCTGAGCTCAACTGCAACACGGCGGTTGAACCTACCCTCATGGAGGAACGACTTTATGGATCACGTATTATTATCAGATAACCAATGGAGCTCTCTCTACAACATCTTCTCCTTCGGTCTAATTTCGATGCTCGCCTGCACCGTCTATACTTTAGTATCGCAGTCACGCGTACTTCCAAAGTATCGTAGCGCGCTTGTCATGTCATCGATGGTGACATTTATCGCTGGCTACCACTACTTCCGTATTTTTAACTCATTCAATGATTCAACAGATTCTCAGACCATGGGAATGGTACACACTGGTGTCGCACAAGGTTCATTTAACGAGGCCTATCGTTACGTTGACTGGATCTTGACGGTTCCACTACTACTCGTAGAAGTTATTGCGGTATTGGGACTTGCCAAGGCTGCATCATCATCATTGATTTCACGTTTGGTACCAGCTTCCGCTGCAATGATCATCTTGGGCTACCCAGGTGAAATCGCATCAGGAATCAGCACAAAGGTTACTTATGGCGTCCTTTCAACAATCCCATTCCTTTATATCCTCTACGTACTATTCGTAGAGCTAACAAAGTCATTGGATCGTCAGCCTGAAGGTGTTGCTGCAACTGTAAGCCGTTTGCGCTTGCTTTTGATCGCAACATGGGGCGTGTACCCAATCTCTTACTTGATCCCAATCTTGGTCAAGCATCCTTCAGATAGCCAATTCGCAAGCCTCTTCACAGATCGCCAAATCGGTTACACAATTGCAGACGTTCTTGCAAAGTGCGTATTCGGTCTAACAATCCTCAAGATCGCTCGCATGAAGTCTGTTGCAGAAGGTATGGCAGACGCAGATCACTAACGAGTTCTCTCGTTAAGAAAAACGGCGCCAGGAAACTGGCGCCGTTTTTTATTGGCCAAGCACCGCTCACCTTCTACGATGATCGCAAACGTTAGGATCAGACCATGACAAACCTTCGATACGGTGGCTACTTACTCATAGCGCTAGGTTTTATCAATCTTCGGTATCAAACTGGACACCACAATGCACTATTGCATAGTGTGAGCATCATTGTTCCAGGGGCGCTATTAATATTAGCTACTCTACTCAAGCCCACGCAAAAGATATTAGCCCAAAGAAATATTCAACTCATTGTTGGAATAGTTGTGGTCCTGCTGGTCGGCTACTCTTTCATCAATTAATTTTGATTCATTCGTTTTCCGACGAAAACCCAGAGTGACATAACAGATAAGACCAGCGAAAAACCAAAGAGAAGATCTTCTAGAGGCGCACCAGCTAGTCGCGGGCCAATGATTGCGTGGGGATTGTAGATAACGATCAATCGAGATGTCAGCCACCAATTTGTGATTAACTGCATGGGAAAGATAATCGCGTAGGAGGTCCAGAAGATTGCCTTGGTGAGCAGTTGAGTTTTTACCAGGTACAGGTCAAAAATTACCGCGATAAGCAGGGAGGCAACTGAAATATCGCTATAGGTCATCGCCATCACCTACTGGCCAATGTTTTTTTACGCTTCGAACGCCTTCCAAGGTCATGATCGCAGCGATAGGTACCACCAGAAAAAAGAGGTACTCCTCCAATGGAATATCGAGCGGGCCTACGATTCCTAACATCTGTTTCTCATCAAAACTCCACTGTTTGTGAGCAATCGCAAATGCATCCCAGGCTAAAAACACCACGGCAACCGGGATAAGTGAGAGAGATAAGCGCTTTATTCGTCGCAATACACCAATTTTGAAGACGATCTCTAGCCAGAAAGATCCAATCACGGTGGCGCCTAGCATTGCCAGATAACCTAATCTTTCCATAGGGATATTCTCTCGAAATTCTTGGAGTTGTCTAGAATGAAGTAATGAAAGCTGCTTCAGGTCGGCTCTTTGCGGGGGTTCGCAGTTTTTCGCAGTATGCAATTCTCTTTGCAATCATCATGAGCCTGATCTTCCATCGCTTTATCAGCCAAACTGATTTGAACTGGCAAGTAGCTATCTCAATAGTCGCTTTGCTGATTGGGATTCCTCACGGTGCCGTTGATCATCTCATCACGATTCCCCGAGCCAACCGCGCCAGATTTGTAGCATTCATTCTGATCTACATCGCAATCGCAGTCATCGCGATCTTAGCCCTGCTGAGATGGAATGTTTTAGGCTTCCAGCTTGTCATTTGGATGAGTGCGATCCACTTTGGTTTTGGTGACGCATCTTTCATAGCTCAGCATGATGAATTGATTAGTCGTCAACGATCACATTTTGCACTCAAAATTCTTTATGCGATTCCAGCAGGTACATTGCCCGTGGTGATTCCACTCGTGCAGAACCAAAGCACGAATGCGCTCCAGCGCATCAATCCTGCCCTCATTCACTGGGCTGGCTCGTACGCCGGTATGCTCAAAACTACGGTCGTTACGCTCGCCATTCTCTCGATATGCGTTCTGAGTATGTACAAGAAGTACCGAGAAGCTCTGGATTTAGTATTGTTGATGGCGCTGGCGCTCGTTGCGCCCCCGCTGGTTGCCTTTGCCTTTTACTTCGGCTGCTGGCATGCGATGAGGCATACTGCGAGATTAACCCTGATCTTGCCGAGGGCCATTGCGGCTGCGACCGAGGGCAGAATCCTTACATCTTTCTTTCGGGCGGTGATCCCTGGATTGCCCGCTCTCGTTGGAACGGGAGTGATCGCTACTTCGCTAGCGTTTTTCGACCACCAGGGAATAAATTCCAGCCTACTCTGGTCGCTCTTAGTCATCGTGTGGGCGCTGACGGTTCCTCATATGATGGCCACTTCTACGCTCGATGTTAAAGCGCTCACGGCGGATTAACTGGATCTAGGGCTAGCTAGCGGCTATTCAGGGTGACTGGAGCTACTCGGGCTTAATTACCAAGGAACAACTTGTCGATCTTCCCATAAAACGCCAGTTTGATCCGTGCCCTGCTCAAAGCTACGGCCAGCGAGCCAGATCGCGGTATCTGCGCCTTCTTCAACGCTCCGCGGGGCATCAGGACCGCCCATATCGGTCCGGGTGTGGTTCGGGCAGACCGCGTCCACGAGCACTCCACGGTTTCCCAAAGCAGTTTCGTGGGCAAAATTGCGCACCAGAGCGTTGACTCCGGCTTTAGAGATTCGGTAAGGAGCTAATCCGCCCGCATTGCCGGGTCCAGACATACGCCCCAGACAAGCCGAATAAACAATAATTCGACCGGAACGGCGCTCGACCATGCCGCCTGCGAGGGCGTTGATGCAAAGGAAAACCGAATCAAGATTGATGGTCAGTACTCGCTTCCATTCTTCCATGGTTGTTTTTATTGTTTTTGACATTTTCTCACTCATTACCCCGTGTGCCAGGATGAGAATGTCAGGGGAGCCAAATTCTGCAACCGCTTCCGTTAGGAGCTTGCGAGAATGATCCAAATCTGAAAAGTCCACGACTTTGTACCGAGCGTCGATCTCTGCGGCAGCGTTGCTTAGCCTCTCTTCGTCAGAGGCAATGAGAACTATTTCGATCTCTTCTGAGGCAGATAAACCAGCGGCGCGTAGCCCTCTGGCTGTGGCGAGGCCTAAACCCCGGGAGCCACCGGTAACGAATGCGAGCGTCATACCAAAATTCTAAGCGCGTTGGGCGAATGGTGCTCATTGAGTATGCTTAGGGAGTTGTTTCCGGGGTCGGTGTAATCCCGAACCGGCGGTGAAAGTCCGCGACCCGATCGTAGCCAGCGACCGGTTGACTCAGTGAAATTCTGAGACCGACGGTTAAAGTCCGGATGAGAGGAAACCAACAGCAGGTGGGCGCCGCCTACCTTTTTTGTATTTCTGTGCAGTAGCCGTTCTATCGATGGGCTGATGCACGCACCCCGGATGAGTCATACCGTCAGGGGGTTGCCATGCATGAGGCCAATATGGATGAGGCCAGTATTCACCAAGCCATGCAGCGCGCTATCGCCCTATCCAGAGAAGGACTAGGAAAAACTAGCCCCAACCCCATCGTCGGCGCGGTCATCCTCGATGCCTCGGGTTCGGTCATCTCGGAGGGCTTTCACGATCGAACTCAGAGCCCGGATCATGCAGAGATCGTTGCGTTAAAGTCCGCCGGAGCTGCGGCCAGAGGAGCGACGCTCGTTGTAACACTAGAGCCGTGTAACCATCTGGGGAAAACCGGCCCATGCTCTCAAGCAATAATTGAAGCCGGAATATCAAAGGTGATTTATGCCGTTGCCGATTCCAACCACGAAGCTGCGGGTGGCTCAGCGACCCTCAGAGCGGCCGGAGTCAATGTCATAGGTAATGTTTTGACGGCAGAAGCTGGATATGAGAACCGTGCCTGGCTAACGAAAATCGAAAAAGGCCGACCATTTTTTACATGGAAAGTAGCGTCAACGCTCGACGGCAAAGTCGCGGCACAGGATGGAACCTCTCAATGGATTACCAATGAGGAATCTCGCGCTGATGTCCAAAGATTGCGTCGACAATCTGATGCAATCTTGGTGGGTACAAGTACTGTGATTGCAGACGATCCTCATCTGATACCGCGTGGAGTTTTTGCCGGATATCTCGACAATCCCACGCGAGTTATCTGTGGCGAGCGAAACTTGCCCACTACCGCTCGAATCTTTGATGATGCCGCGCCTACTATCTTGGTGCAATCTCGCGATCTTGATTATCTCGTAGAAGAACTCAATAAAGCTCAACATAATCATGTCTTTGTTGAAGCCGGTCCAACCCTCGCTAGTGCGATGCTCAAGCAAGGATTACTGGATGAATTAATTCTGTTTCAGGCACCATCTTTGCTAGGTACGGGAAGAAATTTTCTTGAAGACCTTGGCTTCACCACCGTTGCGGAGCGCATGAAGCTAGTGCACGTTAGTACCCAGGTGTTAGAGGGCGATATCAAATCCGTTTACACAATCACGGCAGAAATGGAAGGCAAATAATGTTTACTGGGCTCGTTTCGGAACGTGGAATCATCACAGAGATAACAACGGGTGAGACCTCGGCAGTTTTCTCGATTAAAGCTCCTCGCTTAATCAATGAAGTTGCGCCGGGAGATTCCATTTCGGTCAATGGCGTGTGTCTGACTGCGACGTCGGTCTCCGTAGATGGAGAAATTTTCACCGCCGATGTCATGATTCAAACCCTGTCACTTACCTCGCTCTCTCGCATTTCGGTTGGAAGCCCGGTTAACCTAGAGCTAGCTGCGCGACTCAACGCTCGAATGGGTGGACACCTCGTCCAAGGACATGTGGATGGTGTTGCAACCGTTCTCTCACTCACACCTGGTGAAAACTGGGCTCAGTTCGATGTCGAGATTCCAGGGGCCTTGTCGCGATACATCGTTAACCAAGGGTCGATCACACTCGATGGAGTTTCACTAACGGTCGGCACAATCAACGATTCCAACAATGTACTTACCGTCTGGTTGATTCCAGAAACACTCGAGCGAACAAATCTTTCTAGTAAATCTGCGGGGGATATCGTGAATGTCGAAGTCGACGTGTTAGCGAAATATGTCGAACGCTTGCTGCAAAAAGAAGCTGCACATCCATCAACCAAAGGCCAGAGGTATGAATCATGAATGATTTCGATAGCGCCCTCACCGCATTTAAAAATGGTGAATTGATCATTGTTACCGATGATGCTGATCGCGAAAACGAAGGAGATTTGCTCCTCTTGGCAGAGAAAGCCAGCACAGAAAAAGTTGCTTTTATGGTTCGTTATACAACGGGAATCCTCTGCGTGGCCTTAACCGCAGATACAGCGCGAGATCTGCAGTTGCCGTTGATGGCAAAGGAGAATCAAGATCCGAAAAAGACAGCATTCACCATAAGCGTTGATGCCACAGCGGGAATGACAACTGGGGTGAGTGCCGAGGAGCGAGCTAATACAGTTCGGGCGCTCGCTGATCCCGCAAGTACTGCCCTGGACTTCATCCGCCCTGGTCACGTTTTTCCATTGATCGCCCATCCAGGTGGTTTAACCGCGCGGGGTGGTCACACGGAAGCTGGTATCGAATTGGCTCGCCTGGTCGGCGCCCGGGAGGCAACGCTTCTTTCAGAGATCGTGAATGATGACGGAACGATGGCGCGAGGCGCTGCTTTAGTGGAATTTGCAAGAGAACATCATCTGCCGATCATTTCCGTAGCAGAGCTCCTCGAGCATCAACTCTCCGGTTCCGGGCCAGATTCGGAGTCAAAGCCAGACCCAAAACCGGATCTTCCCGTTGCTCATATATTTGATTGGGCACAACTGCCATTACCCTCCGGTCCCTGGGAGATTGCCACGTTTTCAGGGTATTCAGGTGCTGGAGAACATGCCGTGCTCAGATTCGGTTCCCCCGCGAGTTCTCAGATGGCTGATGTTGATGCAATCACTCCGATGCCGATGGTTCGCATTCATAGCGAATGCTTTACCGGGGATGTTATGCACTCCCAACGGTGTGATTGTGGGGAGCAGTTAGAGCTCGCTATCTCCTTGATTCAAAACCATGGATTCGGCTACATCATCTACCTGCGCGACCACGAAGGACGGGGGATCGGGTTGGCGGAAAAAATTAAGGCCTATATTTTGCAGGAGCAAGGGCTCGATACCGTTGATGCCAACGTGCAATTAGGCCATGCGATCGATGCTCGTAACTGGTCTGATGCAACGGCGATAGCCACATCGTTAGGGCTGGACAAAATAATCTTGCTGACGAATAACCCAAGGAAAATTGAGGCCATGGTTGGCGCTGGCTTTGATGTTGATGAACACCCTTTGATAGTGCCACCAAATACATTCAATGAAAAATATG
>Ga0114964_10002163_pt1 | contig 13801 bp, 13 predicted proteins | sample C_131016_MF_Meta_FD_92638 | JGI IMG/M metagenome (GOLD analysis project Ga0114964, IMG submission 92638) | Freshwater microbial communities from Lake Croche, Canada to study carbon cycling - C_131016_MF_MetaG | ecosystem: Environmental > Aquatic > Freshwater > Lake | place: Lake Croche, Canada... | reverse complement strand
CTGCTGACGACCAAACCAGACCAGACCCCACACGATCAAGACATTCTGACCAGACAATTCGGTTGAGACAACGGAGCGAGACATGAGCAAGGAAATGACCGGCGCTGAAATGGTGATCCAGGCCCTGCAGGACCAGGGGGTCGACCGGATTTTCGGCTATCCGGGCGGTGCGGTGCTTCCCATCTATGACGCGATTTTCCAGCAGGAGGTGGTCAATCACGTGCTGGTCCGGCATGAGCAGGCGGCAGTCCATGCGGCAGAAGGCTATGCCCGTTCGTCCGGCAAGGTCGGTTGCGTGCTGGTCACATCGGGGCCGGGGGCAACCAATGCGGTGACTGGCCTGACCGACGCGATGATGGATTCCATTCCGCTGGTCTGCATCACCGGTCAGGTACCCACACATCTTATCGGCTCGGATGCCTTCCAGGAATGTGACACGGTCGGTATTACCCGCCATTGCACCAAACACAATTATCTGGTCCGCTCGATCGAGGATCTGCCACGCATTCTGCACGAGGCGTTTTTCGTGGCCTCCAATGGCCGTCCCGGCCCTGTGGTGATCGATATTCCCAAGGATGTGCAGTTTGCCAAAGGCAAATATGCCCGCCCGCTCGACAACCAGCACAAGACCTATCGTCCGCGCGTCAATGGCGATCAGGACAAGATCGCGGCTGCGGTGGAATTGATGGGCAAGGCCAAGCGTCCGGTGTTCTACACCGGCGGCGGCGTGATCAATGCCGGGCCGGAAGCCTCCAGCCTGCTGCGCGAACTGGTGCAGTTGACCGGCTATCCCATCACCTCGACCCTGATGGGTCTGGGTGCCTATCCGGCTGCCAATGACCAGTGGCTCGGCATGTTGGGCATGCACGGCACTTATGAGGCCAATCTGGCCATGCATGATTGCGACGTGATGATCTGCATCGGTGCGCGGTTCGATGACCGCATCACCGGACGGCTCGACGCGTTTTCGCCCCGTTCCAAAAAGATCCACGTCGACATTGATCCGTCTTCCATCAATAAAAACGTCAAGGCCGATATCGGCATCATCGGCGATTGCCGCTCTGTGCTGGCCGACATGCTGACGGCATGGAAAAAGGCCAATCCGACGGTTGACCGCAAGGCCCTCGGCATGTGGTGGGACAAGATCGGTGAATGGCGCCAGCGCCAGTGTCTGGCCTATAACCAGAACAAAGAGACCATCAAGCCGCAATATGCGGTCGAGCGCCTGTACGAACTGACCAAAGACCGCAACGTCTATGTCACCACGGAAGTCGGTCAGCACCAGATGTGGGCCGCGCAGTATTTCCGCTTCGAGGAGCCGAACCGCTGGTTGACCTCGGGCGGTCTGGGCACGATGGGCTATGGCTTCCCTGCCGCCATCGGCGTGCAGATGGCCCATCCAGACGCGCTGGTGATCGATATTGCCGGTGAGGCCTCGATCCAGATGAATATCCAGGAGCTCTCGACCGCCATGCAATATCGTTTGCCGGTCAAGATTTTCATCCTGAACAACGAATATATGGGCATGGTGCGCCAGTGGCAGGAATTGCTGCACGGCTCGCGCTATTCCGAAAGCTATTCGGAATCGCTGCCCGATTTCGTCAAGCTGGCCGAAGCCTACGGGGCCAAGGGCATCCGCTGCTCCGATCCCGCCAAGCTCGACGAGGCGATCATGGAAATGATCGATAGTCCGCTGCCGGTGCTGTTTGATTGTCTGGTCGATAAAAAGGAAAACTGCTTCCCGATGATCCCGTCGGGCAAGGCCCATAACGAGATGATCCTGGCCGATGCCGCGCAGGATATCGGCTCGGTCATCGACAGCAAGGGCAAAGCTCTCGTTTAATCGGCTCTCGTTTAATCGGGGCTCGTTCAATCGGCAATCAGGTGATCGGCAATGAAGACAATCGGTCTTATCGGCGGGTTGAGTTGGGAATCGACTGCCACTTATTACGCGGAAATCAACCGCGGGGTGCGTAAGGTTCTCGGCGGTCTGCATTCGGCCAAATTGCTGCTGCACTCGTTCGACTTTGCCGAAATAGCGGCATTGCAGACCGAGGAAGGCTGGCCGGAGGCCGGGCGCAGGCTGGCCGATGCCGGGCGCAAGCTCGAAGCTTCGGGGGCTGATTGCCTGTTGATCTGCTCCAATCTGATGCATCGTGTTGCGCCGTCGGTTGAAGCGGCTTGCGGTGTCGGTGTGATCCATATCGCCGATGCGCTTGGTGCAGCCCTGCAGGACGGGGGCGCCAAACGCCCGCTGCTGCTCGCCACCCGCTCGGTGATGGAGGAGCCGTTCTATCTCGAGCGTTTGCGTGACAGGTTCGGCATGGAGGCCATGGTGCCTGAAGCGCAGGACCGTCAGGAGATCAACCGCATCATCTTTGACGAGCTGGTGCGCGGGGTCATCTCGCCGGTTTCGAAAGCTGTCTATCTCGATGCCGTGCGCAAAGGGCGACAGGCGGGTGCTGATAGCGTGGTGTTTGCCTGCACGGAAATCGGACTTTTGCTGGCCCCCGACGATATCGACTGCCCGAGTTTCGACACGGCCAAGCTGCATGCACAGGCTGCTGTTGCGTTTGCGTTGAACACGAAACCGTCCCAAAGGTGATTGCATCATGAAGCTTGTCATTGCCAATAAAGCCTATTCGTCCTGGTCTTTGCGCCCGTGGATTTTGATGAAAGCCCTCGACATTCCGTTCGTCGAGGATGTGATACCGCTCGATACCCCCGAATTTCGACCGCGCGTCGATGCCTACGGGGCCGGATCAACCGTGCCGATCCTGGTGGACGGCGATGTTGTGGTGTGGGAATCGCTGGCGATCATGGATGAATTGGCCGAGCGTTTTCCCGACAAGGCCGTCTGGCCGAAAGACCGCAAGGCGCGCGCGCTGGCCCGTTCGATGTCGGGCGAGATGCATGCCGGTTTTCGCGGGCTGCGCCAGGCCTGCCCGATGAATGTGCGCAAGCAACACCCGGCCAAGGACCGCGGCGAGGCGGTGGCCAAGGATGTCGCGCGGATCGTGACCCTGTGGAAGCGTGCCCTTGACAGCTTCGGCAAACCCTCGGGGCAGGGACCGTTCCTGTTTGGCGCTTTTGGCGCGGCCGATGCGATGTTCGCGCCGGTCGTGACGCGGTTGAATACGTTTTCCATCCCCGTCGATGCCCAGATCCGCGCCTATATGGATGCGGTGCTGGGCTCGCCCGCTTTCCGCCAATGGCACAAGGAGGCCATGGCCGAGGCCTGGGTGGTGGCCCATGACGAGGCGGACGAGCCGGTGATCGGCGCGTTCCCGATGCCCTCCTGATCCTCGAGGCCTGAATTTTCTGTATTGATGTCTGCTGTATGAAAGAAAAAGCCATGAAATCGCATTATTCTGATCCGCCCAAACATCAGACCGTTCGCCGCCATACTCTGTCGGTGTTGGTCGACAATGAGCCAGGCGTTCTAGCCCGCATTGCAGGGCTGTTTTCGGGGCGCGGATACAATATCGAAAGCCTGACCGTATCCGAGACCGAGCATCAAAAGCATGTCTCGCGGATCACCGTGGTCACGACAGGGTCGGCACAGGTGATCGAACAGATCATCCACCAGCTCGAACGTCTGGTGCCGGTGCATCGGGTAATCGATCTGACCAGCCATGGCGAAGCGGTCGAGCGTGAAGTGGCCCTGGTCAAAGTGGTCGGCAAAGGCGAAAGCCGCGTTGAAGCCCTGCGTTTGGCCAGTGCTTTTGGCGCCAAAACCCTTGATGCGACACTGACCTCGTTCATTTTCGAACTGACCGGAACCTCGGAGGAGATCGACCGTTTTCTGGCCATTCTGGCCGAGATCGGTCTGGTCGAGGTCTCGCGGACCGGCGTTGCGGCGATGAGCCGGGGTGCCGAAAGCTTCTGACCGGTTGCTGGCAGGCTGTGATGATCTATGATGTCTCTGCATTGTAGATCATCGAGCTTCTGGTTCGCGCTGTGCCGTGCGCATCTGTGTCGCCAAAGGGGGCCATTGAGCAGCCCTCCGCCGGCCCAGGGCCACCTGACAGATCAAAGCGATCAGGGCTGTTTTATAGGGCGCTAGGGCCGGATCTTCGGCTTTGTTGCAATGGCTCACCCGTCAATTGTTGGTTTTGCGTTCAATTATGGTGCTCCTGCTGGCCCAGCGCGAGCCCATGCCTGATCAATTCGGAACGGAAAGAACACGGTGATGAACCCCGATCTGCTGTTGGCTCTGATAGGTTTTGCTTTCGTCTCCTCGATCACGCCAGGGCCGAATAACATGATGTTGCTGGCCTCGGGCGTGAATTTCGGGATGCGTTTGACCATGCCGCATATGATGGGGGTGTGGCTGGGCTTCACCCTGATGTTGGTCATTGTCGGCCTCGGGCTTGGTGCGGCCATGCTGGCAGTGCCTGTGCTCCATACTGCCCTCAAAATCGGTTCGGGCGGCTATCTGCTGTGGCTGGCATGGTCATTGGCCAGCAGTGGCAGTCTCGGAGGCTCTCAGGCTGGTGCAAGGCCGATGCGCTTTATCGAGGCAGCTCTGTTCCAGTGGATCAACCCCAAAGCCTGGGTGATGGCCGTCACGGCCATGGCGGTCTACACATTGCCGGAGGCCATGGTGGCCAGTGTTCTGCTGGTCAGCGGGTTGTTCGGGGCGATTAACCTGCCTTGTATTGCCGTCTGGGTGGGTTTCGGTGTCGGTTTGCGCGGTTTTCTTGAGGATCCATTCAGATTGCGTGTGTTCAATATCAGCATGGCTGTGCTGTTGCTGCTCTCGACAATGCCGCTGCTGCTCGATGTAATATGATGCTGTTTCTAGGCACAAATGCGCTTTAGGGCTTGATTCTCGGGCGCGTGCCGCTTAATCGCTCAAGCACCTATTTATAAAAGGCAGTCCAAGGAGAGCGAACCATGCGCGTTTATTACGACCGCGATGCAGACATCAATCTGATCAAGAACAAAAAAGTGGCCATCATCGGCTATGGTTCGCAAGGCCATGCCCATGCTTTGAACCTGCGTGACTCTGGCGTGAAAGAAATCGCCATCGGTCTGCGGGCCGGTTCGGCCACGGCCAAGAAGGCGGAAGCCGAAGGCCTGAAGGTGATGGATGTCGCCTCCTGCGCCAAATGGGCCGATGTGGTCATGATGCTGACCCCCGACGAATTGCAGGCCGAAATCTACAACGACCATCTGGCTGCCAACATGAAGAAGGGCGCGGCTTTGATGTTCGCCCATGGCCTCAATGTGCATTTCAACCTGATCGAGCCCCGCGCCGATCTGGACGTGCTGATGGTTGCGCCCAAGGGCCCAGGCCACACCGTGCGTTCCGAATACCAGCGTGGCGGCGGCGTGCCGTCTTTGCTGGCCATCCATCAGGATGCCAGCGGCAACGCCCATGACATCGGTCTGAGCTATGCGTCTGCCAATGGCGGCGGCCGCGCCGGCGTCATCGAAACCACCTTCAAGGAAGAGTGCGAGACCGATCTGTTCGGCGAACAGGTTGTGCTGTGCGGCGGTCTGGTCGAATTGATCCGCGCCGGCTTCGAAACACTGGTGGAAGCCGGTTATGCGCCTGAAATGGCCTATTTCGAATGCTTGCATGAAGTGAAGCTGATCGTCGATCTGATTTTCGAAGGCGGCATTGCCAATATGAACTATTCGATCTCGAACACCGCTGAATACGGCGAATATGTCACTGGCCCACGCATCATCACCGCAGACACCAAAGCGGAAATGAAGCGCGTCCTGACCGACATCCAGAGCGGCAAGTTCACCCGTGACTGGATGCTGGAAAACAAGGTCAGCCAGACCTCGTTCAAGGCCACCCGCGCCCGCCATGCGGCCCACCAGATCGAAGAAGTGGGCGCACGCCTGCGCGACATGATGCCTTGGATCAAGGAAAAGGCTTTGGTCGACAAATCCAAGAACTAATTCTGTCCTTCGGTTGCAGGATCGGACACAACCAAACGGGGCCCCGCGCAAGCGGGGCCTTTTTTGTGTTCGGGCCGGATCATTTTAAGGGATAGGATTTCGGCGCCTGTTCTCTTATAAAAAGCAAATCCGTTATGACCCTTGATCGTGATCATGCCGCCCGACATCGCCATCTCGCTTGAACAGATCGACATCATCTACCGCGCCAGGGCTCGGGCGGTGGGTGGTGCGCCTGACATCGGGCCAGCGCGTGCGGGCGATTACCATGCGGTCAGTCAGGCGACATTGGCGGTGCATGAGGGCGAATTCGTTTCGATTGTCGGGCCGACAGGCTGCGGCAAATCGACGCTGCTGAATGCAGCCGCTGGCTTGTTGCAACCCGCCAATGGCGATGTGTCGATCTATGGCAAGCCGCTGGAAGGCCTGAATGCGCAAGCGGGCTATCTGTTCCAGCAGGATGCCTTGATGCCATGGAAAACCGCCTTGGAAAATGTCGCCATCGGGCTGGAAGTGGCGGGCATTGAGACGGCCACCGCCCGCGACAAAGCCGAGCATTGGCTGGTCCAGGTCGGCCTGAAGGGCTTCGGGGCGCGCTATCCGCACCAACTGTCCGGCGGGCAGCGCAAACGGGTCGGTCTGGCGCAGGTGCTGATCCGCAATCCCGCTATCTTGCTGATGGATGAACCTTTCGGACCGCTTGATGCCCAGACGCGGCAGATCATGGGCAATCTGCTGCTCTCGCTCTGGGCGCAGGAGCGCAAGGCGGTGCTGTTTGTCACCCATGATCTTGAGGAGGCGATTGCCCTGTCCGATCGGGTGGTGATTATGTCGTCCGGCCCCCGGGCCACCATCATCGGCGATTATACGATCGACCTCGCCCGTCCGCGCGACGCCATGGATGTCCGGCTTGACCCGGGCTTCCACGCCATCCACAAGGCGATCTGGGACCAGTTGCGCGGCGAGGTCATGAAAGCCTATCAGGGGGTGGAGGCATGAGCGTGTCAAAACACACTCTGCTGGCTTTGCAAATTCTGGTGGCCATTGTCGCGCTCGGCATCTGGCATATCGGCTCGTCGGTCCCGATTTTCGGTGTCTATTTCCTGCCCAAATTTTTCTTCTCGACCCCTTGGGATGTGGCTGCACGGATTGTGAAACTGTTTTCCGGCACCCTGATCTGGAAGCATCTGGGCATTACGCTGACCGAAACGCTGCTGGCCTTCGTGATCGGGGCAGGGGGCGGAGTGCTGGTCGGTTTCTGGTTCGCCCGCAGACCGCTGGTCAATGCGGTGTTCGATCCGTATGTCAAAATGGCCAATGCTCTGCCGCGTGTGGTGCTGGCGCCGATCTTCATGCTGTGGCTGGGCCTCGGCATCTGGTCGAAAGTGGCTCTGGGTGTGACGCTGGTGTTTTTCATCGTGTTTTTCAACGTCTATCAGGGCGTCAAAGAAGTGTCGCAGGCTGTGCTGTCCAATGCGCGTATGCTGGGCATGACCGAAAAACAGCTGTTTCGCCATGTCTATTGGCCCTCGGCTCTGTCCTGGATGTTCTCCTCGCTGCATACCTCGGTCGGTTTTGCGCTGGTCGGAGCGGTGGTGGGCGAATATCTCGGGTCAGCGGCAGGTCTCGGTTATATGATCCACGAGGCCGAGGGTGTGTTCGACACAACCGGTGTGTTTGCCGGTATGGTGATCCTGGCGGCCTTTGTGCTGCTGGTCGATGCCGTCGTCACCGCCATCGAGCACCGGTTGCTGGTTTGGCGTCCCGATGCCGCGGGACGCAACGCCTGATATCAACAAAATAACGGGAGGAAATACCATGGGCATGTTCAATAAAAGATGGATCCTGGCTGCGGGCTTGCTGCTGTCTGTCGCGGGGCCCCTGGCGTCGGTGAATGCACAGACGCTCGACAAATCCACGATCGAGAAACCCAAGCTGACCATCGGTGTGGGTGGAAAGGCCTTGCTCTATTATCTGCCGCTGACGATTGCCGAGCGCAAAGGCTATTTCAAGGAAGCCGGTCTGGAGGTCGAGATCAATGATTTCGCGGGCGGTGCAAAATCCTTGCAGGCTCTGGTCGGCGGTTCCATCGACATGGTGACGGGGGCTTACGAACACACGATCAGGATGCAGGCCAAGGGGCAGGATATCCGCTCGGTGCTGGAACTGGGCCGTTTTCCGGGGATCGCCATCGGGATAGGCAAGGCCAAAGCCGCTTCCTACAAGGGACCGGCTGATCTCAAGGGGATGAAGATCGGTGTGACGGCGCCCGGTTCCTCCACCAATATGATGGTCAATTTCGTGTTGGCCCAGGCGGGTCTGAAACCGCAGGATGTCTCGTTCATCGGGGTCGGCAGTGCGGCTTCGGCGGTGGCGGCGATCCGCAATGGCCAGATCGATGCGATCTCGCATCTCGAGCCGGTGCTGTCGATGCTGGAAAAGGACGGCGATATCAAGGTGGTGGTCGACACCCGCACCGAGGAAGGCACCCGCGCTCTGTTCGGCGGTTCCAACCCGGCGGCCGTGCTCTATATCAAGAAAGACTTTATCGACAAAAACCCCAACACCGTGCAGGCGGCCACCAATGCACTCTTCAAGGCGCTGGTCTGGATCGCCCAGGCCAGTCCCGAGGAGATTGCCGCCACCGTGCCCGAGGAATTCACCCTCGGTGACAAGGCGCTATATGTGCTGGCCGTCAAGAATTCCAAGCCGACCTATTCGCAAACCGGCATTATCGCAGCTGCGGGCATGAAAAGCGCCAATGACATGCTGGTGAAATATGACGAGGAGTTGAAAGGCAGCAATGTCGATCTGGCCAAGACCTTCGATGACCGCTTCGTCAAAATCGCCGCCCAAACGGTGAAATAAGCATCAGGGGCCGACCCATAATGACGCATCCTTTGTCGGTCCTGTCGATCCAGTCCCACGTGGTCTATGGGCATGTGGGCAATAGCGCTGCGGTGTTTCCGCTCCAGCGGTTGGGGGCCGAGGTCTGGCCGCTGCACACCGTGCAGTTCTCCAACCATACCGGTTATAGCGGGTTCGAGGGGCAGGTGTTCGGGGATAGTCTGATCCGCGCGCTGGTGGCCGGATTGAAGGCGCGTGGCGTATTGGGCCGCTGTGACGGCGTGTTGACGGGCTATCTGGGGTCGGCAGCGATCGGTGCGGCGGTCCTTGATGCGGTGGCCGAGGTGCGTTTCCACAATCCGTATGCTCTGTGGTGCTGCGATCCGGTGATGGGCGATGAGGGCAAGGGCCTGTTCGTACAGCCTGAACTTGTCGCCTTTTTCAAAGAACAGGCCATGCCGCGCGCGACCATCCTGACGCCGAACCTGTTCGAATTGGCGCTGTTGTCGGGTGAGGATTGCCGCACAATGGTCTCGTTGCGCCAGGCTTTCGCTCTGGTGCATGACGCTGGCCCCGATTGGGTGATGCTGACCTCGCTGGGGGCAGGCCACCGGCCTTTCGGCGACGAGGACGACCAGGATTTCGACCTGCTGCTGTCCGCCCCTGACGGGCTCCATCGTTTGCGGCTGCCGCGTCTGGCTTTGGCTCCCAATGGGGCAGGTGATCTGATTGCGGCCTTGCTGCTCTATCATCGTCTCAACGGACAATCGGCGCATGACGCGCTGTCTCTTGCGGGATCAAGCGTGCATGCCGTTCTGGACCGTATGCTTTCTCTCGGATGCGCCGAATTGCCGCTGGTCGAGATGCAGGATGAGCTGGCCCTGCCCGAAATCATCTATCAGGCCACATTGATCTGACAGGGGTTTATTGACCTGATTGAAGTTTGCGCAAACAGCCCGATCAATCGACCAGTTCGGAGCGGGCAGGCACGTCCGCCATTTCATCAGGCGTGCGCCTGACCAGAAAGATCAGATTATCGGCTTTGCCGATGGACTTGTAGCCACGCAGCATATTGTCCATCGAGACATTCATGCGCGCCCAAGCGAGCCAGTTCACATAGTGCATGTTTTGGACAAGGATCAGATCCGGAGGCGTTTTTTCGGTCGCTCGGGCTGTCAGGTCGCGTTCCCATTCGATCAAACGCGCAAAGCGCATCCTTTGTTGGTGGGTCGTGGGGTCTTCCATTTTGACCATCAGGCCAAGCGTGACCCAGGGATTCAGGCCGGGATTGACCAGCCGCCCGCCCAGATCACGGATCAGGGGATGCCCGTCGCCCAGATCACCCGAGAGCAGCAGCACATTCGGCCGATCGAGCTTGAGCGAGAGGCCGAATGCCGTGGCCTCGGCGCGGTTGGGGTTGCTGACCAGCATGAACCACGCGCACATGGCCAGAAAGACCGCCTCATAAAGCTTGATGATCGTCGGGCGTTCGCTGTGGTTCTGGGCTGCGGCCAGAGCCATCAGGAGGCAGGAGGCTGGCGGCAGGTAGCGGAAGGGCAGGTTGCGGGTAAAAGCGAAATAGGCCACCGAACATCCAAAACCTGCCGCCAGCAGCAATTTCGTGCGGGGATCATGAAGCCGCTTGTCATCCCTTGCCAAGACGATCAGCAGATAGAGCGTGGTCAGGACCAGCAAGCCGTTCCACAGGATGTAAATCAGTGTCGGATGTCCTGCGAAATAGGCATCCAGCAGGATCGGATACATCCATTCGAAATAGGCCGGATGCAGCAGTTTGACGCTTGCAAGATAGGCCACACAAAGCAATGCCGCCATGATGTTTTCAAGACCGAACAGCGGCTTGATCGACCGCTTGGAGAGGCACAGGAACAGACAGCCGAACATGGGTCCGAGCACGAAATAGAATTTGATACAGACGCCCAGTCCTGCCATCAGGCCGATGACGGCATCCACCCATGCCGGATGGGTGCGCGGTTTGACCATGTCCTCGGAATAGAGCGCCAGAATGGGCCACATCAGCACAAAGGTCAGCTGGTCGCGTGATCCGAACGAGGTCATCGGCATGATCAGCAGGGTGATCGCATAAATTCCGACCCGTCTGGCACTGGCGGCATCGCGCGGGACGGCATATCCGGTGCGCAGCCATTCCCCCAGACCGATCACACACAGGCACAGCGCAAAGGCCAGAATGTCCTGCCAGTATTCCCCGCGCAGGCCCGTCCATTGTTCCAGCACGGCCGAGGGCACATGCATGTAGAAGGTCATCGGTGGATTGTTCTCGATAATGTCGAGATAGGGCCGCTTTCCAGCCAGAAATTTGGCTGTAATCGTCTGTCCCGCTGAAAAATCTGGGTGGAACGGGATGTTGAGCAAAACCACGATCGCCGTCGCCAGGATCAGCCACAGGCGCAAAAACGGATCATGGACAAGCCGCCGCAGCAGCGGGTTGTTCAGCAAACGGGTCAGGGCAATCATCTGGCATCCGCAAAAAGGGATTGGGCACTACGCAATCAATTTCAAAAAGCAGACACAACGCAATAAATGGAGGCAACAGGAGAGTGTATACCCCATTACTCGCCGGATGGATAGCCGAAACGGGATTTGAGGGCGCGCACGGCAGCCGAGGCTTCGCTGTCACGGGCGGGTTCGCATGTCCTGCTGATCCTGTCCAGTTCGGCATGGATGTCGTGATGGACCTTCTCGGTCGTGTGGCCCGAGGCCAGATCATTGTCCATCACCGCACGGAACCGTGCAATATCGCCGCTGCAGCCCTTGCCGGTCGGCAGCTGGAAGTTTTTCGGTGTCACTCCGGCGGGCAGACTGGCATAGTCATTGGCATTCACGCTGCTGGTCGGGCTGGCCGCAGGCGGCGCAGAAGACTGGCAGGCAGCCAGCGACAGGACCACCAGGCCCATGCCCACAAGGCCCATGCCCGCCAGGCCGAGAGCCCTGGCACCGCTGGTCCGGATCGGGGCGGAACGGGAGGAGTAAAGCCGCATGATGTGATTCCTTCTTCCTGTCATCAAGGCTTGAATAGTGGTCGAGTTTCGCAATCCGTCAAGCATCGGCCCGTAGCGGGCCAGCCACGATTTCGATCTTGCCGAATTGATCCGGCCTGTTATATTGGGTCAACGCATATGAGATGCGTGATGAGGGATTTGCAGTGGGCGCTGACGCCACCTTGACCGATGCACGTTTGAAAGGCCGCTTGAATGACGGTCTGAAGACGCTTGCTCTGTCGCTGCTGCTCCTTAGCCGCCCCTGAGGGCCGGCCGGGCATATGCCTGGGCGCTCAGGGGATTGATCTTCTCGACCGAGTTAAGATTACAGGCAGGATTATCGAGGCTTTCCACCCATCAGGCTTACAGCCAAACCGACAGCCTCACTTGAAAGGTTCAGACATTATGACCAGTTCATCGGACGCCAACCGCGTCATTATTTTCGACACAACCTTGCGTGACGGCGAGCAATCGCCCGGTGCCTCCATGACCCTCGAGGAAAAGCTCGAAGTCGCCACCCTGCTCGACCAGATGGGCGTTGATGTGATCGAGGCTGGATTTCCGATCGCTTCCAATGGCGATTTCGAAGCGGTGAGCGAGATTGCCAAGCGGGTGCGCAATGCCACCATTGCCGGTTTGGCTCGTGCCGGTAACAAGGATATCGACAGGGCAGGCGAGGCAGTGCGCCATGCGGCCAAGCCGCGCATCCACACCTTCTTGTCGACCTCGCCGGTCCACATGAAATACAAGCTCCAGATGGAGCCCGAGCGGGTGCTGGAACTGGTGGTGTCCTCTGTCACCCGTGCCCGCAATCTTGTGCCCGATGTCGAGTGGTCGGCCGAAGACGGCACCCGCACGGAAATGGATTTTCTGTGCCGTTGCGTCGAAGCTGCCATCAAGGCCGGTGCGACCACCATCAACATCCCCGATACGGTCGGCTATACCGTGCCCGAGGAATACCGCGAACTGTTCCGCACGGTGCGCGAGCGCGTGCCCAATTCCGACAAGGCGATTTTCTCGGTTCATTGCCACAATGATCTGGGGCTCGCTGTGGCCAATACGCTGGCCGGTGTCGAGGGCGGCGCACGCCAGATCGAATGCACCATCAACGGCATAGGCGAACGTGCCGGCAATGCCGCGCTTGAAGAGGTTGTGATGGCCCTCAAGACGCGGGCCGATATCCTGCCATACCATTGCGGGATCGATCCGACCATGCTGATGCGGGCCTCCAAACTGGTCTCGGCTGTCAGTTCGTTTCCTGTTCAATACAACAAGGCGATTGTCGGTCGGAATGCCTTTGCGCATGAAAGCGGCATCCATCAGGACGGCATGCTGAAAAACACCCAAACCTATGAAATCATGACCCCGGAATCGGTGGGCGTCTTGAAAACCTCGCTGGTGATGGGCAAACATTCGGGCCGCCATGCCTTCCGCGAGAAGCTCAAGGAATTGGGCTATGAATTGGGAGAAAACGCGCTTGAAGATGCGTTCAAACGCTTCAAGGATCTCGCAGACCGCAAAAAGCATGTCTATGACGAGGACATCGAAGCCTTGGCGGATGACGAAATCGACAATGCCGATGACCATATCAAGCTGGTCTCGCTGACCATCGTGGCCGGCACGCAAGGCCCGCAACTGGCCACCATGACGCTCGATGTCGAAGGCCAGCACAAGACCGTGCAGGCCAGCGGCACGGGGCCGGTCGACGCCTGCTTCAAGGCCATTCACGCGATCATCCCGCACGAGGTCAAGCTGGAACTCTACCAGGTCCATGCGGTGACCGAGGGAACCGATGCGCAGGCCGAAGTGTCGGTGCGGATTTCGGATGCGGAGGGCCGCGTGGTTAATGCCAGAGCGGCTGATCCCGATACTTTGGTGGCGTCCACCCGCTCCTATCTGGCCGCTCTCAACAAGCTGCATTCGCGTGCTGCGCGCGTGGGCGGTGCAGCGGTCCGCATCCATTCGACTTCGCCTTTGGGCGGTGTGTGAGGATCGGCGGGTCAGTCTGCGGTCAAATCCTT
>Ga0114964_10002160_pt1 | contig 13807 bp, 11 predicted proteins | sample C_131016_MF_Meta_FD_92638 | JGI IMG/M metagenome (GOLD analysis project Ga0114964, IMG submission 92638) | Freshwater microbial communities from Lake Croche, Canada to study carbon cycling - C_131016_MF_MetaG | ecosystem: Environmental > Aquatic > Freshwater > Lake | place: Lake Croche, Canada... | reverse complement strand
TCGATGTTTTTCGCTGGGAGCTCGCCGAGAATTGGGTAGCCCTCTTTGCCGGGTCCGTCTCCACGCTCGTATTGCATGAACACTAGGTTCCACACTTCTAGATAGCGCGTCTCATCTGCAATCGGACCGCCTTCGCGTCCATGCTCGGGACCACGGTCATAATAAATTTCGGAGCAAGGTCCGCAAGGTCCAGGTACACCCATTGACCAATAGTTGTCAGCCATGTCCCGACGTTGAATGCGTTCAAGAGGTACGCCGACCTTGTTGTGCCAGATGTCGATACTTTCATCGTCATCCAAATAAACGGTCACCCACAACTTTTCTTCGGGAAAGCCGTAACCACCTGCAGATATTGGCGACGTCAACAATTCCCAAGCAAATGGAATTGCATCTTCTTTGAAATAGTCACCAAAGGAGAAGTTTCCGCACATCTGGAAGAACGATGCATGGCGGGTGGTTTTACCGACTTCTTCAATGTCAAGTGTGCGAACAACTTTTTGAACGCTCGTCGCCCGCGGGTACGGTGGAGCCGCCTCACCTAGAAAATATGGCTTGAACGGAACCATTCCCGCATTAACGAATAGCAGGGTTGGATCGTCCAAAAGCAAGCTGGCGCTGGGAACGACGGTATGTCCTTTGGACTCGAAATAGTTCAAAAAACGAGACCGGATCTCCGCAGACTCCACGTCACACACCCTTTATATTCGATTACTTCATCAAACCTTAACGAACCCAACGCCGCACTGACTACTTACGTCCAAGCAATGCACGGATTTTGTCCCAAATCGTTCCCAGCTGACCCTCGGTGCCATAAGGCGTTGCCAGGTAATAGCGACGATCCTTCAACTCATCAGGTAGATAGTTTTGAGCCGCGACGGCGCCAGGGACATCATGTGGGTACTCATAGTTCACACCGTGGCCCAGCGATCCTGCTCTTGAGTAATGGCTATCGCGCAGGTGCGGGGGCACCTCACCAATTCGCCCATCGCGCACATCAGCTATGGCCCGATCAATTGCCAAGTAGGCGGAGTTGGACTTGGGTGCCAATGCGAGGGCAATCGTTGCCTGACTCAGGGCAATCCGGGCCTCTGGCATCCCGATTCGATTAACAGTTTCGGCCGCGGCAACAGCCAACGGAAGCATCGTGTTATCGGCAAGACCGATGTCCTCACTTGCCAGAATCATCAGGCGACGTGCAAGGAATCGAGGGTCCTCCCCTGCTTCAATCATTCTTGCCAAGTAATGCAAAGCAGCGTCGGGATCTGAACCACGAACACTCTTGATGAACGCACTGATGACGTCATAATGTTGGTCGCCATCGCGGTCGTAACGCACTACGTTGTGGTCACTTGCTGTTGCTACATGTTCGGCGACAATCTCGTTCTTGCCTAGACCGTGTGCAACTCCTGCGCAAGCTTCGAGTAACGTCAAAGCTCGCCTAGCATCGCCGCCAGCTAGTCGAATGATGACATCGCTCGCGTCGGCTCTGATTGAAAACTTGTTATCTAAACCGCGCGGATCGACTACCGCTCGGCTAATTATCGTGGCGATGTCAGTCTCATCCAAGGAAGTCAGTGTGACTAGCAATGACCTCGATAACAGAGGCGAAATGACGCTGAAGGACGGATTTTCTGTTGTCGCCGCGACAAGGGTCACCCAACCATTTTCAACACCAGGCAACAAAGCGTCCTGTTGTGTCTTGTTGAAGCGATGTACTTCATCGACGAAGAGCACTGTGGATGAGCCATACATGGTTTTGTTATCACTGGCTGTAGAGATAACGTCGCGAACATCCTTAACACCTGCATTTATGGCAGAGAGTTCAACGAACTTGGCAGACCCCGCACGAGCTATCAACTGTGCAATTGTGGTTTTTCCCGTTCCTGGTGGCCCCCACAGAATTACGGACGACAGCGATTGTCCCTCGGCTTCGCTCATCAGACGCCGCAAGGGACTTCCGTCGGTAAGCGCATGTGTTTGGCCAAGAAACTCTTCAAGTGTGCGCGGCCGCATGCGGACCGCTAGCGGACTGGCGCCGACTCCACCCTCGAATAGTGAACCGTCAAACAGGGACACGTTGGTGAGTTCTATTCGTCAGTCGCGAACGGATCAGCGTCGATACCGGCTTCGGCACGTTGCTGTTCCGTGATAGGTGTTGGTGCGCTAGTTAATGGGTCGTAACCTGCACCCGTCTTCGGGAATGCGATCACGTCGCGCAAGCTCGTGGCACCAGATAGCAGCATGCAAATGCGATCCCAGCCAAATGCAATGCCGCCATGTGGTGGTGGACCGTAGGCAAACGCATCGAGTAAGAACCCAAACTTTTCCCGTGCCTCTTCGTCGCTGAGTCCAAGTATTGAGAAAACTTTCTCTTGCACGTCGCCGCGATGAATACGAATGGAACCGCCACCGATTTCGTTGCCATTGCAAACAATGTCGTAGGCCCAGGCAAGCGCTTCACCTGGTGACTCTTCGAAACGATCAATCCAGTCGCTATTGGGAGATGTGAACGGGTGGTGCACTGCAGTCCAGGTGCCATCATCGGTCATCTCAAACATTGGAGCATCAACAATCCAGACGAATGACCATTCATCTTCATTGATGAGTCCACAGCGTTTGCCAACTTCAAGACGCACTGCGCCGAGAAGTCCAAGTGAAGCATTCTTGGCACCCGCGGCAAAGAATGCGCAGTCTCCTGGTTTGGCACCGAGGTGTGCCGCAAGTCCGTCACGCTCGTCATCGGAGAGATTCTTGGCAACTGGTCCGCCGAGTTCACCGTTCTCATCGAACGTGACATAGGCCAAGCCCTTGGCTCCGCGTTGCTTCGCCCACTCTTGCCAAGCATCGAAAGTGCGTCGAGGTTGATCGGCGCCACCAGGCATGACGACTGCGCCAACTAATTCGGATTGGAAGACTCGGAACTCGGTGTTCTTGAAGTAGTCAGTGCAGTGCACTAATTCGAGATCGAAGCGCAGATCTGGCTTATCTGATCCAAATCGGTGCATTGCATCCCAGTACGTCATTCGCGGTACGTCACCAATTGTGTGATCTAGCGTGCCCTGCCAAATGTTACGTATGACGGCTTCGCCGACATCGATAACATCCTGCTGTTCAACGAAACTCATCTCGATATCAAGCTGCGTAAATTCTGGTTGACGGTCTGCGCGAAAATCCTCATCGCGGTAGCAGCGCGCGATCTGGTAGTAACGTTCCATGCCGCCAACCATAAGCAGTTGCTTGAACAACTGTGGGCTCTGCGGCAATGCGTACCAATGACCTGGTTGCAAGCGGACCGGCACTAGGAAATCGCGTGCACCTTCTGGTGTTGACCTCGTGAGCGTTGGGGTTTCGATTTCGACGAAATCCCTTTCATGTAAAACTTCGCGGGCAAGTCGATTCACGTCACTGCGCATACGAAGTGCGCGGGAAGCACTTGGGCGACGCAAATCAAGGTAACGGTATTTGAATCTTGTTTCGTCGCCGACTGCAATGCTGTCGTCAATTGGGAATGGCAGTGGTGCGCTCTTGGAGAGAGTCACAACGCTGTCAGCGATCACTTCGATGTCACCAGTTGCGATGTCGTCATTTTCGTTGCCTGATGGACGAGTTTGAACAGTGCCAGTTATTTGCAAGCAGAACTCAGCACGCAATTCGTGGGCGACGGATTCTTCGCGGATAACCACCTGTACAGAGCCTGAGGCGTCGCGCAAATCGATAAACGCGATGCCACCATGATCCCGACGCTTGGCAACCCAACCAGCGAGCGTGACAACCTGCCCTGCGTCGGTTCCGCGAAGAATTCCGGCATTATGCGTACGCAACATGTAATGATCCTTAGATATGTGACTGCAAAGTTGAGATAACTAAGTCTAGAGGAACAGTTACCTGCTCACCTGAGCCCATGTTTTTGACAACCGCAGCACCCTGTGCAACCTCGTCATCCCCCACGATGACGGCAAACATAGCGCCAGAACGGTCAGCGCCTTTCATAGCTGCCTTCATACTGCGGGCATCAAAGGCCATGTCGCAGGCGATACCAGCTTCACGCAATGTTTGGGCCAACCCAACGACAACGTCTTGAGATGCCTCACCCATGGGCACAAGAAATGCCTTCACTTGCATAGCGTCAGGCAGGATGATGCCTTCGGCTTGTACAGCAAGACATGTGCGATCAACACCAAGACCAAATCCAACGCCTGGAAGTGCGTCACCACCTAGAGTTTCGATAAGTCCGTCGTAGCGCCCACCGCCACCAATCGCCGATTGTGCACCCAAGCCGTCATGCACACATTCGAATGTTGTCTTTACGTAGTAATCAAGACCGCGAACGAGTCGTGGTGATTGCTCGTACTCGACTCCAAGAATATCCAGAAAGCGCAAAACGGATGCGTGGTGATTTCGGCACTCATCACACAAATGATCGGGCATCAAAGGGGCATCTGCAAGCAGCTCTTGCACATCCTCACGTTTGTCATCGAGGACACGTAGCGGATTGATGATCGCGCGTTGCCGCGTTGCTTCATCAAGTTTCAAGCCATTCAAGAATTCCGTCAGTGTCGCGCGATAAGTCGGCCGACAGTTATGGCAACCGAGTGAATTAACAAGCAGCCGAACTCCGGTCAGTCCAAGGATGTTGCGTTGGGCATGTATTGCCATCCAAATAACTTCGGCATCGATTGCAGGATCAGACGAACCGATAGTTTCAACGCCTACTTGCGTGTGTTGTCGGTAACGACCTGACTGTGGTTGTTCATATCGAAAGTTCGGACCTGTGTACCAAACCTTGACAGGCAACGCACCTTTGTCGAGTCGATTCTCGAGAACTGCGCGCAATACACCGGCTGTACCTTCAGGGCGAAGCGTCAGACTGCGCCCACCACGATCCTCGAAGGTGTACATCTCTTTGCTGACGACATCAGTTGACTCACCAACTCCGCGTACGAATAAGGCGGTGTCTTCGAAAAGCGGCGTCTCGATATAGTCGTACCCTGACAACATCGGCGGCGTGGTCAGAGCGTTCTTCACTGCCAGCCATGTTGCAGAAAACGGAGCCACAACATCGTAGGTACCTTTAGGAGCTTTGAACTGATCACTCATGCGGCGGGTAATCCTTGTGCGACTCGGAGTAGATATTGATTTGTGGTGCGTTCGACGTTCATTTGTGAACCTGGACCATGTCCAGGCAAGATGATTGCAGAGTCTGGAAGCGGCAGGATGACATTTTTTAGTGACTCATTCATCTGTTTGGCTGAACCGTTAACCAAATCCGTGCGCCCGATCGCTCCGGCAAATAAAACATCACCTGTAAAGACATGTCTATCTTCAGTCTGAAAATCGAAAAGCACTGAACCCCAAGTATGACCGGGGGCGTGACGTACTACGAAACTCATTCCGGCTATTTCTAAGGTCATGTTGTCGCTAACGATTTGTAAGTCCTCTGGTTCGGCGATGATGTCGTCTGTTCCCAGCATTGTTGGCAGTGCGGCCGCAGTTTCAGGTGACAGACCCGCACCTGGATCACTCAAAAGATACCTATCGTCTCCGTGGATGAAACCCGGGATGCCGTAGCCCTTAGCGACCGGGAAAAGAGACCACATATGGTCGATGTGACCATGAGTTATCAAAACAGCAACGGGCTTTAGCTGATTTTCCTCAACTAAGTCCCGAATCCCTGTTGTTGCATGCATTCCAGGGTCAATGATGACGCACTCATTGCCGACACCTGTGGACACCACATAGCAATTGGTTTGCCACGGCCCTGCTGGAAAACTCCTGATAAACATGCTCTCCCGTAACACTCGTTTGCCTTAGGCTACCGTGAATTGTGCCCGTTTCTAGGCACCGTAGACTATGGACTTGTGTCACAAAAACGAGAGCGCGAATTAGCGCGAGCCAAATTTGAACGTCAACAGCTTCGTCGTGCAGAACGCCAAGCCAAAAAGCAAAGCATCAAGGTCGTAGCAATAAGTGTGGCCGCGCTTGTTGCCGTTTCTGGGTACTTCGCCATTCAAAACAAGTCCTCGTCTGTTGCCACGCCATCCACATCCCCTTCAGCCACTAATCCCTCGGTCACCAACCCTTCGAACACTGCCCCATCAACGCCAGCGACAACTGTTGTGGGGTGCACGACGCCTCCTGCGACTCGTGCTAACAACATCACTTACCAGAGCGTCCCAACCGCAGCCGCTGCCTCACAAATCACATTCAATACAAACTGTGGCGACATCGTGGTCGCACCATCATCGCGAGCACCGAAGACCGGTGGAATCATTTCCGCCCTCGCCGCAGGGAAGTACTTTGACTTAACCTCTTGCCATCGACTAACTACCCAAGGCATTTACGTATTACAGTGCGGCGATCCCACTGGAACAGGCTCGGGTGGTCCCGGATTCAAGTTCGCCGATGAAAATCTGCCTACTGCAGATTCACATGGGAGTTACGTCTACAAGCGTGGTGATGTGGCGATGGCGAACAGTGGGCCAAATACAAATGGCAGTCAGTTTTTCCTTGTGTATAAGGATTCCACGCTTGCACCTTCTTACACATTGTGGGGCAACATCACTTCGGGCCTTGATCGACTTGATGCGATTGCCGGCGCGGGTGTTGCAGGCGGAGCCAGTGATGGAAAGCCCGCACAGCCAGTGGTGATCATAAAGGCGACTACGAAGTAATATTCAAGAACTGATGCGGGTCAAACCGACTCTCGTCAGACCAAGAGCCCTGCGGGGACCCAGCACTAAGGAAGTCAGACATGACCACTCAAAACGAATACGGACACGTAGACGCTGAAGGTAACGTCTTTCTCAATGGAGAAGCTGGGCCGACGAAGATTGGTCAATTCGCTGCAGGTGATCCCGCTGAGGGACTTGCATTCTTCACCAAGCGCTATCACGACTTGGTTGCTGAAATTGAACTGGCTGTTGCCCGTCTCAAAGATGGCAAAGCAAACGTTGAATCAGTTACCACACTCGTCGAGCGCATCGGGGCATCGATCGATGCTCCTAACCTTTTGGGCGATCTCAAGGCACTGGATCATCACCGAACTGATTTGCTAGCAAAACTTGATGAGGCAAAGGCTGCCAAGGCAGTTAAACGCGCCGAACAGAAGGCAGTGGCCTTGGCCAAGCGCGAGGAGCTCGTTGCACAGTCCGAGGCACTATCGACATCTACCGCATGGAAGGTCACCGGCGAGAAGTACAAAGAATTACTTGAGGAATGGAAGAAGCTTCCATCAGGCGATCGTGGCGTGGAGCAGGAACTTTGGAAGCGTTTCAGCCATGCTCGTTCGGTTTTCGATAAAGCCCGACGTATTCACTTTGCAGCATTAGATGCCACGCGTGGCGAAGCATTAAGCGGCAAGAAGGCTCTAATCGCGAAGGCTAAGGAGTTGTCAGCCACAACTGATTGGGCCGCCACAACCACCGCATTCAAGAAGTTGATGGATGAATGGAAGATCCTTCCTCGTGCTTCCAAATCCGATGAAGACAAGCTTTGGAAGCAGTTCAAGGCTGCCCAAGACGCTTTTTTTGACGCCCGCAATGCTTCGAACTCGATTCGCGATACTGAATTCGCCGAAAACCTCGTCGCAAAGGAAGCTCTCGCTGTTCAGGCTGAGGCCATTCTTCCAGTTACTGACATTGAAGCCGCAAAATCTGCACTTCGCCTCGTTCAGGAGAAGTGGGAAAAGATCGGTCACGTACCTCGCAATGATAAGGAAAAGATCGAACGTCGCCTGAAGACTGTTGAAGATGCAATCCGTAAACAGCAAGAATCTGTGTGGCATCGTTCCAAGCCAGAGGTTATTGACCGCGCAAATACGCTTGTAAATTCATTCCAAGCTGCCTTAACCAAGATTGAGGAATCACTTGCAAAAGCGAGTGCTGCGGATAAAGCAGAAGAGGTAGCTAAGTTAACTGCGCAACGTGAACAAACTGTTGCTCTGCTCGAGGCTGCTCAAGCTGGCGCCTCAACACTTGGCTAGACGCGATAAACGTCGTACACACCATCGATACCACGGACTGCTTTCAGCACGTGATTTAGGTGGCTTGGATCGCCCATTTCGAAAGTGAAACGGGAGATCGCAACTCGGTCTCTAGTAGTTGTCACTGAGGCATTGAGAATGTTGACATGCTGATCTGACAGAGCGCGTGTGACGTCAGAAAGTAGTCGAGCTCGATCGAGAGCCTCTACTTGAATGTTCACCAGGAACACACTGCTACTCCCAGGTGTCCAGGCAACTTCAACGATTCGCTCTGGTTGCTCCTGTAGTTGTGCTGCGTTGATGCAGTCATTGCGATGTACCGAAATTCCTGAACCACGGGTAACAAATCCCAGAACCTCATCGCCTGGAACCGGCGTGCAACAGCGGGCAAGTTTCACCCAGGTGTCATCGGCACCAATCACTGTGATTCCAGCATCGGGTTTGTTGCCGGATCGGCTTTGCGCACGCGTTGGTGTCACAAAATCGGCGACTTCGTCCTCAATAGATTGATCGCCACCGAGTGCGGTCTGCAATCGCGTCACCACGGTCTGCGGACCAAGATGCCCCTCACCTACTGCTGCGTACAACGCACTGACGTCCGCGTAGTGTGCGTCGGCTGCAAGTGTGGACAACACATTGTTTGTTAACAGGCGAAGCGGAACACCCTGCTTCTTCATGGCTCGGACAATTTGATCCTTGCCCGATTCGATGGCTTCCTCGCGACGTTCCTTGGAAAACCAAGCCTTGATCTTGGACTTCGCACGTGCGCTGGCAACGACATTGATCCAATCGCGACTCGGCGCTGCGTTGTCCGCCTTGTTCGTAATGACCTCGATGCTGTCACCGTTTGCCAACTTGGAATCGAGTGGCGCTAGTTTGCCATTGATTCGAGCTCCGATGCAGCGGTTGCCTACTTCGGTATGTACGGAGTACGCAAAGTCAATGGGCGTTGAACCGGCTGGCAAGGCAAGCACTTCGCCCTTTGGGGTGAATACATACACTTCTGCGGCGCCGAGGTCATCGCGAAGTGAGTCCAGGAAGTCCCCAGGGTCGGCCGTCTCCTTTTGCCACTCAAGGAGTTGTCGGACCCAGCCCAGATCGTCCGGACCATTCTTACCAGCAACATTCGGTTGCTTGTAGCGCCAATGAGACGCAACACCGTATTCAGCCGCGCGGTGCATTTCATGGGTTCGAATTTGAAACTCAACAGGTTTACCCGATGGACCGATTACTGTGGTGTGCAGCGATTGGTACATCGTGAACTTGGGCATCGCAATGTAGTCCTTGAAACGACCTGGGACCGGATTCCATTCATTGTGAATGATGCCAAGGGCGGCATAACAATCCTGGACTGAATCAACTAATACTCGTACCCCCAGCAAGTCGTATATGTCTTCGAAGTCTCTGCCGCGCACAATCATCTTTTGATACACGCTATAAAGATGTTTTGGTCGACCGTTGACTTCCGATTCGATCCCGGAATCAGCAAGATCAGAGGTTACCCGCGAGACTACTTCTTTGAGGTACTCATCACGAGCTGGAGCCCGCTGCGAAACTAATCGAGAAATCTCATCGAACATTTTTGGATACAGGGATCTGAAAGCGAGATCTTCAAGCTCCCACTTGATTGCATTCATTCCGAGGCGGTGTGCCAACGGCGCATAGATCTCTAAAGTTTCGCGTGACTTCTGTTCCTGTTTCTCAATCGGCAGGAAAGTCAACGTGCGCATGTTGTGCAGACGATCCACAAGCTTAATGACGAGCACACGTATGTCTCGGGCCATAGCAACGACCATCTTGCGCACTGTTTCTGATGCAGAAGCCTGGCCATATTTGACCTTGTCCAACTTCGTGACGCCATCAACGAGATTGGCAACCTCATCACCAAAGTCGATGCGTAAATGTTCCAGGTTGTACTCGGTATCTTCGACGGTGTCATGCAGAAGCGCTGCAATAATCGTCGGTGTTGTCATACCAAGGTCCGCGAGCAATCCAGCCACTGCAACCGGATGGGTTATGTATGCATCGCCAGAACGTCGCGCCTGAGTCCGATGGAAATAGTCAGCAGTTTGGAAAGCGCGGACAATCTCATCGCGGTTACTGGCGGGATGAAATGTCAGCAACGTATCCAGAACCGCTTGTAAATCTGCAGGGATTGGAGATTGGAGACCCTCGGGGAATCGCTCGGCAAGTGCAACCGACAACGGTGTTGCCGCAGTGTCTTGTGTCATCGATACACCTCCAAGTCTCATCAGTCTAGGACGTACATTCCATTGACGACCAGCTTGCTTCGCCTACTCAGCAAAAAGTGTAAAAATGTCGCACTCAGGATGGTCAGAACGAATCAATGAATCTCCACCAAGGAAATCTAAATTCAGCATCACCGCAATACCTGCTCCATGCGCGCCACATTGTTCCAAAAGACTCAATGCAGCATTTGCCGTACCGCCAGTTGCAAGTACGTCGTCTACCAGAAGAACGCGCTGACCTGGCTGAAGCGCGTCGCGATGGATTTCAATCGTGTCGGTGCCATATTCGAGTGTGTACTCGGCGCTGTATGTTTCCCGAGGAAGCTTGCCGACTTTGCGAATTGGCACAAAGCCGGTATTCATGTGCAGAGCAAGGGCTGCGCCAAGGATAAAACCACGCGCTTCGATACCCACAACTAGATCAATCGCAGAATCCTTGAAGTGCATTGCAATTTCATCCAGACACCAACGCAAGGCATCAACATCTGAAGAAACAGGTATGACGTCCTTGAAAAGAACACCCGGTTTTGGATAGTCAGCAATCTCCACAATTCGCGAGCGGGCAGTCTGACGATCCATACTGAGCTACTTGCCTCGTGAGGAACGGGGCTTCTTAACACGCTGTTGACGAGGTCCAGCGGGTGCGACATAGCTTGGGGCCAGGACTGCGGCAGTCAGACTCTCTTCATCGATTCCTGCATTCTTGCGCCGAGCATGCACTCGCTTGGCAAGGTCCTTCATCGAATCCTGACGCTCCTTAAGCTGCGTCAAAATAGGTGTCGCAATAAAGATTGAGGAATATGTACCCACGAGCATGCCCACGAATAAGGCAAGCGCCAAGTCATTCAGCGTTCCCGCACCGAGAAGCACAACACCGACTACCAGAATTGAAAGAACTGGAAGTAGCGCAATGATCGAAGTATTAATTGACCGCATCAGCGTTTGATTCAAAGCCAGGTTCGCAGCTTCTGAATAAGTCATCCGACTGCCGGATGTGATGCTCTTTGTATTTTCCTTAACCTTGTCGAACACCACAACGGTGTCGTACAGCGAGTAACCCAGAATCGTCAGGAATCCGATAACCGTCGCAGGTGTTACTTCAAACCCACTCAGAGCATAAATACCAACAGTAATAAGTACGTCGTGTGTTAACGCAATAAGACCAGCCACAGCCATCGGCCATTCGAAATAAACCGACAGGAACATCGCAACCAGAATCAAGAAGAGCACCAGGGCTCGAGCCGCATTCTTACTGACTTCAGATCCCCATGTAGGTCCGACTAACTGAACCTTGATGTCCGTATCAGCAACCTTGAAAGTTGTTGCCAATGCAGTGTTGACCTTGTTTGATTCCTTGATTGTCAAAGTTGTCGTTTGCACTCGAATTTTGTTACCACCGACGATCGTGACGGACGAGGCTTCATGACCAACAGCCGAAATCGCTTCCCGGGCTTTGGTGACGTCTGCAGTCTGTGCGTTAGACACTGGAACAGTGAACTCTGCCCCACCCTTAAATTCGATACCAAGATTGAGTCCACGCAGGGCCAAAGTGCCGATGGACAATGCGATAAACACAGCAGACAGCACATACCAAGTGCGTCTGCGATCGACAATGTCAAAGGAGATCTCACCGCGGTAGAGACGGTTACCCAATGAAGAAGTCTTGGACATTATTGAGCCACCTCTGTGTGTGTCTTGACGCCAAGTCGGGCCGGTGACACTCCTGTGAATCCGGATCCCGCATTCATCCACTTTGTTTCCGCTGCCAAGTAGACCAATGGCCGCGTGAACATGAAGGCAACCAGTACGTCAATGAGTGTGGTCAGCCCCAAAGTGAACGCGAATCCACGAACACTTCCGACTGACAGATAGTAGAGCACAACAGCTGCCAAGATCGAGACGAAGTCTGCAGCCAAAATTGTCCGACGGGCACGACTCCAACCATGATCAACTGCACCGCGAAGTCTCTTACCTTCGCGCAGTTCGTCACGTAATCGTTCGAAATACACCACGAAAGAGTCGGCAGTGATACCAATTGCCACGATCGCACCCGCGATACCTGCCAATGTCATTGTGAAGCCAATTTCATTACCAAGCACAATGACAATCAAGTAGGTAAACGTAGCAGCAACAGCCAAGCTGAATGTTGCCAGCAAGCCAAGCGCACGGTAATACAAAAGCAAGTAAATGACGACGAGCAGCAATCCGAATGCGCCCGCAAGAACTCCGGCACGCAACTGGTCATTACCCAGAGTCGGCGAAATCTGCTGGACTTCATCAACCGAAAGGCTCACTGGCAAGGAACCAAACTTAAGTACCTGTGAAAGAGCTTTTGCTTCTTCGGCGGTGAAACTGCCACTGATAACCGCGCTACCACCCAAAATTGGCTCATTCACCGACGGTGCGCTCATCACGACACCGTCAAGGACAATACCGAATTGATTTGTTGGAGCCTTCTGCTGATACAAAGCCTTGGTCGCATCAGCGAACTTCTTGGCACCCGATGTAGTCATCGTCAAATCGACCTGCCAATTGCCGGCACCAGATTGAGGTAGACCAGCAGAAGCACTTTGTACATCAGTACCCGACAAAAGCGCAGGACCAAGTACGTACTTGTATGCCCCGTCTTTGTCACACGCAATCAGGTATTGGGTCTCGTCATCAGGCTTTGCGCCGTCGACACTGTTACTAGTTGCGCAGTCAAGTGCCTTGAAAATGTTGGCGTACTGTTCGGTCAACGTCTTACTCTGGATTGGCGGCTTTAACAGCGCCGGATCAACACTGGGTGTTGGGTTCGCGCTTGGCGCTGGCTTTGCACTTGGCTTACCGCTAGCCGATGGTGAAACAGATGGTGCCGGTTGTGGAGAACCGTAATCCTCAGCGACAACTGGACGGAAACTCATCTTGGCCGTGGTGCGGAGTTGATCTACAACGCTGCGCGAGGTAGCACCTGGAATGGTGACAATAATTTTTGTGTTCGCGCCACTACCCTGCACTTGCACTTCTGCTTCGGCGACACCAAATCCATCAACGCGCTGGCGAATGATGCGTAGGGTCTGCGCGAGTTGGTCATTCGTTACTGCATTTGAGTTAGCACTCTGTGGCGACAAAATAACCTGGGTACCACCGCGCAAATCCAACCCAAGTTTTGGGCTGTGGTCACGATTAGGTAGGAATGCCCAAGTTGCTAAACCTGCGAGGATTAGCCCAAGAATCAGCAAAGACCGGCGAGGTCTGTAGTGCTTAGCCACGAATCAACTTCCTGATGTCAACAGTAAAAGGGGCCATCGAAACGGCCATGTATAAGTTTAGTGGATAGTTTGACCGTTCTCGTCGGCTAGTCCATTTCCAGCTGACCCGCAGCCGCGGGGGCTTGGCGACCGAGCGCGCTCCAGGCCTCACGCGTGGCTATTCGACCGCGAGGTGTTCTGGCTATGAGCCCTTCGCGCACCAAAAATGGTTCGCTGACCGTATCGACGGTTTCGGCCTCTTCGCCAACCGCTAAAGCCAGCGTTGACAGCCCCACTGGACCGCCATCGAACTTATCGATGAGTGCCATCAACACCGCGCGGTCTAG
>Ga0114964_10002154_pt1 | contig 13823 bp, 15 predicted proteins | sample C_131016_MF_Meta_FD_92638 | JGI IMG/M metagenome (GOLD analysis project Ga0114964, IMG submission 92638) | Freshwater microbial communities from Lake Croche, Canada to study carbon cycling - C_131016_MF_MetaG | ecosystem: Environmental > Aquatic > Freshwater > Lake | place: Lake Croche, Canada... | reverse complement strand
AGATTAGGTCCTAAATCGTGATAATGTAAAAAGGCATCTTTATCATGTCCTACATTTACAAAAGCAGCGTTGAGTCCGGCAACTGGTTTTCTTATTTTGGCAATAAAAATATCACCAACTTGGAAATTGCTTTTTTCTTCTTCTTTGTGTAATTCAATTAGTTTTCCATCTTTTAATAAGGCAAAATCTACGGCTTCTGAACTTGATCTGATGATTAATTCTTTATTCACGCTGTAAATTTTTATCCAAACTTTGGGTTGTCGATTGTTGGTTGTCGGTTGTTGGAAAATCTATCAACTAACAACTATCAACCATCAACTTTACAGTAAGGATGGATTAAACAATATTTTAACAGGTATTGAACCCGGGGAAAATTAGTTGGCAGTACCTTCACAAAACTTTTTGAGCAGCTAACTGAACACTGATTACTAACTTTCAATTTCAATGAACTTGATTGTTCTAAATAGAAAAAGTAGTGTTAAACTACTTTTTCTTTTTGTGACGGTTAGCTCTTGCTCTTTTTTTACGTTTGTGCGTCGCTACCTTATGTCTTTTTCTTTTTTTTCCGCTTGGCATAGCTTATTTTTTTTTGATTAATAATATTTTAATTTGTTTTGTTATTTGCTTTTACTACTTCTACAAACACTTTTGCTGGTTTAAAAGCTGGAATGTTGTGAGCAGGTATTTTTATTGTAGTGTTTTTAGAGATATTACGACCTGTCTTTTCCGCTCTTGTTTTAATAATAAAACTTCCAAAACCTCTTAAATATACATTATCACCACTTTCTAAAGAGTTTTTTACTTCTTCCATAAATGTCTCTACTGTTGCTTGTACGTCCCCTTTTTCGAGTCCTAGTTTTTCCGAAATCTTCGCTACGATATCTGCTTTCGTCATTTTCTTTCTAATTAATAAAGTTCTACTTTTTTTGAGGTTGCAAATATATGAATTAAAAAAACAAATATTCAAGCATAAACCATTAAAATTTAACAACATAAAAAATTACTTTTGCATTCTAAATTAAATAACGTGCTTTTTTCTAACTCATTAATTCATTGGTATTTAAATAATAAACGAGATTTGCCTTGGCGAAAAACCCAAAATCCATACACTATTTGGTTGTCGGAAATAATGCTCCAACAAACCAGAGTGGCTCAAGGATTGCCTTATTATTTAGATTTTATTTCGGCCTTTCCAACTGTTTTTGATTTAGCTAATGCTACTGAAGAAAAAGTTTTAAAACACTGGCAAGGTTTGGGCTATTACTCTAGAGCAAGAAATCTTCATTACACTGCAAAATATGTAGCATTCGAATTAAATGGAGTGTTTCCGAATAACTACATGGCGTTATTAAAACTAAAAGGAATAGGAGAATACACCGCCGCCGCAATTGCCTCTTTTTCATTCAATGAAGTGGTTCCTGTAGTGGACGGAAATGTATTTAGAGTGCTTTCAAGGTATTTTGACATTGAAACAGATATTTCGTTGGCTTTAGCCAAAAAAGAGTTTTCCGAAATGGCTTTGGAATTAATGCCCAAAAACGACCCCGCTACCTTCAACCAAGCCATAATGGAATTTGGTGCTTTGCAATGTGTTCCTAAAAATCCGAATTGTTCCAATTGTATTTTCAATAGCAGTTGCGCTGCATTACAAAAAAAGAAAGTGCAAAAATTACCTGTAAAAATAAAAAAAATAAAAATTTCTTACCGTTTTTTTAATTATATCGTTTTTGAAGATGATAATTTGAAAACACTTATTCACAAAAGAGATCAAAAAGGAATTTGGTATAACTTATATGAATTTCCGTTAATTGAAACCGAAAACGAAATCAATTTAGATGAGATTTCGGAAATGATATCTCAAAAATACAACTCTACATATAAAATAGAAGCGATTTCAAATTGTAGATCAAAAAGTATATTACATAAATTATCACACCAACATTTGAATGTTAATTTTTGGAAGGTGAAAGTCAATGGTGAAATTTTAGGGGGTATAAATGTAAAAAAAATTAAAGAATTCCCTTTTCCCATAGTTATTTTTAATTTTATAGAAAAAGAATACCTATAATTTGATTAAAATAGTTTACTTTTGAACTTACTAAATTTTTAATTAAGATGAACGGAACAATAAACAAGGTAATGCTGATTGGCTACCTAGGCGATGATGTAAAAATGCACTTCTTCGATGGAGGCAATTGTATTGGAAGATTTCCTTTAGCAACAAATGAAACATATATTAACAAAACTACAAACGAAAAAATAAATACAACAGAGTGGCACAATTTAGTGGTTCGAAATAAAGCTGCTGAGATTTGTGATAAGTATTTATCAAAAGGTGATAAAATTTATGTTGAAGGCCGAATTAAATCGCGCCAATGGCAAACAGAAGAAGGAATGACCAAATTTACAACGGAAATTCAAGTTACAGAATTTACTTTTTTAACAACTAAAAAAGAGTCAGAGCCTTTCAAACCCTCGAGTTCTGAATCTCCCTCAGGTTCATCAGATAACGATTCGCTCTATTAATTGTTTAACTAACACCATTTGATTTGGACCCGGAACCTCCCAGTTTCATTAATTTTTTTCAAAACTTAGATTCTAATTTCCTATTTGGTACAATTGGAATTTTTGTTTTGCTTTTTATCTCCGCATTGCTTTCTGGTGCTGAAGTCGCTTTTTTTTCTTTGTCTCCGAAAGTCCTTGACGATTTTTCAAAATCAGATTCTTCAAAGGGAAAGCTTATCCTTTTATTAGTTGAAAAGCCTAAAAAATTATTGGCAACACTTCTTGTGGCAAACAATTTTATTAATATCGGAGTAGTAATATTGTTCTCCTCCATTAGCGATAAATTGTTTTCTAAAATTTATCCTGAATTTAGATTTTTTTTAGAGGTAGTAGTAGTAACTTTTCTAATTTTATTGTTTGGCGAGGTACTTCCAAAAGTCTATGCCAACAGGAACAACCTGAAATTTGCAGAATTTGTAGTTCGTCCTTTATATATATTAGATAAATTATTATCTCCTGTTAGCTCTCCAATGAGGGCTTTAACTATTTATTTGCATGAAAAATTAGGCAAACAAAAAGCCTATTTTACGGTAGATCAATTGTCGCAAGCATTGGAACTCACCTCGTCTGAAGGGTCTTCACATGGGGAGCAAAAAATATTAGAAGGCATTGTAACCTTTGGAAATACAGATACTAAGCAAGTAATGAGTCCTAGGATTGATGTTTTTGCAATTGAAATTAATGAAACGTTTGATAAAATTCTTCCTAAGATAATAGAAAAGGGTTATTCTAGAATTCCAGTTTACAATGACAATATTGACCAAATAGAAGGTGTTTTATTTGTTAAAGACTTAATCCCTCACATTGATAAACCCGATTTTGATTGGAAAAGGCTTTTAAGAAAACCATTCTTTGTTCCTGAAAATAAAAAATTAGACGACTTATTGAAAGACTTTCAAAGTATGAAAAGTCATCTTGCAATTGTGGTAGATGAATACGGAGGAACGTCTGGCTTAGTTTCTCTTGAAGACGTCATTGAGGAAATTGTAGGAGATATAAGTGATGAATTTGATGATGATGACATCAGTTTTTCTCAAATAGATGAAAAAAATTATCTTTTTGAAGGTAAAATAAACCTTAAAGATTTCTACAGAATTATAGATGTTGATGAAACGCTTTTTGAAGAAAGAAAAGGAGAAGCGGAAACTTTAGCTGGATTTTTACTTGAAATTCATGGCAATTTTCCTAAAAAAGGAGATCAATTACTATTTGAAAATTGTTTGTTCGAAATTGTTTCTGTCGATAGAAAAAGAATCAAGCAAATAAAAGTAACCATAGAATAACAAACAATGTTACGAAAAAACACAGCTTTATTTCTTGTAATAAATTTTGCTTTACTTTTTATAAGTTGCAAAAACGAGACGGTTCCAAAGCCATCTAGTTATTTGAGATTAGACTATCCAATAGCTGAATATTCCCATTTTGAAAATGGATGTCGCTACTCTTTCGATTTCAATTCGAATGCAATGATTACCGAAAAAGGAAATTGCAATTTTGAAATCAATTACCCTAAAATGAAGGCAACCATTTATTTGAGTTACAAACCGGTAAATAATAATATTAAATTGTTACTTCAAGACGCGCAAAAATTAACGTACCAACACGTCATTAAAGCAGACGAGATTCTAGAACAACCCTACATTAATCCTGATAAAAGAGTTTTTGGAATGTTCTATCAAGTAGATGGAAATGCGGCTACTAACACTCAATTTTACGTAACCGACAGTACCAAAAATTTTGTAACAGGATCTGTATATTTTTACGCAAAACCAAATTTTGATTCAATTATGCCTGCCGCAAGTTACATCAAAAACGACGTTCAGAATTTAATGGAGACCTTAAAATGGAAAAAGTAAACGTGTTATTTATTTGAATAAAGCTTCGAAACGTACTTTCCTATCACATCAAATTCTAAATTTACTTTCGTTCCAATTTCGAAATTATTAAAGTTAGTATGTTCGTAAGTATAGGGAATTATAGCAACACTAAATTCGTTTTTCAAAGAATTTACCACTGTTAAACTCACACCGTTCACCGTAATTGACCCTTTTTCAATGGTTAGATTATTTAAAATCGAATCGTATTCAAAAGTATAATACCAACTCCCGTTGGTCTCTTTTATCGCTTTGCAAATGCCCGTTTGATCTACATGTCCTTGAACAATGTGGCCGTCCAAGCGATCACCCAATTTCATTGCGCGTTCTAAATTTACAGCCGTTCCAATTTTCCAGTCCGATAAATTGGTTTTATCTATAGTTTCTTGAATAGCAGTCACCTTATATTCATTATTTTCAACTGATGTAACTGTCAAACACACCCCATTGTGAGCTACGCTTTGATCAATTTTTAACTCATTAGTAATTGTAGATGAGATGGTAAGATGAACGTTTCCGCCTTCTTTTTCTATTGCTTTGATTTCCCCGAGGGTTTCTATTATTCCTGTAAACATTTGTGGTTTTATTTTACTAAATTTGCTTTTCAAAATTAGCAATAAATAACGTGTAGTCATGATAAAAAAAGCAGAAAATATAATTGTTGGAATTTCAATCGGAGATTTGAACGGTATTGGAAGCGAAGTGGTACTAAAAACCTTCGAAGATTCTCGAATGTTAGAATTTTGTACCCCTATTATTTTTGCAAATGTAAAAATCATTTCTGCAATAAAAAAAACCTTCGAATCTTCAGTGCCTATCCATGGAATAGATACGTTAGAACAAATTGTAATAGGTAAAATCAATGTTTTAAACGTTTGGCGGGAACACCTAGAATTAAATTATGGAACCACTGACGATACGTTAGGAAAATACGCAATTAAATCCTTTGTAACCGCTACAAAAGCATTGAAAGAAGGAAAAATTGACGTTTTGGTAACTGCACCAATAAATAAATACAACATTCAATCGGACGAGTTTAAATTCCCAGGACATACTGACTATTTGAACCAAGAATTGGACGGCGACGCTTTAATGTTTATGGTTCAAGACAATCTTAGAGTAGGGTTGTTAACCGATCATATTCCCGTAAATGATGTTGCGTCTCAACTTACAGAACAATTAATTATTCAAAAAATCGTAACCATTAATCAATCTTTGACGCAAGATTTTAGCATCAACAAACCTAAAATTGCTGTTTTAGGATTGAATCCGCATGCGGGCGACGGAGGTGTAATTGGAAAAGAAGACGATACTTTATTGAAGCCGGTTATAAAAAAATTATTCGAAAAAGGGACTTTGGTTTTTGGACCGTATCCTGCCGATGGTTTTTTTGGCAATAGCCAATACGAGAAATTCGATGCTGTAATAGCTGCTTATCACGACCAAGGATTAATTCCTTTTAAAACATTGACGTTTGGTAACGGAGTAAATTACACCGCAGGTTTAAATAAAATTAGAACTTCCCCAGATCATGGAACTGCTTATGATATTGCAGGCAAGGGTATTGCCAATCACAATTCGTTTAAAGAAGCTGTTTTTTTAGCAATTGACATCTATAACTCAAGAAATGAGTATAGAGAAATCAGTAATAACCCACTAAAAACCAAAGAAAAGTAGTTGTAAACAAAAAAATGTTGATAACGCTTTTGATATTAGTATTATTTTATATCTTTGCACCCCGAAGTTTTGGGAAAAATTGTTGTTAGGATGAAAAAGCTAAATGAATTTTTAATTCCATTTATAGGATTAAAGTTAGGAAAACACCAATTTGAATATCAAATAAGTAAGGAGTTCTTTGATAACTTTGATTACGATGAGTTTGAGAGTGCAAACATCAAAGTAAATGTTGCTTTTGAAAAGAAAAGCACATTAATGGAATTGAATTTAAAACACAAGGGGACTATTCATGTTCCGTGTGATTTGACCAACGAAATGTTTGATTTTCCTATAAAAGGAAAATTAAAAGTAATCGTTAAGTTTGGAGAAGAATACAATGACGATAATGACGAATTATTGATTTTACCTCACGGGGAACACGAAATTAATATTTCTCAAATTATATACGAAATGATTGCCTTGTCAATACCTTTCAGAAGGGTTCACCCGGGAGTTAAAGACGGAACATTAAATTCAGAAGCCCTTAAAAAGTTAAATGAATTGAGAGTAGAAGAAATAAAAAAAGAAGAAGAAATTGACCCGCGTTGGGAAAAATTAAAACAACTATTAACGGATAAATAATATAGTAAAATGGCGCATCCTAAGAGAAAAATCTCCAAAACGAGAAGAGACAAGAGAAGAACACATTATAAAGCTACAGTTGCTCAAATTGCAACTTGTCCTATTACAGGAGAAGCACATTTATACCACAGAGCTTACTGGCATGAAGGTAAAATGTACTACAGAGGTCAGGTTGTTATTGACAAGCAAGTTGCTGTTGCTTAATACATTTTAAAAATAAAAGATAAACTCTCACCTGTTGGGAGTTTTTTTTGTTGGAATAAACTTTAACAGCTTATATTCAACACTAAATGAAATAATTTAGAAAATAATTTGTAATTTCAACCCGTTTTCGGAATACAATTACAATACGAAAATTATAATCCTATGAGTAAAATTACAGCCGCAATTACTGCTGTCGGTGGATATGTTCCAGATTTTGTCCTTTCTAATAAAGTCCTTGAAACAATGGTTGACACCAATGACGAATGGATTACTTCCAGAACTGGAATTAAAGAAAGAAGGATTTTAAAAGGAGAAGGTTTAGGAACCTCTTATTTAGCGATTCAAGCCGCAAACGACCTACTTAAAAAAGGAAACATTGACCCTTTAGAAATTGACTTGGTGCTAATGGCAACGGCAACTCCAGACATGCTTGTTGCATCTACAGGGGTTTATGTAGCTTCACAAATAGGTGCTACCAATGCTTTTGCGTACGATTTACAAGCAGCATGTTCAAGTTTCTTATTCGGAATGTCAACAGCTTCAGCCTATATAGAATCGGGTAGATATAAAAAAGTTCTCTTAATTGGTGCCGATAAAATGTCTTCCATTATTGATTATACCGACAGAACTACTTGTATCATATTTGGTGATGGCGCTGGAGCCGTATTATTTGAGCCAAATTTTGAAGGTCTAGGATTCCAAGACGAAATAATGAGATCAGACGGTATTGGAAGGGATTTTCTTAAATTGGAAGCAGGCGGATCAATGCTACCTCCATCACACGAAACAATAGACGCAAAACAACATTACGTTTTTCAAGATGGAAAACAGGTTTACAAATACGCCGTAACCGGAATGGCAGATGTAAGCGAGAAAATAATGCAAAGAAATAATCTTACGCATGAAGATGTAAATTGGCTTGTGGCGCATCAAGCTAATAAAAGAATAATAGATGCAACATCAAGTAGAATGGGAGTTGACGATAGTAAAGTATTAATCAATATTGAAAAATATGGAAATACAACTTCGGCAACATTGCCATTATTATTATTTGATTTTGAGAAAAAATTAAAAAAAGGAGATAATTTAATATTTGCTGCCTTTGGAGGTGGATTCACATGGGGATCTATTTATTTAAAGTGGGCATACAACAAAGAGTAAACTAACCTAAAATTAATATTATGGATTTAAAAGAAATTCAAAACCTGATCAAGTTTGTTTCCAATTCGGGAGTTGCAGAAGTAAAACTAGAAATGGACGATGTAAAAATCACTATCAAAACTACAGTTGAAGGAACTGCTCCAGAAATTACTTATTTACAACAAGCGCCCGTGGCACAAGCTGCTCCTCAAGCCGCCCCAGCACCGGTTGCTGCTCCTCCAGTTGCTGCTGTACCCGCTGCAGAAAACGCAAATTACATTACCGTAAAATCTCCAATGATTGGTACTTTCTACAGAAAACCATCACCAGACAAACCAATGTTTGTTGAAGTGGGAAGCACTATTTCTATAGGAGACGTAGTTTGTGTTATTGAAGCAATGAAGTTGTTCAACGAAATTGAAGCTGAAATATCAGGTAAAATCGTTAAAATATTGGTTGACGATATGTCACCAGTAGAATTTGACCAACCTTTATTTATAGTTGATCCCTCTTAAGAAATTATAAATTATGAATTATAAATTATGAATTGGCAGCCCAGTTCATAACTTATAACTTATATCTCATAACTCATAATTCAAAAAAAATGTTTAAAAAAATATTAATTGCAAATAGAGGTGAAATAGCCCTTCGAGTTATCAGAACCTGCAGAGAAATGGGAATTAAAACGGTAGCCGTTTATTCTACTGCGGATGCAGAAAGTCTTCACGTAAAATTTGCTGACGAAGCAGTTTGCATTGGCCCACCACCTAGTAATCTTTCCTACTTAAAGATGTCTAATATTATTGCTGCAGCTGAAATTACAAATGCTGATGCCATTCACCCAGGATACGGATTTCTTTCTGAAAATGCAAAATTTTCAAAAATCTGTCAAGAGCACGGTATCAAATTTATTGGTGCCTCTCCAGAAATGATTGATAGAATGGGAGATAAAGCTTCGGCTAAATCAACTATGATTGAAGCTGGAGTACCATGCGTTCCAGGATCTGTTGGGATTTTAGAATCTTTTGAACAAGCTCAAAAATTATCTTTAGAAATGGGTTATCCTGTAATGCTAAAAGCGACTGCTGGTGGTGGAGGTAAAGGGATGCGTGCCGTTTGGAAAGAAGAAGATTTATTGAAAGCTTGGGAAGGCGCTCGTCAAGAATCGGCAGCAGCGTTTGGAAATGACGGGATGTATCTTGAAAAATTAATTGAAGAACCACGTCATATTGAAATTCAAGTGGTTGGAGATGCTTACGGAAAAGCTTGTCATTTATCTGAAAGAGATTGTTCAGTACAACGTCGTCATCAAAAATTGACTGAGGAAACGCCGTCACCATTTATGACCGATGAATTAAGAACTAGAATGGGAGAAGCGGCAGTTAAAGCGGCCGAATATATAAAATACGAAGGTGCTGGAACAGTTGAGTTTTTAGTGGACAAGCATAGAAATTTCTATTTTATGGAAATGAACACTCGAATTCAAGTAGAGCACCCAATTACGGAACAAGTAGTTGATTACGACTTGATTCGGGAACAAATAATGGTAGCGGCAGGAATTCCAATTTCTGGGAAAAACTATTTACCACAATTACACGCAATTGAATGTAGAATAAATGCAGAAGATCCGTACAACGATTTCCGACCTTCCCCAGGAAAAATCACTACACTTCATGCACCAGGCGGACACGGTGTTCGATTAGACACGCACGTATATGCAGGTTACACGATTCCATCAAATTACGACTCAATGATTGCCAAATTAATTACAACGGCTCAAACGCGTCAAGAAGCGATTAACAAGATGAAACGCGCCTTGGATGAATTTGTAATTGAAGGTGTAAAAACTACGATTCCTTTTCACCGTCAATTAATGGATGACGAGCAATATGTAGCTGGAAATTACACTACTGCTTTTATGGATACTTTCAAAATGAATGATCCTGAATAAAGCGAAATCAATTAAATAAAAAATCCCATTCTTTCGAGTGGGATTTTTTTATTATGAACTGTTTCAAAAAAATAGTGGAAAATACAATTTCGACTATTTATTTACATTTGAATTGGATTAATGTGCATATTTGTAAATGTTAAATTAATAAGGTAATCAATTATTCCCTCATTTTAATTTCTATGCGTTCTACACTCCTCACTTTATTATTACTTTGCTTGATTCCCTTTACCAGCAATGCTCAAAAACTGGAATTTGATGGAGAGTTCCTGTTGTTTAGAGAAGCCAAAACCAAACAACCCGTACTTATTATTGACGACTCCTTGGTTTATAAAGGGTTCGACATGAAAAGAATTGCTTTTAAACACACTGAGTATCCGGCTAAACTTCAAGAATACAAGTTTTTTAATATTGGCAAAAAAACCTATTTGGTTCATGAAGGTTGTGGCCCAGTATTGGAATACAGAAACGACTCTATTGTACGAATTGACAATTCGTTTTTACACAGAAACCAGTTTGGTGCAGCACGATTTGTGTACAATGATGAGATTTACTTTTATGGCGGTTATGGACTTTTTACTTTTAAAAATATATTGACTAAATATGATTTTCAAACCCGAGAATGGATTGAAATAAGAACCTTTAGTGAAGCTCCTTTGGAAACTAGGGAAAGCCCATTTAGTTATATAATTGATAAAGATTTGTATATTTTAGGGGGTAATACAAAAGACGAAAATAAAATTCAATCTTCAAGACATTTAGATAATACCATATGGAAACTTCATTTACCAACAATGCAATGGAATTATCACGGGAAAATAAATGGGATTACAAATTTTGATTATATAGGGAATAGATTAAATAATGAAAATCGAGACAAAATATATTTAATCACAGATGTTGTTTTTGAATTGGATCCTAAAAAAAATATTCTCAGAAAATCGAATTTAGAATTCTTCCCCTCATTATTTTCAAATTACATTGAAGGTAATAACATTATTTGTGTTCTTGGGAATGAAATAAAAAAAAATAAATATTTTGCAATAGTTCCTATAAACTATTTGTCAAAAGGTAAACTACTTTCAAATTCACAACTTATTATACAAACTCAAGAATATTCCAAAATAAATACCATTCTTTCTTTAATTTTTTTCATAAGTATAATAGCATTAATACTATTTAGAAAAAAATTAGTATGCCCGTTAAAACCATTTCATGGAATAATTTACTATCAGGAAAAAGAATTATTAATGTACAAGAATAGACCAATTACAATTTTTGACGAACAAGAAAAACGTTTATTACTTTTTATATTAGAACAAAACAACCAATTTGTATCGCTTAATAATCTCAACCAATTATTTGAAAACAATAACCAACCCGAAACTATTTCTGCAACTGTAAAAAGAAGGGAGCAAGTTGTATCGCGCTTACTTACAAAAGTTTCTAAAATAACTGGTATTGATGAAACAGAATTAATTCTTGAACAAAAAAACAGCGAAGACAAACGCATTAAGGATTTAAAAATACTACCAAATTTACTTAAATCGGTTTAAGTTGTCTTTTTTTAATCGCTAAAAACTGCGATTTATATGAGTTTATAGTTTCAATATTATTAGAAAATATAGTTTCCAACGATTTTATGTAATGTGATTTAATTCTTTTAGAAATTTGAAAAAATTATAAAACATTAAATCATGAAGAAACAATTACTTTTTTTAAGTCTTTTTACAATCAACTTACTGATTGCTCAGGTCCCTGCTTATGTTCCCACCAATGGTTTAGTTGGCTATTGGCCTTTTAACGGGAATGCCAATGATCTAAGTGGCAATGGAAATAACGGAATTGTGAATGGGGCAAATTTAACAACTGACAGATTCGGGAATGCTAATTCCGCGTATTTATTTAATGGTTTAAATAATTACATCGAGTTAGGAAATATATCTGGACTTAATTCTACCAATGGGATATCTATGTCGGCCTGGATTAAGTGGAATGGTACAAATGGAATAACGAATCATCAATATATTTTTCAGATTGCTCCAAATCCAAATGGCGCAATTACAATTGAAGACACTAACAGTTTGGGAGTTAATGTTTTAAACTGCAATTGTGTAAATGATATATCGGTTTCTACCACTATAAACCAAAACACATGGTATCATGTTGTATTAACTTATGATTTGTTGAACGGAGATCAAAAATTGTATTTAAATGGAATTCTAATTGGTACAACCCACGAAAACATGTATTCATATTATACTGTTAATAATTCTCCGTCAAGATTCGGCAATTATTATTTTAATTCACATTATTTTAAAGGATCAATTGATGAAGGAGTGTTGTGGAACCGTGCTTTAACCCAAGCAGAAATCACAACTTTATATACTACTTTAAGTACGGAACAAACTCCAGCCAATAATCAAATCACCGTTTATCCAAATCCTGCCAAAGAACAAATTACCATAGATTGTGGTACTATTTCCAATTTGAGTGGTTGGAGCTATAAAATACTAAATACGCTAGGGCAAGAAGTTTTAAATGGCAAAATAAATAATCCACAAAATGTAGTTTCTTTAAATTCTTTAAATGGTACTGGCGTTTATTTGGTCAAAATTTATGATGCTTCGAATAATTTAATGAATACTAAGAAGATTGTTTTGCAGTAAAATCATCTTACTTTATCATAAAAAAAATCCCATTCTTTCGAGTGGGATTTTTTTAAACGTTTTAACTTCCACACATTTCGCAATCGTCAGGGCCTGCGTTTTTAGATAATTCTAGCATGGCTCGGTACTCTTCTTGAGTCATTTCTACAGCCTGAGTTTCTACAAGAACTGGAGCTGGCTCTTTTACTTCTTGTTCCAAAACTTCAATAGGTTCTGCTTTTTTATCATTATTTAAAGTGAATTTAATTGCGTCAACTGCGGCTTTGGTTCTTAAATAATACATTCCTGTTTTTAATCCCGATTGCCATGCATAAAAGTGCATCGAAGTCAATTTTGAATAATTAGCATTTTGCATGAACAAGTTCAACGACTGTGATTGATCTACAAAATAGCCTCTGTGACGTGACATATCAATTATGTCTTTCATTGACATTTCCCAAACCGTTTTGTATAAATCCTTCAGGTTTTGAGGGATATTCAAGTTCTGAACCGATCCGTTTTCACGCATTAATTCTTGTTTCAAAGTCTCTGTCCAAAGGCCTAGTTTTACCAAGTCTTCCAATAAATGTTTATTAACTACAATAAACTCTCCTGAAAGAACTCTGCGAGTATAAATATTAGAAGTATACGGCTCAAAAGCTTCGTTATTTCCTAATATTTGTGAAGTGGAAGCCGTAGGCATTGGCGCGACTAAAAGTGAGTTTCTTACTCCGTTTTTCATCACTTCTTTTCGTAAAGCACCCCAATCCCATCGTCCTGAAAGTTCTTCGTCTTTTATACCCCAAAGATTGTGTTGGAATTCTCCCTGTGATATTGGCGACCCTTCAAAACTTGAATAAGGACCTTCTTCAATTGCCATTTCCATCGACGCGGTTACGGCTGCAAAGTACATGGTTTCAAAAATTTCTTGGTTTAATTTTTTTGCCTCATCACTCGTAAACGGTAATCGCAACATAATGAAAGCATCTGCCAATCCTTGCACGCCTAATCCAATTGGTCGGTGACGCTTATTAGAATTTTCTCCTTCAATTACAGGATAATAATTTCTATCGATTACTTTATTCAGGTTTCTGGTTACGCGTTTGGTTACGGTAAACAACAAATCGTGGTTGAATTTTCCGT
>Ga0114964_10002151_pt1 | contig 13827 bp, 14 predicted proteins | sample C_131016_MF_Meta_FD_92638 | JGI IMG/M metagenome (GOLD analysis project Ga0114964, IMG submission 92638) | Freshwater microbial communities from Lake Croche, Canada to study carbon cycling - C_131016_MF_MetaG | ecosystem: Environmental > Aquatic > Freshwater > Lake | place: Lake Croche, Canada... | reverse complement strand
TTTTGCCGGCGTCGATATGCGCTGAAATGCCGATGTTGCGGTAGCGCTCAATAGGGGTATGGCGAGCCATGGTGGATCCTTCTTTGATCTGGGTCTTCAATAATCGGTGCGCTATAAAGCGCTGTTTGCGGCCGGTCGCCAAGGCTAGCGCACCGCTGCAACAGTGTGATGACACTGCGCCTTAGCGGTGCGGGCACCCGGGCCCGCCGGCGTGCGCTACTTAGAAACGGAAGTGCGAGAACGCCTTGTTGGCTTCAGCCATGCGATGCACTTCATCGCGCTTTTTCATCGCACCGCCACGGCCTTCGGTGGCTTCGAGCAATTCGTTGGCCAAACGCAGCGCCATAGATTTTTCGCCACGCTTGCGCGCTGCTTCTTTAATCCAGCGCATCGACAAGGCCAGACGGCGCACGGGGCGCACTTCAACCGGCACCTGGTAATTCGCACCACCGACACGGCGGGATTTGACCTCGACCATGGGCTTGACGTTATTGATGGCGACGGTAAACGCTTCCAGCGGATCTTTACCAGGGTGCTTCTTTTCAATTTGCTCCAGCGCGCCGTAAATAATGCGCTCGGCGACAGCTTTTTTGCCGCCTTCCATGATGACGTTCATGAATTTGGACAGTTCAACATTGCCGAATTTCGGATCGGGCAAGATTTCACGTTTGGGGACTTCGCGACGACGTGGCATTTTTTCACCTCTTTGCTTCAGTTGGCACCCAAACTGGGCGCCGCGGGAGCCAATAGACCCCCACTTACTCGACCCACACAAACAATTTTGTGCTTCGGGCCAATACGCTGCACCACCGCGCCACGCGGGGAACAACACCTAAAACGAACCGGGGAACCCGGTATTACTTAGCCTTGGGGCGCTTGGCACCGTATTTGGAGCGCGACTGCTTACGATCTTTCACACCTTGCAAGTCCAGCGAACCGCGCACGATGTGGTAGCGCACACCGGGCAAATCTTTGACACGACCGCCACGCACCAGCACCACGCTGTGCTCTTGCAGGTTGTGGCCTTCGCCGCCAATATAGGAAATCACTTCAAAACCGTTGGTCAAGCGCACTTTGGCGACTTTGCGCAGCGCGGAATTGGGCTTCTTGGGGGTGGTGGTGTACACGCGGGTGCACACGCCGCGGCGCTGCGGCGAGTTCTGCATGGCGGGGCTTTTGGACTTGATCGTCTCGACCTCACGCCCCTGGCGCACTAGCTGGTTAATGGTTGGCACTTAAGCCTCCTAATGAAAATGCTCCCGCTGCGCAGGAGCTATACGATTCAAAAACTTCGAAAACACAGAGCCCTTCGGAAGTTTCCGAAAAGCCTTCTAATATACCAGATATCTTGCCAGACGGGCACCAGGTCCAGGCAAGGCGCATCCCGCCTAGCGTATCCACAGGCGCAAAGCGTCCCAGGCGCGGCCGAAAATGCCGGCCTGCTCGACTGCGTCCAGGGCTTGCAAAGGCATTTGCGCCACCTCTACGCCGCCCGAGAGCACGCGCAGGCTCGCCACCTCCTGGCCTTTAGTGATGGGGGCCAAGAGCGGCTCTTTGCGCACCACTTCGGTCGTGACTTTGCCGGGGCTGCCCGCAGGCAGAGCCAGCAAGACGCCCTGCGGATGTCCCACGCGCACAGTAGAGGCGCTGCCTTTCCAGACCTGGGCGGTCACAACGGTTTGGCCCGGATCAAACAATTTGACAGGCTCAAAGGCAGTAAAGCCCCAGTTGAGGAGTTTTTGCGACTCATTGGCGCGGGCATTTTCATTGGCGGTGCCCAGAACGATGGATAAGAGGCGACGACTTGGGCTGGCCCCCTGCGAACCCAGGCTGGCGTAATCGCGCCGGGCTGTGGCCACCATGCAATAGCCGGCCGCTTCGGTGTAGCCGGTTTTCAGGCCATCGACTGTGGGATCGCGTTGCAATAAGAGGTTGCGGTTGGTGTCGTTGGCCGCCGGAGTGCCGGGGTAGCGGTATTTTTTCAGGGCGTAATAGCCGATGTATTGTGGGAAATCAGCCAGCAGGCGGGTAGCCAGAATGCCCAGGTCGCGCGCGGTCGTGGTGTGGCCAGCCTCGGTCAGGCCTTCGGGGTTTTTGTAGCTGGTGCCTTTCAAGCCCAGCACCTGGGCCTGCGCATTCATCATTTGCACAAAGCGCGGCACGTCGCCGCCCACACCTTCGGCCAGCGCGATGGTGGCGTCATTGCCGGACTGCACCACCATGCCCTTGATCAGGTCTTCCACCGGTACCTGCATTTTGGGGTCGATGAACATGCGCGAGCCCGGCATTTTCCAGGCGCGCTCGCTGACGGATAGCTTTTGGTTCAAGCTGATCTTGCCGGACTTGAGCGCGTCAAACACCAAGTAAGCAGTCATCAGCTTGGTGAGTGAGGCCGGCTCCACTTGCATATCCGCATCTTTGGCCGCCAGCACCTGGTGCGCCGATACGTCCAGCAACAAGTAAGCCCGCGCGGCGATTTCGGGTGGCTGGGGGCTTTGCGCATGGGCACTGGCCAGCATGGACATGGCAAGCACGCAGGAAACAAGCAATTTCATGAATTCAAAACCTTTGGAAGAGGGGTGTGACCGGCCGATGCGCGCGGCCTTTATAAAAATAAGAATGGTATGGCGCGGAGTGCCGCCCTTATGCCAACGGGGCTGCCACATGGCGTACGACCAAATCGCGCAACAAGGGCAATTGTCCGTGAAAAAAATGCCCCACTGCGGGTAAGACCATCACGGGCAGGTTCTGCGGACGGGCCCAGTCCAGGGCAGCTGCCAGGGGGACGGTGTCGTCTTCCTCGCCGTGCAGCACCAGTGTTTTGCTATGCAACTCCTTGGGCAGCTCGGCCACTGCAAAGCGCCCCGCCGCTGTACCGACCAACACCAGGCGGTCAATTTTGCGCACCGCATGCAAAGCCTGCACCGCGTGGGACGTCACGAAAGCACCGAAGGAAAAGCCTGCCAATGCCAGGGCGCCTTGCTGGATCGCTGCGGGAGAAAAATGGTCAATCACTGCAAGCAGGTCTTGCAACTCGCCACGCCCTTCGTCGTAGGCGCCTTCGCTGGCGCCTACGCCCCGAAAATTAAAGCGCACCGCCATCCAGCCGGCCTGCACAAAGGCGCGCGCCATAGTTTGCACCACTTTGTTGTCCATGGTGCCGCCAAAAAGCGGGTGCGGATGGGCTATCACCGCCACGCCCACAGGTATTTGCCCCGTCGCAAGGTCTGGTATATCCACCAGGGCTTGCAATCTGCCCGCTGGCCCCTGAACTGCCAGCTGCTGGGTACGCGGATTCATCCGCGCTTAGCGTCCCACACCAGGGGGCAGACGCAGGCGTTCAACCGGTTTGCCACCGAGCAAATGGCTGTCGACGATTTCGTCAATATCCGCGCTGTCCACAAAGGTGTACCACACCGCCTCGGGATACACCACCGCGACCGGGCCACCGGCACACCGGTCCAGGCAACCGGCTTTGTTGACGCGCACCTGGCCGGGGCCATTGCGCTGGGCATCACGGATGCGCTGTTTACAACGGTCAAAACCGGCTTGTGCCTGGTGTTGCGCGCAGCATTCCTCTTCGCTTTTACGTTCGTTCAAGCAGAAAAAAATATGGCGCGCGTAATAGCTTTTGTCTGCGGCTGGCGCAGCGGATGGGGTGGAAGTCATGCACTGATTTTAGGTTCGCTACTGACCACGCGCATCCGGACCAGCGCAAGCACAATGGCTGCATACGGCCAGAGCCAGCCCAACCATTCGGCCAAGCCGTTAAAGCGCACAAAGCGACCCTGCTCCCAGGACTGCAAGGTTTGCGCAAAGTACGGACTCTGCGGAGCCTGGTTGAGCAATGCCACATGGGCACACAGCAGAACAAGAACTAGGGCGCAAGCCCAGCGCCAGGGCATGCGCGCCAAGGCCATGGCCAATGCCAAAGCGGCTAACAAGCCGGCGACGGTAGTGGCGTCCAGCCAGGACCACATATGCGCCGGCCCCCAGCTCAGCGCAGCGGACAGACCGCTGGCACTGACGCCAACGGCCAGCACGACCAAGCTAAGCCAGACGCGGTGGCTAGGCCTGTGCAGAACGCCGAAACCGAGCAAACAAGGGGCCAGCAAACCGGTGACCACGCAGGCCAGCGCCGCGCCCATTCCGAGCGGCGCCGCGATGGCGGGCAACAACTTTCGCACCTGCTCGCCTTCAAACCAATGTGCGCCCATGCCCAGAAATGTCTGGGCCAAGTCCTGTAAACCGCCCCACACATGGCCCAAACCGAATGGCACTGCCGAAGGAAAAAGCAACGCGGCCGGCCAACTGAGCAGTAAAACCAATACGCCGCGCGAATGGGGTGCCAGCCAACGGTTTTGCCAGCGATCCCAGCGCACCAGGCCGCCGCGCCGCGCCAGGTACAGGGCGCTAAGCGCGCCCAAGGTTGTGCCCAGGATGTTGAGCAGCCAATCCTCGCGCGATGCGACGCGCTGCGGCAAATAACTTTGCAAAGTCTCCAATACAAGCGACAGAAACGAACCACAGGCCACAGCCAGCCAGCCAGGCGGCACCCGGTGCCGGGTGCGCAAGGCCAGCCAGGCCAGCAAAGCACCTAGCGGCAAATAACCGGCAATATTGACAGCGACATCGAAGCCAGTCCAATAGCGCGGCAGCGGTGCCGCCAAAAAAGCCCAGGGTGCAATGCCCTGGTCGCGCCAGTCAACAAAAGGGTACAGACTGGCATAAACCACCAGCGAGCAGTACATCCAAGTGAGCGGCCAGGCAGCGGATTTGTGCATGGCGCTGTCCGGTCAAAAAGGCTTGAGCACCACCAGCACTACCGCTGCGACCAGAAAAAGTACCGGGATTTCGTTGAACCAGCGGAACCACACATGGCTGCGCAGGGCGGTATGCACTTCCAACTGGCGCAGGATGCGGCCGCAGAGGTGGTGGTAGCCCAGGGTCAGGATGACCACCACGAGCTTGGCATGCATCCAGCCATTTCCGGGCCCCAGGCCCACGCCGTAGGACAGCCACAAAGTCAGCCCAAAGGCCAGCGCTGGGACAGCAAGCACCGTGCTAAAGCGCAACAGCTTGCGCGCCATGAGCAGCAAGCGGGCGCGTTCGGCCTCGGAACCGGGATCGACCATGGCCAGATTCACAAATATGCGCGGCAAATAAAACAGCCCGGCAAACCAGCTGGCGACGAAAACAATGTGGAAGGCTTTGACCCAGAGCATATTCAAAGTGTAGCCGCAGCACCTTCGGGGGGCCGAGCCGAATCACGGGCAAAAAAAACCCCAGCACATGGCCGGGGTGGTAAGCCTATTTGCTGTCACACATCAAGGCCCCGCTCAGGGAGGAAAAGCGGGAGGAACCGAAGTCCCCAGAGAAGAGTATACATTTATTAGCAAAAAAGTCACGAATTTATTGTTTTGATCGAAAAAAATGTTTTTTGTGTTGCAAACAATTCATTGGCCTCGGGTTCATCAACGCAAGGGGGCTGCCCTAGGAGACGCATCACTTTTATTTCCGAGCACTGCAAAATCAGGCACAATTTTCCCCATGATCACCCCCGCACCCTTCCCCATTGGCCGTCCCCGCCGCCTGCGCCGCGACAGCTTCACCCGTAATCTCGTCCGCGAAAACGCGCTTACGGCGCACGACCTGATTTATCCGGTTTTCGTCGTCGAGGGCCAGCGCCAGCGGGTGCCCGTGCCCTCCATGCCGGGCGTGGAGCGCCTGAGCCTGGACTTGCTACTGCCGGTGGCCCAGGCCTGCGTGGAACTAGAAATCCCGGTGATGGCTTTGTTCCCGGTGATTGACCCGTCGCTCAAAACCTATGACGGCGCCGAGGCGCTCAACCCCGAGGGCCTGGTGCCGCGCGTGGTGCGGGCCCTGAAAAAAGAATTTCCCCAACTGGGCATCATGACGGATGTGGCGCTGGACCCGTTTACCAGCCACGGCCAGGACGGCCTGCCTGACACGCGCCCCGAAACCGAAGGCTATATCCTGAACGACGAAACCACCGCCATGCTGGTACAACAAGCGCTCACCCAAGCACGGGCCGGTGTGGATATCGTGGCGCCCAGCGACATGATGGACGGGCGCATAGGCGCCATCCGCCAGGCGCTGGAAGCGGAAAAACTGGTACACACCCGCATCATGGCCTACAGCGCCAAATACGCCAGCGCGTTTTATGGCCCCTTCCGCGACGCCGTGGGTTCGGCCGCCAATCTGGGCAAAGGCAATAAAAAGGTGTACCAAATGGATCCGGGCAATAGCGACGAGGCGCTGCGCGAAGTGGCCATGGATATTGCCGAGGGCGCCGACATGGTGATGGTCAAGCCCGGCATGCCCTACCTGGACGTGGTGCGCCGTGTCAAAGACGAATTCAAGGTGCCCACTTTTGCCTACCAGGTGTCTGGCGAATACGCCATGCTCATGGCCGCCGCGCAAAACGGCTGGCTCGATCGCGAGGCCGTGATGCTGGAGAGCCTGTTGGCCTTCAAACGGGCTGGCGCAGATGGTGTGCTCACCTATTTTGCGCTGGACGCGGCGCGCGCCCTGCGTGAGGCTTGAGGCGCGCCCATGCAGCGCCGCCCATGAACGCCCCGGTCCTGCTGGTCACCGGCGGCTCGCGCGGCATTGGTGCAGCTACCGCACTGGCCGCGGCGCAAGCGGGCTATGCGGTCGCGGTCAATTACCAATCCAACTCCCTGGCTGCCGATGAGGTGGTACGCAGTATCCGTGACAGCGGCGGGCAGGCCATGGCCTTGCAAGCCGATGTCAGCCGCGAAGACGAGGTGATGGCGATGTTTGCGCGCATTGACGCCAAGTGGGGGCCCTTAGCGGCTTTGGTCAACAACGCCGGCGTGGTCGATGTCAGCTCCCGCGTGGACGCCATGGGCGTGGCACGCCTGTCCCGTATGCTGAACACCCATGTTCTGGGCAGCTTTGTGTGCGCCCGCGAAGCGGTATTGCGTATGAGCACGCGCCATGGCGGCACCGGTGGTGGCATCGTCAACCTGTCCAGCGCCGCATCTAGGATGGGCAGTCCAGGCCAGTACGTGGACTATGCGGCTTGCAAGGGGGCGATTGACACCTTCACCATTGGCCTAGCCAAAGAAGTGGCTGCCGAGGGTATCCGCGTGAATGCCGTGCGTCCGGGCATCATCGAAACCGACATCCATGCCAGCGGCGGCGAGCCTGACCGGGCGCAGCGCCTGGCCCCCCAAGTGCCTATGCAACGCCCGGGCAGCGCGCAGGAAGTGGCCAACGCCATTGTGTGGCTGCTCAGCCCCCAAGCGAGTTACTGCACCGGCGCACTCTTGGACGTGGGCGGCGGGCGCTAAACGCACACTTGTATGCTTGGGGCGTCGCAGCCCTTGTACCGATCCCAGTCACTGAACCTATTTCGCAGGAAGTTTTATATGGACACCAGCGCCCTGACCAGCCCCGATTTATCTGTCGAACTGCGCGGCCCGGTACTGTGGCTGACCATCACCCGCGAAGCGCGCCGCAATGCCATGAGCCATGGCGTTTTAGCCGGTATGGCGGCGGCTATCAGCGCGGCGCAAAGTGATCGCAGCGTGCGCGCCATCGTCCTCACCGGTGCGGGTGAGAAGGCTTTTTGCGCCGGAGCCGATCTGCAAAACGCGCAGGCCTTCACCACCGATTACTCCGAGCCCTTAGGCCATTTAGCGCAGCTCTTGCGTGTGGCCAAAGCCAGCTATGTTCCTTTAGTGGCGCGGGTCAATGGCGCGTGTATGGCAGGGGGCATGGGCCTGTTGGCGATGTGCGACATGGCGGTGGCCGCAGAGCATGCGGTCTTTGGTTTGCCCGAGGTCAAAGTAGGCGTTTTTCCTGCCCAAGTGCTGAGCGTTTTGCAACACCTGATTCCGCGCCGTACGCTGGTGGAGATGTGCATTACCGGCGAACCTATTAGCAGCATGCAGGCCTTGGAGTTTGGGCTGGTCAATTACACAGACCGCGATGTAGATGTCAAGCTGCAATGGCTGCTTGAGCGTTTGCTGGACAAGTCGCCCGCTGCGGTGCGGCGCGGGCTTTACATGCTCAAGAAAATGGAGGCCATGGCGTTTGAAGAATCCATGGCTTTTACCGAGAGCCAAATTGCACTCTTTACCCTGACAGAAGACGCGCGCGAAGGCCAACTGGCGTTTCAAGAAAAACGCAAACCCCAATGGAGCGGCAAGTAAGCGCGCGCCAGCAGGCAACCACCGCTTCCAAATACACCGAATGAACGACACCACTTTTGACTACATCATCATCGGCGCAGGAACGGCCGGCTGCCTGTTGGCCAACCGCCTGAGCGCCGACGCTTCCAAACGCGTGTTGCTGATTGAAGCCGGTCGGCGCGACGATTACCACTGGATTCATATCCCGGTGGGCTATCTGTATTGCATAGGCAACCCGCGTACCGATTGGTTGTTCAAAACCGAGGCCGAAGCCGGACTCAATGGCCGAAGCCTGATTTACCCGCGCGGCAAAACACTGGGCGGCTGTAGCAGCATAAACGGCATGATTTACATGCGCGGCCAGGCCCGTGATTACGCCCGCTGGGCCGATGTGACCGGTGAGTCGCAATGGAGTTGGGACAATAACCTGCCTTACTTCCAACTCCACGAAGACCACTACAAAGGTGCCAATGCTTTGCATGGCGCGCGCGGCACCGCCCCGGCACTGATGCAGGGCGGCGATACCCCCTATCGCGCGCTGCTGCGCCACCACAACGCCGGTGGCGAGTGGCGCGTGGATAAACAGCGCCTGCGCTGGGAGGTACTGGAAGCCTTTGCCCAGGCAGCGGTGCAAGCGGGCATCCCGGCGACGGAAGATTTCAACCGGGGTGATAACGAAGGCGTGGGCTTTTTTGAAGTCAACCAAAAAAACGGCTGGCGCTGGAATACGGCCAAGGCTTTTTTACGGCCCACCTGTTATGCGCGGCCCAACTTTGAGCTGTGGACCGGCGCGCAGGCGAGCGAACTGGTGCTGGAAAACCACCCGGGCACCGCCAAGCCTTTGCGCTGCGCCGGCGTCAAGGTTTGGAATGGCAGGGAGATGGTCACGGCCCATGCCCAGCGCGAAGTGATTTTGAGTGCTGGTTCGGTGGCTTCGCCGCAGTTGCTGCAACTCTCGGGTATCGGGCCGGCCAGGCTGTTGCAATCCAAGGGCATCGTGCTGCGGCTGGACTTGCCGGGCGTGGGCGCGAATTTGCAAGACCATTTACAAATCCGCTCGGTTTTCAAAGTGCAGCACACGCCCACACTCAACACGATGGCCTCCAGCCTGTGGGGCAAAGCACGGATCGGCTTGGAATATGTTTTAAAGCGCAGCGGGCCTATGAGCATGGCGCCTAGCCAGTTGGGCGCCTTTACCCGCAGCGACCCGCAGCAGCCTTATCCGAATATCCAGTACCACGTGCAGCCGCTCAGCCTGGACGCTTTTGGCTCGCCGCTGCACACCTTCAATGCCATGACGGCCAGCGTTTGCAACCTCAACCCCACCAGCCGGGGCACGGTGAACATTCGCACCCCAGACTTCCGTGACGCTCCGGCGATTGCACCCAACTACCTAAGCACCGATACCGACCGCAAAGTCGCCGCTGACTCGCTGCGGGTGACGCGGCGCATCATGGCGCAAAGCGCGATGCAAGCCTTCTCGCCTGAAGAATATAAGCCCGGCGTGCAATACCAGAGCGACGAAGAATTGGCCAAGTTGGCCGGCGACATTGCCAGCACCATTTTTCATCCGGTAGGCACTACTAAAATGGGCCGGGCCGACGACCCCATGGCGGTTGTGGACCCGCGCCTGAACGTGCGCGGCGTGGCCGGTCTGCGCGTGGTCGATGCCGGCGTGATGCCCTTTATCACCAGCGGCAACACCAATTCACCCACCCTGATGATTGCTGAGAAAGCCGCCCAGTGGATTACCGAGGACGCGCTGAACCAAGGGGAAACACGCAAGGGTAAGTCCTGATGTTGATTCAGCGCCGCAGCACTACAGTGCGTGGGTGCCTCGATACAGGCCACACTTCGAAAAGCGAAGGGCCGCCCACCAGGCCGAGAGCGATTCCGAGGAGACCATAAAAACCTGGCGATGCCAAGGTTGACACACCTCTCCAAGAGGCAAAAAGCACTGACCTTGTCGGTGCTTTTTTTTGTCCGTTTTTTCGCTTGCCTGTTCTTGTGCGTCCCGCTTACAAGCCCCTACACTTGACTGGGCTTGGCATGGTGGATCTCCGGCCCCCGCCCGCGCACTCCTGCGACCCTTTTTTCTGCACCCTACTCCCCCATGGAATTGCTGCTTGTTTCCGTCGCTTCGCTCTTAGCTGGTTTCGTCGATTCGATTGTCGGGGGCGGTGGTTTGATTCTGGTGCCTGCTTTGTTTGCCGTGTTTCCATCCGCGCCGCCCGCTACGCTGTTTGGCACCAACAAAGGCGCGTCCATCTGGGGCACCGGGTTGGCCACGGTGCAGTACAGCCGTCGGGTCACACTGTCCTGGCGTGCGCTGCTGCCGGCGGCGCTAGCGGCCTTGCTAGCCGCCTTTGCCGGCGCCTGGCTGGTCACCGTGGTCTCGCCCGAATTGCTGCGCAAAATTCTGCCTGGCCTGTTGGTCTTGTTGCTGGCGTATACGCTGGCGAAAAAAGACTTAGGGCGCGAGCATGCGCCGCGCTTTCAAGGCCGCCGCGAGGCGCTGGTACTTGCAGCCATCGGCGCGCTGGTGGGGTTTTACGATGGTTTTTTCGGGCCGGGAACCGGCAGCTTTTTTGTGTTCTTGCTGGTGCGCGTGGGCGGTTACGACTTTTTGCATGCATCGGCCAGCGCCAAACTACTCAATACCGCCAGCAATCTGGCGGCCCTGGTCTTATTTGCTTGGAAGGGGCATGTTTGGTGGCATCTGGTGCTGGCCATGGCGGTTTCCAACATGGCTGGCAGCCTCGCAGGCACGCATTTGGCGCTCAAACACGGGGCCGGCTTTGTACGTGTCGTGTTTATGGTGGTGGTCGCGGCTTTGATTGCCAAGACTTCCTGGGATGCGTTTCTAACCTGACTCAGCGAGGCGCTTAAGGTTTGGCGACCAAACCTGGCGGCTCAGCGGTTTGCAAAGGCGGCGGCCAACCGACCTCGGCCGCCGCACGGGGTTTACCCATGGGCGCGGTCGCCTGGCCTTTGCGCACGGCGGCCAAATCTTCCTCATTGGGGTATTGCTGCAACAACCAGTAATCAAACACACGCCGTGCAATCGGCGCTGCCGACGCAGAGCCAAAACCGGCGTTTTCCACAATCACGGCCAAAGCGATTTTCGGCGCGTCGGCCGGCGCAAATGCGATGTACAGCGAATGGTCGCGTTGGTGCTCTTCCATGCGCGCCGCATTGTATTTTTCATTTTTAGCCAAGCTCACTGCCTGGGCTGTGCCGGTTTTGCCACCGCTCAAATAGCCAGCCCCGGCAAACGCGCGCGCCGAGGTGCCTTCCTGGGTCACGCCGACCATGGCTTGAACAACGACATTGATGTTTTCGGGTGAAAGCTTCAGGTCTTGGGGGGGTGGGGCCGGACGCTCACTGCGCGCATGCTTGCTGGCATCTTCGGTGGCCAGCACCAAACGCGGTGTGTATTTGATTCCTTTGTTGGCGACCGTGGCCGTGGCCTGCGCCAGCTGCAGCATGGTAAAGCTGTTGTAACCCTGGCCTATTCCCAGAGAAATAGTCTCACCCGCGTACCATTTTTGATGCTCCGGTTTGCTGTAATAGCGCCGCTTCCATTCCTGGCTGGGCAGCACACCGCGTACTTCGCCCAGCACATCGATACCGGTCATCTGGCCAAAGCCCAAGGGCTTCATAAAGTCATGCATGGTGTCCACGCCCATCTCGTTGGCGAGGGAATAAAAATAAGCGTTGCTGGACTCCACAATCGCCCGGCGCATGTCCATGATGCCGCCACGCTCATTCTCTGGGCTGCCAAAGCGGTGGCCGCCAAACATATAAAAACCCGGGTCGTTGATCAAAGTGCCGGGCTTGCGGGTGCCGGTCTGCAAGGCGGCCAGTGCCATAAAGGGTTTGTAGGTAGAGCCAGGCGGATAGGTGCCGCGCAAGGCGCGGTTGAGTAAGGGCTTATCCGGAGACTCATTGAGCATTTGCCAATTGTCCTGGTCGATGCCTTCGACAAATAGGTTCGAATCAAAAGTAGGTTTACTGACAAAGGCCAACACATCGCCGTTTTGAGGGTTAATGGCCACCAGTGCGCCGCGCCGCTCGCCAAACATGCTCTCGACCAACTGCTGCAGCTTGATGTCGATCGTCAACACCACCGTGTCGCCTGGCGTGGCTTTACTGCTACTGAGCCGCCGCGTAGCACGGCCGCCGGCCGAGGTTTCAATATGTTCGACGCCGGTGATGCCATGCAACTGGCGCTCAAAGCTCTGCTCCACGCCAAGCTTACCGATGTATTCGGTGCCGCGGTAGTTGGCCTGGTCATCGTCGTCTTCTATTTTTTCTTTTTCGCTTGGGTTGATACGCCCGATGTAACCGATGACATGGCTGGCCAATTCGCCATAGGGGTAATTGCGAAACAGGCGGGCCTTGATCTCCACGCCAGGAAACCGAAACCGCTGGGCTGCAAAGCGCGCCACCTCGACATCGGTTAAGCGATTGCGCAAGGGTAAGGACTCAAAAGTCTTGGACTCTTCGAGCAATTTTTTGAAGCGGCGGCGGTCGCGCGGCGTGATCTCAATGACCTCGGATAAAGCGTCTATGGTTGCTTCCAATCCATTGGTTTTGGAAGGCGTTATTTCCAGGGTGTAAGCAGAATAATTGCTCGCCAGCACAATGCCGTTGCGGTCCTGAATCAAGCCCCGGTTGGGCACGATAGGCACGATAGCGGTACGGTTGCTTTCGGCTTGTGCCAGCAAGTCGTCGTGGCGCCAGAGCTGCAAATACATTAAGCGTAGCAACAACAGCACAAAGCACACCAGCACGAGTATCGTAAATACAAAAATGCGCTGACGAAAGCGGTGCAGGTCGTGATCGATATTGCGCAAGTCCATGGTGCGCTATGGCTATAGAGGACGGTTGTTGTCTGGATCCGGTGCGCGGCGCTGCGGCGCCAGCAGCATCGAACTGATCACCGGCCACAGCAACGCTTCACCCACAGGCGCCAACAGCACCCACCAGCCGGGAAAATTGCCACCAATCATGGCGTTGAGCACTAGCTCCACCGTATGCACTAGCGCAAACAAGGGCAGCACTTGCAGCGTCTGCTCAGGCAAACTGAACCACAGCAAACGGCGGTGCACCATGATTGCAAAATAACTCAGTACCGTGTAGGCCATCGCGTGCTGCCCCAGCAAACCGCCCTGGTAAACATCGAGCATCAAGCCAAATACAAATGCGGCGGCAATGCCTACGCGCATGGTCTGGTGTACCGTCCAAAACACCAGCACGATGGACAGCACATCAGGCGCCCAGGCAGCGCGGCCCCATAGCATCATATTGCCCAGCATATTGACAGCAAAAGCCAGCAACAAGCTCATCCATAAAAATGCGGGGTTTACCGGCATGAGCAGGCGTTGACCCGGGCGCATAATCATCGGCGACCTCCGCTTCGCACAGGTTTATGCTCCGGCTCGGGCGGTGGTCGCGCCACAGCGGCCTGCGCGGCTGGCAACAGCACCAACACATGGCGGGTGCCGGCGACCATGGCGATAGGCACACATTCGATGCGGGCAAAAACTGCCTCGGTGCGCCGCTCCACTTTGTCCACCCGCGCCACCGGCAAGCCCGGCGGATAGACACCGTCCACGCCACTGGTGGTCAGCACATCGCC
>Ga0114964_10002149_pt1 | contig 13828 bp, 13 predicted proteins | sample C_131016_MF_Meta_FD_92638 | JGI IMG/M metagenome (GOLD analysis project Ga0114964, IMG submission 92638) | Freshwater microbial communities from Lake Croche, Canada to study carbon cycling - C_131016_MF_MetaG | ecosystem: Environmental > Aquatic > Freshwater > Lake | place: Lake Croche, Canada... | reverse complement strand
GCCAACTTGCGGGCATATTTTTCCAAAGTTTCCCAAGGGCCACGATTAATATCGCGAGTTTGGGGAATAATGTTAGTCATGGCAAAAGTTGCGCAGTTATCTATGCGTGAATTACTGCGATCACCTGAAGGGATCAAATGACCACGATCAAAACCACTACCCCGGTAATCAGTAGGCAAAACAGGAGAAATCGCAATTGGCAAATTGCCATCTATGTTAAAGCGGTCCTTGCGAGTATTCCCTCTACAACGGTCAAATTTTCCTAACCAAGACTTGTTCAGCTCCCAGCTAACCCAGTTAGAAATAGATTTATCTTGATTGTAGGAAAGCGCATATTGCGATTTGATCATCAGATAATTATCCTTAGAGCGCAAACTAGTAACAGCGCCAGAAGGGTTACCCAGTAGCATCTGCGGACTACTAGAAACAAAAGAATAACTAGCTTGTGGCGGTAGAATTAAAACCAAGCAAAGGGTAACTAGAACAACGCCAATAAATTGTCTATATCGTTGCACTATAGTTTTCAACCGCCTGCTTCATTTTTTCAAGAACATCTTCACTTTTGAGTAAACCAAGATCTCCCTGGCTGCGAGTTCTAATACTCAAAGATTGTGATTCTATTTCTTTGGCTCCTATTACGGCCATTACAGGGATTTTTTGGATTTCAGCATTGCGAATTTTCTTAGGTAGTCTTTCGCCACTAGTATCTACCTCCACTCTGATTCCTTGAGATTGCATTGAATTTGCAATAGTTTGAGCATATTCCAAGTGCTCTTCATTGACTGGCAGGAATCTAGCTTGAATTGGCGCTAGCCAGAAAGGGAAATCTCCAGCATATTCTTCAATCAAAATACCAATTAATCTCTCTAGTGAACCAAAAGGCGCTCTATGGATCATCACGGGTCTTTCTCTATTACCTTCAGTGGTGATATATTCCAAATCAAACCGCTCTGGTAAATTGTAATCTACTTGAACCGTACCAAGTTGCCATTCACGCTCTAGAGCATCTTGAAAAATAAAATCCAGCTTAGGTCCATAAAAAGCCGCCTCTCCTGGAGCTTCAAAATATTCCATATCCATGGCTTTAACGGCTTTGCTAATAGCATTTTGAGCCTTTTGCCAAACTTCATCTGAACCAATATATTTATCAGAGCCTTCTTCGCGAAAACTCAATCTTGCTTTGAAATTGGCAAGCCCCAAAGCTTTAAAAACTGAGAGAATCAAATCTACAACCTTGAGAAATTCATCATCTAGTTGGCCAGGGGTGACAAATAAGTGTGAATCATCCACTGTAAAGCCCCTTACCCTGGTTAATCCGCCTAGCTCTCCTGATTGCTCATAGCGATAGACTGTACCAAATTCAGCTAATCTAATTGGCAATTCCCGGTAAGAGCGCAGTTCACTTTTATAGATTTGTATATGAAAAGGGCAGTTCATTGGTTTAAGTACAAAACCCTCTTCCTCTGCGGCAGCTTCGGCATTATCAGACATCAAGGGAAACATATCTTCTTTGTACTTTTGCCAATGGCCAGAGGTCTTAAAAAGATCTACTCGGGCAATATGGGGAGTGGTCACTGGAAGATAACCTCTTTTGATCTGCTCTTTTTTGAGAAAATCTTCCAGCAAAGAGCGCAGTATCGTTCCTTTTGGAGTCCAAAGAGGTAAACCTGGTCCAACTATATCACTGAAAATAAAAAGACCTAAATCCTTACCAATTTTACGATGATCTCTTTTGATTGCCTCTTGCTTGCGTCTTTTATATTCAATGAGTTGAGCTTCATTTTCCCAAGCTGTACCGTAAATGCGCTGTAATTGGGCACGCTCAGAATCTCCTCTCCAGTAAGCTCCTGCTACTGATTCGAGCTCGATGGCTTTAGGGTCAATTTCTGCTGTATTTTCTAAATGTGGACCAGCACAGAGATCCCACCATTTATCACCTAAATGATAGATAGTGATAGGCTCATGTATACTATCTAGAATTTCTAATTTGTAGGGTTCTTGGATAGCCTTGATTCGCTCTTGAGCTTGCTCTCTGGTGACCTGCTCACAAACTAGAGGCAGTTTTTGATTGATGATCTTGATCATTTCTTTTTTGATTGATTTGAGATCTTTTTCGCTTAGCGGCTCAATTAGATCAAAATCATAGTAAAAACCTGTCTCAGTCCAAGGGCCAATTGTCACTTGCGCATTGGGAAACAGTTTCTGCACAGCCATAGCCATGATGTGCGAGGTGGTATGGCGTATTTTTTTGAGTTTTTCAGATTCACTGGTTTTGGGAAGTTTGATCTGTTTCTCTAGTTGGGCGTCGTTGCTGGACATATTGGGGTGAACTTTTTCTATCAGTGTTATTTATTGTACCTTGGGCCCAATAGAATTAAAGACTGATTTAAAAGACTAATGGAAAAAATATTAAAGCCTCTCAATAACACCAATAGCTAGAATATATGGTACCTCGAGCAAATAGGTATTAATAATCACTGTGTTAGAATCTTCAACTCTCAATCTTAAGCCTGTCTTTGTTCTTCTGTTTGTCACCATAGGGCCAATCAAAACCATTGTGCCATTTCTTACCCTGAGTGCGGGAAATGATGTCAAATTTCGTTCTAAATTGGCCCTTGGGGCAACAATAGCATCTAGTTTGATTGTTTTATTGCTGTTTGTAGTTGGCTCTCTAATTGTTCAAAAGTGGGGAATTTCCTTCGATGCCATCACCCTTACCGGTGGCATTGTTCTTTTTTTACTTTCTCTACAGGTGATGATCAAAACTGGTGAGACAACTGTTGAAAAAACAGATAATCTCTCAATGGGTATGTTAATCTCGCGCTTGGTGATTCCGACTATTATTAGCCCTGCCGGGGTTACAGCAATTCTGGCTCTTTCGGTTATCAGTCAAGATAATCAAAATCTTTCTCGAATGGTACTCTATTTGCTTTTATTAATAATGCTGCTGAATATGATCTCGATGCTACTAGCTAAAAAACTCCTATCATTGTTTACAGTTGCTGGCTTAAGAGTAATCGGCTGGGTGTTTGCTGTATTGCAGGCATCTCTAGGGATACAAATCATTCTCAATACCCTGAGAAGACTTAATATCTTAGCAATACAATAGCTAAGTTATTTATAAAATTACAATGGTGAATCTAGAACAGCGCAAATTTATTGAGCCACGTTGGCCCATAGTAATCACAATTCTAATAGCATTAATTCTCATAAGGATGCTTCCTGAGAGAATCAGTGTTTTCCCAATTTGGCTTATCTATTCATATCTCACTGTAATGATTATCTGCATATTTGCAGTTCCCCTCAGTAAGGGTAAGCTCATTTGGAGAACTACCGAAAAAAGAGTTATGTTGCTCTTTTGTATCTTAGGTGAATTAGCCAACTTGATCTCTTTGGGGTATCTGATTCGGGAGATGATAATTCGCTCCAAAGATTTAAGTGGGCTGGAGTTACTTACCTCTAGTGTTTCTATTTGGATTATTAATGTACTGGCTTTTTCTTTGGTTTATTGGCAGTTGGATCGTGGCGGACCAGAAGCTCGCCACAATAACAATTCACTTATACCTGAGTGGCTATTTCCTCAAGATAGCATTAGTGAATATAAACAGTGGAAACCAGTTTTTGTAGATTATCTTTTTCTTTCCTATACTAGTGCCACAGCCTTTAGCCCAACTGATGTTCTTCCCTTGAGCTCAAGATCCAAATTATTGATGATGCTCGAGAGTACCATTTCGTTAGTTACGATAGTTGTGGTAGCTTCTAGAGCAATCAATATTTTGGGAGGCTGAGACTATCTATTTAAACCGAAGTTAGTGTTTTATCTTCTGCATTAGCCTCAGGGGAATTGGCTTCTGAAGGTGGAACCGCTTGCCAAAATAGAGGAAGGTAATCGGCAAATTTCTCCAAAATCAAGCGCCCCTTGGGACTGCCTGTACGCTCAACATGATTGCTAATCAACTCTTGGAGTTGAGCAATACCAGAAGGGGCAGTGACATGCTGAATTTTAATAATTTCACTATTGATTTTTTCTGGAAAATTACCCTGCTCATCGAGGAAGTAGGCAATACCGCCAGTCATACCAGCTCCGACATTGCGACCCACAGCGCCGAGGACAACAACCACACCGCCAGTCATATATTCACAGCAGTGATCGCCAGCTCCTTCAATGACCGCCTTGGCTAGAGAATTGCGCACTGCAAACCTTTCACCAGCTCGCCCATTAGCATAAAGCACTCCACCAGTTGCGCCATAGAGGCAGGTATTGCCTATGATTACATTTTCAGATGCCTGGAAGGCAGCTTCTTGAGGTGGAACTATAATGATTTCACCACCATGAAGACCTTTGCCCACATAGTCATTAGCCTCACCTTCAAGAATTAATTTAATTCCAGGCAAGCTGAAAGCCCCAAAGCTCTGACCAGCAGAACCTTTAAATTTGAGGGTTATTTCACCAGAAAAACCGGTATTGCCGTATTTTTTAGCAATTACTCCAGAAAGACGAGTTCCCACTGTCCGATCAGTATTGACAATACTGTACTGCTTAGTGATGACTTCTTGTTTTTCGATAGCCTGGATAATTGCTGGATCAGCCAAGATTTTATCATCTAGAACATCTCCATTTTCATGCACAGGGCCATGTTCAAGCCAAGAGCGATCCTGCTTGACTGGTGGCAGTTTGAGCAGACAATCTAGGTTGAGATTATTGGTTTTGACAAGTTGAAGATTCTCTCTGGTTTTGAGAAGATCGCTTCTGCCTACTAATTCTTTTAGGCTACGGTAACCCAGCTGAGCCAAAATAGAGCGCACTTCTTCGGCTACAAAATAGAAGAAATTGACCACATTTTCGGGAATTCCCTTGAAGCGCTGGCGCAAATTTTCTTGCTGGGTTGCTACTCCAACTGGACAGTTGTTGGTATGACATACTCTGGCCATGATGCAGCCTTCAGCGATCATAGAGATAGAACCAAAGCCAAATTCTTCTGCCCCCATTAAAGCGGCCATGACAATATCCCAGCCCGTTTTTAAGCCACCATCAGCCCGCAGAATCACACGGTCTCTGAGCTGATTTTCCAATAAGACCCTATGAACTTCAGTCAGTCCTAATTCCCAAGGCGCGCCAGCATGCTTGATCGAGCTCAAAGGAGAAGCGCCTGTTCCACCATCATGTCCAGAAATCTGAATGATGTCGGCATTGGCCTTGGCTACGCCGGCTGCAATAGTACCGATACCAATTTCGGCTACCAATTTGACAGAAACCTTAGCAGCAGGGTTAATCTGATGCAGATCAAAAATCAATTGGGCTAGATCTTCGATTGAATAGATATCATGATGTGGTGGCGGTGATATTAAATCCACTCCAGGCTTGGAGCGTCTTAACATGGCTATATAAGGGCTAACTTTTTTGCCAGGTAACTGTCCACCTTCTCCTGGTTTGGCACCTTGGGCCAATTTGATTTCAATCTGATCTGCGCTCATGAGATATTCTGGAGTAACTCCAAAACGACCAGAAGCTACTTGTTTGATGGCAGAACGGGCACTATCGCCATTGCGCAAACCATTGAGATGAGGGAATGTGCTGCTTTTTCCTTGAGAATCCACATCATCTAGGAGATTATAGCGCTTGGGATCTTCGCCTCCTTCGCCAGAATTAGACTTACCACCTATGCGATTCATAGCAATAGCTAAAGTCTCATGAGCTTCGCGTGAGAGAGCTCCTAGGGACATACCACCAGTGCAAAATAACTTGATGATTTCTTCAACTGATTGCACCTGATCTAAAGAAATAGGTTGCGAATCACTATTAAACTCCAAAAGATCTCTTAAGGCAGTAGCAGGTCTTGCTTGAAGATATTGCCGATAGTGCTCATAGTGATCATAACCAGCACCATCTTTATAGGCAGCTACAGCCTTGTGCAGATGTTTGGCCATCTCTGGTGAATTCATATGATATTCACCGCCATTGCGATAATTGACAAAACCGTAGTTTTCCAGTTTTTTCTGGCTAAGCTCAGGGTAAGCCTTGGAATGGAAAGTGACTATTTCATGGGCTAAATCTTCAACGCTCAGTCCGCCAACTCGCGAAGTAGTTCCACTAAAGGCAATATCTATAAGCTCTCTACCTAAGCCAATGGCTTCAAAAATTTGAGCGCCATGATAAGAAGTAAGTAGAGAAATTCCCATTTTGGAGAGAATTTTGAGTAAACCTGCTTCAACCCCCTTGCGGTAGCGAGTCAAAGCAACCTCTAGTTCTATGGCTTCTAGTTTGCCATTTTGCATCAGATTTTGAGTTCTGGTATCTGCCCAAGTCTGCTTGATGCTCTCTAAGGTCAGATAGGGACAAATAGCCGAAGCGCCATAGCCAATCAGACAAGCATAATGATGGGTACTCCAACACTGGGCTGTATCGGCAATTAGGGAAACTTTCAACCTTAGCCCTTTGCGGATTAAAAATTGATGCACTGCGCCTATAGCTAGTAATGGAGGAATATAGGCATTCTCACTATCTATATACTTGCCTTGGGGGCGATCAGTGAGTATCAAGATTTTGGCACCAGAATTTACTGCCTCTTGGGCTTGATTTTGGAGACGATTTAAGGCGTTTGCCAAACCAGATGGACCATCAGTAATTGGCAATAGGGTAGAAATTTCTCCAACGGAAAAACCAGATTGCTTAATTTGAGCCAATTCGGTTTCATTGAGCACAGGGCTAGATAATTTCAACAAAGATGCCTCAGATTGGCCGGGACTGAGTAGATTTCCCCGCTCACCCAAAAAGACATTGAGTGACATTACTAAAGCTTCGCGCAGAGGATCTATAGCAGGATTGGTCACCTGGGCAAAACGCTGTTTGAAGTAATCATAGAGCAGGTGGGGTTTTTGGGAGAGAACTGCCAATGGGATATCATCTCCCATACAGAAGATTGGCTCTTTTCCCTGCCAGGCCATTGGCTGGATAACCATATCTAGATCTTCAGCAGTATAGCCGAAAGCTGTTTGATATTTCAGCAACTGATCGCCATTATCAAACAACGTTTGAGGGCTAAAGCTAGAGCGTTTAACCTCTTTACGTAAATTTTTTACCCATTGGCCGTAAGGATGCTCGCAAGCTATCTGTTGTTTAATTTCCCAGTTTTTGAGAATTTTTTGGCTATTGAGATCGACTGCAATCATTTGACCAGGTCCAAGACGGCCTTTTTCTAGAATCTTGGCTTCATCAAGGGAAACCACTCCAGCTTCCGAGGACACTATTACATAATCATCAGCAGTAATTGCATAGCGCGCAGGTCTCAAGCCATTGCGATCTAGGCAGGCTCCAACAGTACTGCCATCACTGAAAACCAATAGAGCAGGACCATCCCAGGGTTCTTGAATTCCACTGTAGAAATCATAAAAATCTACTATTTCAGGATAGTTTTGCAGATCTGGCTGCTTGTCATAGGCTTCAGGAACGAGGATCATCGCTGCTTTCAAGGGACTATGCCCTACACGCACCAACAGCTCCATAGCACTATCAAGGTTGAACGAATCACTATTAGCTGTATTGACTATGGGAGTGAGAGCTTGGAGATCTTCTTTATTCCAGCCATCGAATTCTAGGTTACTTTCTCTGGCACTCATCCAGTTAATATTACCTAGTAGGGTATTGATTTCGCCATTGTGACCCAATAGCCTCATAGGTTGCGCTAAAGGCCATTTGGGCATGGTATTTGTACTAAAGCGGCGATGATAGACAGCAAATGAGCTAGTATATAGGGGATTTTGCAGATCTAGATAGAATTGCCCTAAGATCTCACTACGTACCATCCCCTTGTAAACTATAGTACGACAAGAAAAAGAGCAAATATAAAAATCATCAGCCAGTTTCTTGCCTATTTCAGAGCGAACAATATACAAAAGCCGATCAATCTGCTCTGGAGTTAAATCCTCAGATGGTTGAACAAATACTTGGGCAATATGGGGTTGGTTTTCTAAAGCTTGTCTACCCAAGACCTTGGAATTTATAGGAACATCGCGCCAACCTAAAATTTTAAATTCCTTTTTCTTGGCTATCTCTTCTATATGGGATTTTTGCTCGGCTCTTCTATTGGGATCTTGAGGAAGAAAGACCATCGCCACTCCATATGATCCTGGATTGGGCTGGATAATCCCCTGTTGGGTAAACCACTGAGCAAATACATCATGAGGTAGTCCACTCATGATGCCAGAGCCATCACCTGAATCTCTATCAGCGCTGCAACCGCCCCGATGCTCTAAACATCCCAAAGCAGATAGGGTTTTGACAATTAAACTGTGGGTTTGTTCTCCCTTGAGCGATGCTATAAACCCTACTCCACAAGCATCCCTTTCTTCTACTAGCCAACTCTGTCCCATGAAGGGAGTTTTATCTTGGTTATAAAGCTCGTTATCCATACTATGTTATTTCCATGCTGCTTAAGGGAAGGTATATCAAGGACAAATAGACTTTCAAGGGAGGAACTACACTATTTTTCCGCGATCTGAAGATTTCGTCTGAAAATACACCAATTTCAATATCATAAAACATATCTCTAATACTTACCCGTCTTTGCTCTTGAAAATATGAAAGTTTCCTCATATCTGCAGCAGCTAATTTAAGCACCATAAAGTCTATCTTATTACAGTAGAATGAAGCATTAAGGTTAAGAATAGGTTAAACTATTTCTAGTATTAAAATCATTGCAAGCTAAAACTGAAGAAAGGGAGGATATCCAAGTGTCCGAAGAAGTTGAGAAAATCAAACAACAATTCTTCTATCCCATGAGTAAGTATCATGGTAGATACACGCCGCAGCGCATGGTATTTGACTCCAACCTACAAGAGTTTAGCCAACGGGTATCTTTTATCTGCGCCCTAGAATCTAACGGGAAAATGACTGGAGAAGAGGCTTATCAGGAAATCAAGAAACTCAAGAAGCAACTTAAAAAAGCCAAAAAGCAACTTTTAGACCCTAATTTCTCTCAAGATGATGATGCTGAGCCTAAAATTTAGTTAGCTAGAATAAAGATAGATAATTGATATAGAGGAATTATGCGCCTATTACATACCATGATCCGTGTGGGCAACTTGGAAGAGTCGCTCAATTTCTATTGTGAAGTTCTGGGCATGAAGTTACTCAGACAGAAGGAATATCCAGAGGGAAAATTCACATTGGCTTTTGTAGGTTATGGACCTGAATCAGAACAAGCGGTGATAGAGCTGACCTATAACTGGGGAGTAGATCAATACGATATTGGCACTGGATATGGTCACGTTGCCCTTGGAGTAGATGACATTTATAGTACTTGTGAAGCTATCAAGACTAAAGGTGGCAAAGTTACTAGAGAGCCAGGCCCTATGAAACATGGCTCTAGTGTGATTGCCTTTGTTGAAGATCCCAATGGCTACAAAATAGAATTGATTCAAACCAGAGGCTAACTCCTCCAAGAAAGAATTATCTGAGCTATCTCTTGCTCAACTGGAGTAACTGAGAGGCGATTACCCTTTTTGATTACCATCAATTTATCTTGGGTAAAATTTTGCTTAAGTTTTTCAAGGGTGATCATCGTAGAGAAAATTTCTACCAACTCAACCCTAACAGTCTGCCAGCGAGGATTTTGCGGATTTGAACTGGGATCATAGTAACGACTATTGTGATCAAATTGGCTTGGATCATCTAGATTACTTTCAATAATTTTCATTAAACCGACAATCCCGGGAAGTTGGGTATTAGAGTGATAAAAGAAAGCTAAATCTCCAACTTGCATCATCCGAAGGAAATTGCGAGCTTGATAGTTTCGAACCCCATCCCATATGCATTGTTTTTCTTTTTCCAGATGCCCAATGCCATAAGTAATCGGCTCTGATTTCATCAACCAATAGTTCATCTAGATATCCTCCTAGAAAAAAAGGGAGCTATAATGGCTCCCCTAAAATTTGCTATTTTATTTCTTTTTTAACCAGCTAAACATCGCCCTAAGTTCAGTTCCTACTTCTTCAATAGGATGCTCTGCCTCTTGACGCCTCATAGCAATAAAGCCAGGCTTGCCTGCTTGGTTTTCTAAAACAAAATTGCGGGCAAATTGTCCAGATTGAATCTCCTGGAGAACCTTTTTCATCTCAGCTTTGGTCTGGTCTGTTATGATGCGAGGGCCTGTGACGTAGTCACCATATTCGGCAGTATTGGAAATACTATCGCGCATTTTGGCCAATCCACCTTCTACAATGAGATCCACAATCAGTTTTACTTCATGTAGACATTCAAAATAGGCCAGTTCAGGCTGATAACCGGCATCAACTAAAGTTTCAAACCCGGCTTTAATTAAGGCGGTCAAACCACCACAGAGAACTACTTGCTCTCCAAAAAGATCTGTTTCGGTTTCTTCGCGGAAGGTAGTTTCTAAAACACCGGCTCTAGTTCCACCTATTCCCTTGGCATAGGCTAAAGCGCGCTCTCTAGCCTGTCCCGTTGCATCTTGATAGACGGCAAACAGGGCAGGCACGCCTTCACCCTGCTCATAAGTACGACGTACCAAATGTCCAGGTCCTTTGGGGGCAACCATGATTACATCGACATCTTTAGGTGGTACTATTTGACCAAAGTTGATATTAAACCCATGGGCAAATAACAATACCTTGCCTGCTTTTAAGCCAGGTAATATCTGCTCATTATAGATAGTTTTTTGGGACTCATCAGGCAGAAGGATCATAATCCAATCAGCAATACGAGCAGCCTCATCAACTGGATAAACTTTCAGTCCAGATTCTTCGGCTTTTTGGATAGATTTGCTGCCTGGATAAAGACCAACAACGACATTGACCCCACTATCTTTTAGGTTCAAAGCATGAGCATGTCCCTGTGAACCATAGCCTATAATTGCCACAGTCTTATTTGCTAATAGATCTAAATTAGCATCCGCATCATAATACATTTTAGCCATATCTAATTATTTCTCTTGTTTCAGACAGTCCAAACTCTTCATTATAAATTAGAAAGCTCAGCAAATCACTAGCACCAAGCTAGGTAAGGAATCTTTTTGCTAGTACTATCAATTGCCGTTTTATTCTTTAATAGTTGAGCGCAACTATCCCAAGTACCGCTAAGTAAACTCTGGCGAGAACCCTCATCGATAGTAACTTTAGCTGAGCCACCTGACCAAGTTACGCTCAAGTTTTCCAGATCGATAGTTATTTGCTGATTAGGTAGATTTGCTATATCTTGCTGCAATTTTCGAGATACTTCTGGTTCAACCTTGAGACAGGGTAGTCCTAGCACTACACAATTGCCAAAGAAAATCTCAGCGAAACTTTCAGCTATAATTGCCTTGATTCCCCATTTGGAGAGAGATTGGGGAGCATGCTCTCTAGATGATCCACAGCCAAAGTTGGCATTGGCTACCAGGATATTAGCTCCTTGATACTGGGGCGCATCAAAGGGATGATTGCCACTAGCTTGCTGGCGATCATCTTTAAAGACCTCTTTGCCCAGACCTTCGAAAGTTACACAGCGCAAAAAACGAGCAGGAATAATCCGATCAGTATCGATATCATCACCTACCAAGGGTATGGCACGGGCAGTAATTTGTTTAATTTGACTCATTGTTTTTAACTTTCCCTATAGAAGTTCACGCACATCAGCTACCTTTCCAGTGATTGCGGCTGCTACTACCATAGCTGGGCTCATCAATAAGGTGCGGCCTGTAGAAGAGCCCTGGCGACCTTTGAAATTACGATTAGAAGAAGATGCGCTGATTTGATCTCCTTGCAGTTTATCAGGATTCATTGCCAAACACATCGAGCAGCCTGCTTGACGCCACTCAAAGCCAGCTTGCTCAAAAATCTTGTCAAGTCCTTCAAGCTCAGCGGCCTTTTTCACCTGTTCTGAGCCTGGTACAACTAGAGCCTTAACCCCTGGGGCCACCTTATGACCTTGAGCAAATTTAGCTGCTTCTCTCAAATCAGAGAGCCTGCCATTAGTACAGCTACCAATAAAGCAGACATCCACTTTAGTGCCTTTAATTGGGCTGCCGGGAGTCAACTTCATATATTGATAGGCTTCTTGGGCAGTAGCACGATCTCCTGCCGGTAGATCCTCTAAAGTTGGGATTGCTTCAGCTACCCCAACACTTTGACCTGGAGTAATTCCCCAAGTAACTGTTGGCTCGATATCTTCTGCTTGGAAGACAACTACATCATCATAGATAGCATCAGGCTCACTGGCCAAGCTTTGCCACCATTGCAATGCTGCATCCCAATTTTCTCCCCTGGGAGTAAATTCTCTACCTTCAAGGTATTTATAGGTTATTTCATCAGGGTTAACATAACCACAACGAGCTCCCCCTTCAATAGACATATTACAGATAGTCATTCTCTCTTCCATACTCATCTGTTCGATAGTGCTGCCAGCAAACTCATAAGCGTAGCCAACCCCGCCTTGAACTCCCAGTTTGCGAATTACATGGAGTATGACATCTTTAGCATAGACCCCAGGTCTGAGCTTTCCGTTGACCACAACACGCCTTACCTTGAGTTTACCTAAAGCCAAAGTCTGGGTAGCAAGAATGTCCCTCACTTGAGAAGTACCTATTCCTAAAGCTATAGCTCCAAAGGCGCCATGAGTAGAGGTATGGGAATCCCCACAGGCAATAGTCATACCGGGTTGGGTGAGTCCTTGCTCTGGGGCTATAACATGGACAATTCCCTGTTTTCCAGAACCAATATTATAAAAACGAATGCCGTGATTGTTGGCATTATTTTCCAGAGTTTGCATCATCTCTTCGGCCAGATCATCTAGAAATGGACGGACTTGATTTTCAGTGGGAATGATGTGGTCAACTGTTGCCACCGTTCTTTCGGGGTAGAGAACTTTGAGCTGACGCTCAGAGAGCATACCAAACGCCTGCGGACTTGTAACCTCATGGATTAAGTGAAGTCCAATGAATATCTGTGTCTGACCTGAAGGTAAAACTCCTACCGTATGGAGATCCCAAACCTTATCAAATAGAGTGCCTTTACTCATCTATGCAGCTAAAATTTCTAACTATATGTTCTTAATCTTAACCCCTAAGCTAGCCAATATCATTAGTTGAGATATGTTAAACTTGTAACGAGTATGAATTAGGATTCTTGTCATGCAAGAAATTAAATCAAATGACATTGACTCATTAGAATCTGCCCTGAAACGCTGCAAACAGCTGGGCATGAGAGTCAGTAGCCAGCGCCAGTCCATTTTAGAATTACTATGGCACTCGAAAGAGCATCTCTCAGCCAGAGAAATTTATGACCGGCTCAATCAACAGGGCAAAGATGTCGGACATACCTCTGTTTATCAAAATTTAGAAGCTCTCTCTCAAAATGGCATCATCGAATGTTTAGAGAGATCTCAAGGTAGACTCTACGGCAATATCAGCTCTCCTCATAGCCATGTCAATTGTCTAGATACCCAAGAAATCATTGACGTAAAAGTAGAACTACCTCAAGAGCTCCTTGAGCAAATTGAAGCGCTCACCAATACCAAAATCACTGAATATACCATCAATTTCTACGGATACAGAAAAGAACAGATAGACTAGTTTTGGCAATTTGTAAAAAAATTGTGAAAACACTTTACAAATCTTAAAATATCCCTTATGATGAAAGAGTGTAATAACCGCACCTCGAAAATACATAAATAAAGGAATCATAAATCAATGACTACTACTTTACAACAGCGCGAGAGCGCTTCTGTATGGGAGCAGTTTTGCCAGTGGATTACTAGCACCAACAACCGCATCTATGTAGGTTGGTTCGGCGTTCTAATGATCCCTTGCTTACTAGCTGCTACTACCTGCTTCAT
>Ga0114964_10002148_pt1 | contig 13842 bp, 15 predicted proteins | sample C_131016_MF_Meta_FD_92638 | JGI IMG/M metagenome (GOLD analysis project Ga0114964, IMG submission 92638) | Freshwater microbial communities from Lake Croche, Canada to study carbon cycling - C_131016_MF_MetaG | ecosystem: Environmental > Aquatic > Freshwater > Lake | place: Lake Croche, Canada... | reverse complement strand
CATGATAATCACGACAACAATTGTCGTCGGTTTATGGGCACCAGATACGATGCGTCGATTCTTGGGTGACACACCATTTGCGCTATTTGGTGGAATGAATTGGTGGTTAGTTTTTCGTCATACCGATTACTTTGAAGCTATCGGGCGCCCTCCCCTGTTGCAACACACATGGTCACTAGGAGTCGAGGCTCAGTTTTATTTAGTGTGGCCGCTGATTTTATTATTGGTTCTTCGGTATTTTGGAAAAAACAAGATCCCTGGTGCAGCCCTATTAATCGCGGCATTTTCAGGTATTGCGCTGCTGGTTGTTTCCTTGCAAGTTGATGCAGCAAGTGCGTCGCAAGTTAGTCATGTGTACTTTGGAACAGACACCCACAGCATTGGTTTATTTCTAGGTGCAGCATTAGCGGTCAGTTGGATCCCACAAAACTTGCAAGAAACAGTAAGTCGCAAGGCTCAAGATTTTATTGATGGAATAGGAGTCTTTGGATTTCTCGGAATCATTGCTGCATTTTTATTCATTGATGAAACTGATCCAACTTTATACAAGCTGGCATTCCCGTTAGCTGGTGTATTCGGCTGTGCAATGATTACTTCGATCGTCCATCCTGCATCGCGTTTTGCGCCAATTCTAAGTAGTAAGCCATTCGTGTGGATCGGTGAACGTTCTTATGCAATTTATTTATGGCATTGGGTAGTTTTTCAAGTTACTCGCCCAAACTATGATCTTGAAGGATCGCAGTGGGCTTTATACGCATTGCGAATTCTGATTGTCTTTGCATTGGCTGATGTTTCATTGCGTTTAGTCGAACTTCCAGTTCGTACCGGACTTATTGATTATTGGTTCAAAGGAATGAAGTACCGCACAAAGCGGGTGCAATTGCGCCAAAAAGCAGGTGTTATTTTGATAGCACTTTCGATAATCGGCATGACCGCATCAGTTGCATCATCTGCCATTGTGAAAGGTGACAAGCAATTAGCTGAATTGAAGAATCAGTTGCAACCTCCTGCAGACTCACCTTCGGTGTCAGTGGATAGTGATAATCCTGGACTCTGGGTTACAGGTGATTCAGTAATACTCGGGATTCGCTTTGAATTAGATAATCGTCAACGCATTGGCTTGATCAATGCACGTGTAGGTCGACAAGCACCTGAACTAATAAGTGTGATTACCCATGACAAAGTGAACATGAGGAATGCGACAATTGTTTTGAATTTAGGTAATAACAACAAGCTAACTGAAGATCAGGTTGCAGCTATTTTTGATGAAATTAAGGATCAACCCCGAATTGTTGTTGTAAATACAGCCGTTCCACGAGCTTGGCGAGATGACAACAATGCTTTAATCGCGCGATATGCAGCTACTTATGGGGCACGCTTAATTGATTGGGCAAGTATTTCCCAAGGTCATGCAGAGTACTTTGGACCAGATGGCGTCCACCTTGTTCCTGCAGGTGTTCGCGCTTATGTTGATGCCATCACTGCTCAACTCTAGATATTTTTAGGCATAAAAAATCCCTCACTGTTTGGTGAGGGATTTTTATTGAAGCTTTTTATATTTACTTAAACTCTCCTGGAATTCCAAAAGCCGTAGCTGAAGCAGTTTGTCCATCTGAGTACACAGATGAAACGCGGAACTGAGTCCATCCTGAATCACTTGCCTTTGTAACATTCTGAGTTAGTTGATCTGCTGGAACTGTTGCAATCACTGTCCAATCGCCTTTTCCGTTTGCACGAATCTCAACGTTGTATCCAGTTAAACCATCCATAGCGGTTGGTGCTACCCAGCGGAGCTTCAATCCATCTGCACTACCTAGTGCAACAAACTTTGTTGGAGCTTCAACCATTGCAACCGCTGAACCTGTTGCAGTTGGTTCAACTGATGCAGTTGGTTCAGCAGATTGTGACATTTCTGGCGCAGGAGCTGCCCCATCATCACTTGTTCCAGCTGATTTTGACCAAACGATTGCGACAAGAATTGCAATTCCGATAACAACAATCCACGCAGTGCGATTTGATGTTGATGCCTTTGGCGCAGCAACTGGCTTTGGTGCCGCTACAGGTGCAACAGTCTTGGCTGGTGTAGTAATTGCTGCTGGTGCCGATGAAACTCGAGTTGTTGTTGCTTTCTTAGCAACGCGCTTAGCAGGAGCCTTTTTCGCCGTCTTCTTAGCAACTTTTTTAGCTACAGCTTTCTTGGCTGTCTTCTTTACTACACGCTTAGCTGCAGACTTTTTAGCTGCCGGCTTCTTTGCAACAGCTTTCTTTGCAGTCTTCTTCTTCGCAACAGCCTTCTTTGCTGGTGACTTCTTTGCAGCTGTCTTCTTTGCAGGAGACTTCTTTGCTGCCTTCTTTGCGGTCTTCTTAACGGCCACTTCGAACTCCTTGGATAGCTATAAGCGCGCAATTAACGCGCTGTGATAGGTAAAGGTTACCTCAGGCTTGCGAGCAAATGGATGACATGAGGCGCTAAAGCGCGCAATGATTTTCCGCGGTGACTGGCTAAATCCTTTTCTTCCGCGCTCATTTGTGCAGAGGAAATGGACATTCCTGCGGGCTGGAAAATTGGGTCATAGCCAAATCCATTCTCTCCAACCGGGGCATGCAAAATATGTCCATCAAATCGGCCTTCGGCAACCTGTTGGCGACCGTCCGGTAGCACTAGCGATGCCACGCACATGAAGTGTGCAGTGCGCAGATTGTCTGGCACATCTTTCATTTGATCTAAAACTTTTTGCAGATTTGCTTGGTCGTTACCGTGCTCCCCTGCCCAACGCGCAGAAAATATTCCGGGATCACCATTTAATGCATCTACACATAACCCTGAATCATCAGCTATTGCTGGCAAGCCAGTTGCTTTGCTTGTGTAACTAGCCTTTAACAAAGAATTTTCTTCAAATGTTGATCCGGTTTCTTCAACATCAATCAAATCTGGAAATTGATCGACGCCAATAAGTTCAATTTCACCTGGTGCTAATGCATCCAGAATGCGACGAAACTCATTTATTTTTCCTTGATTACGTGTTGCTAAAACAAGTTTATGAGACATTACTTGGCAAGTGCATCTTTCTGCATCTGATTAAGTGTTGAACATCCAGCAACAGCCAAATCAAGGAGTTGGTTTAGCAGTGCACGATCAAATGGTTCACCTTCGGCAGTGCCCTGAACTTCAATGAATCGTCCATCACCGGCAACTACAACATTCATATCTGTTCCTGCACGGACATCTTCTTCGTAGCAAAGATCTAACATCGGAACTCCATCAATGATTCCAACACTTACTGCTGCAACAGAATCATTGAGTGGCTTTGCATCTGCCTTGATATGTCCCTGTGCTTTGGCCCAAGAAATTGCATCGGCAAGTGCAACATATGCACCTGTAATTGCAGCGGTACGAGTGCCACCATCTGCTTGCAACACATCGCAGTCGATCACAATTGTGTTTTCGCCAAGCTCTTTCATATTTACAACTGCACGTAATGAGCGCCCAACTAGTCGTGAAATTTCTTGTGTGCGACCGCCAAGCTTTCCTTTAACGCTCTCGCGATCAGAACGAGTATGAGTTGCACGAGGCAACATTGAATACTCTGATGTGACCCATCCATTACCTGTGTCTTTCAACCAACGAGGAACACCAGGAGTAAATGATGCAACACACAAAACACGAGTCTTACCGAATTCAACTAGAACTGAACCTTCAGCATGATCTAACCAACTGCGAGTGAATTTAATTTCGCGCAGATCATTAACTGTGCGTCCGTCATTGCGTGCCATGAATAGCTCCTAGTTTCTCTATAACGTTTGGTGCTCAACTTGAGTTACCTCGGGACCTAGGAAACGTCGAGCCAAGGTTTCGAAGGCCTTTGCATCACCGGTTGCTAAGAATTTATGTGTTGCAGGTGTTGATTGTGCTCGCAATGAACCATTCTCGACCAATGTGCGGTACAAATCTTTTGCTGTTTCTTCGGCGCTCGAAACCAAGGTGACACCTTCACCCACAACGTAGGAAATAACACCAGTCAGTAATGGGTAGTGGGTACAGCCCAGAACCAAAGTATCAACCTTGGCATCCATTAGTGGTGCTAAATATTCACGAGCAACCTTTGTGATCTCAGTGCCAGAAGTTTCACCACGCTCTACATATTCAGTAAACAGTGGACATGCAATTGATGTGATCTTTAATTGTGGTGCTGCCGCAAATGAATCGAAATATGCTTTTGAATCAATGGTTGCACGTGTCCCAATAACACCAATATTTCCTGAACGTGTTGCTGCAACTGCGCGACGTACCGCGGGTTGAATTACTTCGATAACCGGGATGGAATAACGCTCACGTGCATCACGAAGCATTGCTGCCGACGCCGTATTGCACGCGATAACAATTGCCTTTACGCCTTGTTCAACAAGAAAATCTATTGTTTCAAGTGCAAATTCGCGAACTTCGGCTAATGGTCGAGGACCGTAGGGTCCTCGCGCTGTGTCACCAATATAAAGAGTTGATTCATTAGGAAGTTGATCCAAGATTGCACGTGCAACGGTGAGACCACCTACACCTGAATCAAATATTCCAATTGGGGCATCACTCACAGGGTTAGCCTACCTTGAGTCAATGCACTATTCAGATTCATCCATTAGCGCAGAAATTAAACTTTCCTGCAGCCAGCCGAGCCAGCTATACACCGCATAAACCCCACGCATCGGGTCATCAGGGGCTAACAATTCCAAATCCTCATGCGAATTTTCCTCAACCTTCAATCGCACACCAAGTGCAAGGCGCACATCATTCATTGCACCCAGCCATGCATTTGCACCATCGTGATCTACTTCAACAATTCCATCAACTGCACTCATCAAATGCATTCGCATTGCCATGGCATGCGCTTGCTTCTTTTGGCGCAAAGTTGATTCGGTATATCTACGAAATTCGGAAGCATCTACTTGATCCGCGTATGCATTGGGCAATAAGCGCAGTAAGACTTCATCATCTGGTGGTGTGTCATGCATAGTTATCCCAACCATTGCAGCTAACGGATCATCATTGTGGTGATCTACTCGCTCCGCTAATAGTTCAATTATTTGTTCAACTAAATTGGTCAGTACTTCGCGCTCAGCTTCTGAAAAATTGGCTAGGTAAGCGTTATCTCCGTGGCGAAAGAAGCCATGCTCGTTCTCCTTCATATCGCTTGATCTCCACGTTGCAACGTTGCCCACAATCCATATTCATGTAAACGTGCAACATCATGTTCCATTTCTTCGCGGCTACCACTTGAAACAACAGCTTTGCCTTCTGTGTGAATCTTCATCATTAACTCGTGTGCTTTTTCCTTGCTGTATCCAAATAATTCCATCAACACGTAGGTCACGTACGTCATGAGGTTGACAGGGTCATCCCACACAATTGTTATCCATGGAACATCGCCATTAAAAATGGCCTGTATCTCTTCTTCAATCTTGTCTTTGATTTTAACCATTGCTAGCGGATCACAATCGCAAAGTTTTCAGAAGTTATATCGCCAACGATCTGAATACGCATGGTGATAACTCCTCGTTTCGGTTCTGAAGAAGTAAAAGTAAACATCCCTGTGGCATCAGAAATGATGGCCGGACCTATATTTTGCCACTTTCCATTTACATTCTTCTGCAGGTTGGCAGACTTTCCAGAAACCTTTGGAAGTAATTGAGCTTTAATGATGAACGGCATGGTTTTTAATGCTGATACTGGGCGATCAATTTGAAGCAGAGTCTTGACCGCAATCCTTTGTTCAGTACTAGCAGATTCTGAACGCTCCCATGTTCCAGTTGTGGTCAAACGAATTGAAGCACTACCGCCTAATGTCATAGGTGTCTTGACGGTTCCATCTAGGGCTGTGACTAGATCTGCGATCTTTGTCCACGAAGAATCACTTGGGCGCTTAATTTCAAGTGCAACAGACTGTCCGGCGATAGGTGTTTTGTCCTTAAGCGTGATCAAACCTTTAACAGTGAAAAGGTCTCCGTAGTTAACTGAACCCTCACTTATATTTTCTACAGTCATAGTGTTAATCACTGGATCAGGTGCAATAGCAAGAGCGGCATTTCGAATTTCAGTTGCGGCTGCATCATCTTCCATACCTAGTGTCCAGATTGCCGCACCACCAAGCCGGTACTTGGCAACCAAAGCCATTCGATCGGCGAAACTTCGTGCATTTTGATACCAAACAGTTCGATTTACTGTGCATGCGGTTGCCGCACCAGCTGCAGATAAACCATTAAAGCTTTGTACATAGCTATATGTGGCTTCACTGTATTGCTCATTAAATACTGGAACTGCCCCATCGATTGCAGCTTTTGCTAATGCGTAATTCATTTTGAATGTGGCTGCCTTTGCTCCAGCAACTAATCCAGGCGGTGCAGATGTTGGGCACTTTCCAGCGACCGATGTAATCCAATCTCGTCCATATCCAGGTAAACCCATATAAACCTTTGATGCTGACATAACGCTAATTGCATACTGAATTGTTTTTTCAGTCCATGTTAATGGGCCCATTGGTCCTGGTTTTGCAACTGAAAAGTCATACGTCATTATTCGCAAGCGATCAATGCTGCTTGCAATATCAGCCCATGCATAAACAAAGTAACCTTTTTGAACTTCTTTAGGGTTATATAGATATGGTGTTGAGACAGAAAGCAATTTATTGTTGGCATGCAACGCAACGCTCAATTCTTTTATAAATGCAACCCAGCGCGGCGCTGTTGTGCTCCATGTGTTATTTCCATCGACGAATGCAAATCCTTCGTAATCAAGATCAATTCCATCAAAGTTGTTTTTCAATACTAGATCCACGATTGTCTTTACTAACGTTGTACGGGTTGTGGCATTTGATAAGTAACCGGAAAGTACAAGTTTGTCGGTTCCATCAGTCATTGTTGGAATCACTTGTAATCCAGCTCTGCGCATTAAACAAACAGTGTCTGCCATAGGCCATGATGGATTACCCGTGATGTAGTCATCACGAATAACTGTTGGACTTTTTAAGCTAAACCAGAATGGCATTACCTCTTTCATTAAGTCCTTCTTAGTAAAGAGGTATGAACTTTCAATTGCTTGATTTTCTGCTGGGCCATATTGAGAAGCATCACAAACTGCTGGTTGACCCGCAGCAGATGGGGCGGCGGTTGGAAGTTTGCGTACTAATGGAAGAACAGTTTTTACAGAGTAATAAGGAATCCATCCCGACAAAATTTTTCGTGGCTCTTTATCGGCCGCGTGTATTGGTTGTGCAAAAAAGGTTATGAGTAAAAGGAATGACAGAGCGAAGCCCAAACTGCGCTTCATTCTTATTTATCTTCGGATGTAGATTTATCTTCGGGCGCGGGCTTAAGTCCTGCATATATTTCTTTGCAGGTTGGACAAATTGGATACTTTTCAGGGTCTCGGGAAGGGATCCACTTTTTCCCACACAATGCTTTGACTGCTTTTCCAGTGACTGCTGATTCGGTGATTTTCTCTTTCTTCACATAATGTGAGAAGCGATCATGCCCGCCGTCATCTTCCAGAAGCTGTTCGGATGGTCGGGTCAGTAGATCGGTATCACCGTCTGTTCCGATTTTCTTAAAGAGGCCCATTAGGTGGATAAGAATACCTTCGAGCACCACAAAAATACGGGTAGAATTCGCAAATGAAGGACTTACTACGTACGGAGCATTTGAGCCGCGCCGATGTCGAATTATTGCTTTCGACAGCCGCTGAATTTGCTGAGAAGCCACTGCGATCAAATACCGCGCTGGCAAATAAGTCTGTCGCCATTTATATGACAAAGCCTTCGACTCGCACCCGTTTGTCCTCAGAAACAGCTGTTGCCCACCTAGGTGGAACCCCAATCTTTATTCGCGGCGATGAATTGCAACTAGGTCGCGGCGAAACTATCGCTGACACTGCAAAAATAATTAGTGGCTATTGCAGTGCATTAATTATTCGTACCTTTGCGCAAGCCGATGTAGATGAACTTGGCGCTAATGCATCTATTCCGGTTATCAATGCGTTAACAGATGATGATCATCCAACGCAATTACTTGCCGACTGGTTAACAATTCGCGAAAATTTTGGAACAGATATTGCCGGTCGTAAATTTGTCTATCTAGGTGATGGAAACAATATGTCTCATGCTTGGTTGCTCATGGGAGCAATAATGGGTGCACATGTTGTTGCAGCAACACCCAAAGGTAAGTGGGCGCCAGATCCAGTTGTTGTAGCTGTTGCAAAAAATATTGCCGCACACAATGGTGGAAAAGTTGAAGTAACTAACGATCCCGAAGCAGCCGCGAAAGATGCATCTGTTCTGTATACAGATGTGTGGATGTCCATGGGTGATTCCGAAGCAGATCGCGCCGAAAAGGTGCCGGCGCTCTCGCCATTTGCAGTCACTGAAAATCTCATGCGGTTAACAAGTAAGGACTCTGTGTTCATGCATTGTTTACCCGCGCACCGTGGCGAAGAAGTAGAAGCATCAGTAATTGATGGTCCACGTTCTGTCGTGTGGAGAGAGGCGTATCACCGCCGAACAACGATTCAATCGATCCTGTACCACCTAGTACGAGGTGACTTGAAGGGTTCCACCCACTAACATTTGGCGTATGCGCATAGCCGTTCCGAAAGAAATAAAAGCTGGAGAAAAGCGAGTAGCGCTAGTTCCAGACATCATCAACAAACTGACTCGATTAGGACTCGATGTAAGTATCGAATCCGGTGCGGGTAACCATTCGCAAGCAACAGATGCTGCTTTCACAGCTGCTGGTGCCACTGTTAAAAGTGGTGATGTTCTAGCAGATGCCGATGTAGTTCTTTCAGTTCAGCCGCTAACAGCCCAGCAAATGGCCACTTTGAAAAAGGGCGCAATCACAATTTCATTCTTATCTCCTGTTACTGCAGTTGATTCAATTGAAGCTGCAGCTGCGGCAGGAGTTACCGCATTTTCGCTCGAACTTGTTCCACGTATTTCGCGCGCACAGTCAATGGATGCTCTAACTTCACAAGCACTATGTGCTGGGTATCGCGCAGCAATTGTTGGAGCAGAACTTTCTCCACGATTCTTCCCAATGTTAATGACTGCGGCAGGAACAGTTACACCGGCGCAAGTTTTAGTTCTTGGTGCAGGTGTTGCTGGCTTACAAGCAATCGCAACATCGCGACGTTTAGGCGCAGTGGTTTCTGCATACGATGTTCGTCCAGCTTCTGCTGATGAGGTTCGTTCTATGGGCGCAGCGTTTATTGAATTAGAACTTGAAGCACTTGAAGGCGCCGGCGGATATGCACGTGAGATGACTGAAGATCGCGCAGCAAAGCAACGCGAACTTTTAACTCCATATATTGCAAAATCACATGTTGTTATTACAACTGCTGCTGTTCCTGGTCGCCAAGCACCTCGCTTGATGACACAGGCAATGGTGGATTCAATGGCTCCCGGAACAATCATTGTTGACTTGGCCGCCGAAACTGGTGGAAACGTTGAAGGTTCAAAACCTGGTGAGATTGTTGAAACTGCCGGTGGAGTTCGTATCTGGGGTGGCAAAGATGTTCCTAGCCAGCTGCCATTCCACGCTTCATTCTTGTATTCGCGAAACGTTGTGAATCTATTGTCACTATTTACTATTCCTGCAAAGGATGACCAAAAGGCTTCATTTAACCTTGATTTTGATGATGAAATTATTAACGGCGCTGCAGTTACCCATGGCGGAGCACGAAGAGGAGCAAAGTAATGAGTGCAATGGCGATTCTTTCGATTTTCGTGTTAGCTGTCTTTGTTGGTTTCGAAGTTGTTTCTAAAGTTTCATCAACATTGCACACACCATTAATGTCAGGTGCTAATGCCATCCACGGAGTTATTCTGGTCGGCGCAATCATCGTGGCCGATCACAGTGAAACAAATCTTGAATTAGGTCTAGCAATAACGGCGATTATTTTGGCAACCATCAATATGGTCGGCGGGTTTGTTGTAACTGACCGAATGCTTGAAATGTTCAAAGGAAACAAAAAGTGAACCGCACGCTGTATGACCTCATCGGCCTAGCAGCCGGTGTTGCATTCATTCTTGCGCTAAAGGGTTTGTCACATCCAAAGACTGCTCGTCGAGGCAACCTGATCGGTGCCTTTGGTGCAACTCTCGCAACATTAGTTGTCTTCTTTTATGCCAACCCAGGTTCTTCGTTGCCACTTAACCACCTTGGTTTAATTCTTGGTGCGATGGCTATTGGCTTACTTATTGGTGTTCCAGCAGCACGCAAGGTTCAAATGACTCAGATGCCACAACTTGTTGCACTATTTAATGGTGTGGGTGGTGGCGCTGCTGCATTGGTAGCGATCGTTGAGTATTTACACCTTGGCGCAGATGCAACAACTGCTGAAGTTATCTTTACCGTATTTACGGTAATTGTCGGCTGTGTTTCATTCAGCGGATCTGTCATCACCTTCATGAAGCTTCAAGAATTAATGACTACTCGTCCAGTAATTTTCCCAGCGGGCCGCTTCATTATCGCTGCAACCTTGGTTTCTGTAATTGGAGTTGGTGGCTGGGTAGTAAGCGCACTTGGTACAGCTCCTCTATTGATTCTTGCTGGTCTTTCATTGCTTTTTGGTGTTCTCTTCGTTTTGCCAGTTGGTGGAGCGGATGTACCCATTGTTATCTCATTGCTTAATGCATTTACTGGTTTAACAGTGGCTGCAAGTGGGTATGTACTTGATTCAGTTCTCTTGATCATCGCCGGAACATTAGTTGGCGCATCAGGAACTATCTTGACTCGAAAGATGGCCGAAGCAATGGGTCGTTCTTTGTTTGGAACATTATTCGGTGCCTTTACTGCAAAGGCACAAGATGCAACAGGTGCTGCTGAAGAGCGTCCAGTTAAATCAGGCTCACCTGATGACGTTGCAATCTTGCTTAACTATGCACGACGCGTTGTCATAGTTCCTGGATTTGGATTAGCGGTTGCACAGGCACAGCACACAGTTCGCGAGTTAGCTGACTTAATGATTTCAAAGGGTATTGATGTTGCATACGGTATTCACCCAGTTGCAGGTCGTATGCCAGGCCACATGAACGTTCTTCTTGCAGAAGCAAATGTTCCATACGAGCAACTGCTTGAAATGGATGAAGTAAATCCAACATTTGGTCAGACAGATGTAGCAATTGTTATTGGAGCAAACGATGTTGTTAACCCTGCTGCACAAACAACTCCTGGTTGCCCAATTTATGGAATGCCAATTCTTGAAGTGAACCATGCAGCCAACATCATTTTCTTGAAGCGTTCAATGCGCCCAGGCTTTGCTGGCATCGAAAACGAACTCTTGTATGATCCAAAGACGATGTTACTGTTCGGTGACGCAAAGGCTTCATTGACTCAGGTTGTTTCAGCACTCAAAGCCCTGTAATCACTTTCCGCAGTAATGCGTTCCAGTTGCAAGTAGTTGAATGTTCAATTACCCTTGGGTTCTGAACTAAGGAGAGTTAAATGCCTGCAGTAACCGTTAGCGACATCACCGTATTGCCTCGTGTGAACGAAGTTACTGGTGCGCGTGCGCGCAAGGTGAAGAGCATTACTACTGCGCCGCAAGGTTTTGAAGGTGAAGGTTTTCCAGTTCGTCGTGCATTTGCCGGTGTTGATATGGCAGAACTTGATCCATTTATTCACTTAGATCAAATGGGTGAAGTTGAATACGCACCAGGTGAGCCAAAGGGAACTCCTTGGCACCCACACCGCGGATTCGAAACTGTTACATACATTATTGATGGCATCTTTGATCACCAAGATAACAACGGTGGCGGTGGAACTATTTCCAATGGCGACACACAATGGATGACAGCCGGTGCGGGAATTTTGCACATTGAAACTCCCCCAGAAAGTTTAGTTATGTCAGGCGGTTTGTTCCACGGATTCCAGCTGTGGGTTAACTTGCCTGCTGCAAAGAAGTGGTCTCCCCCTGCATATCAAGATGTTCGCGCAAAAGATGTTGCATTGTTGTCATCATCAGATGGCGGTTCATTGTTGCGAGTTATTGCTGGAGAAGTTGATGGGCACTTTGGTCCAGGCTCAACACAAACTCCAATTACTTTGTTGCACGCAACTGTTGCAGCTGGTGCCGAATTACGTTTGCCATGGCGCAAGGATTACAACGCACTTGTTTACACAATGGCAGGACATGGATTTGTTGGAGACGAAGCACGTCCAGTACAAACAGGTCAGTTAACTGTCTTTGGCGAGGGCGACACAATTGTTGTGCGCGCTGCTAATCTGCAAGAAGCGCGTTCTCCAGAACTTGAGCTATTTATTCTTGGTGGCGCACCAATCAAAGAGCCTGTTGCCTGGATGGGGCCCTTTGTTATGAATACAAAGCGCGAAGTTCTGCAAGCTTTTGAAGATTTCCAAAAGGGTTTGCTAGGTTCAATTCCTGCTATTTACAAGGATGATGCCAAGCCAAAGTCACCACTTAATCGCAGTGGAGAAGGATCCAAATTGGGCGGGGATGTACTTGATGTACATGGTGCGCCAACTGACTTACAAGAAGGTTAATTAACCTGCGATACTAAGCAAATGATCTGGTGGCCAACTGAAGTTCCAACTCTGCAGTACGGGTTGATAACTCTTCGTGCGCCTGAAGAGCGCGACATCGTTCCATTATTTGAAGGTGTACAAGATCCGATAATTCCTAAATTCACTCGTATCCCCGCTAATTATCAAATGGCTAATGCGGAACATTATGTTCGGGAACGCTCTCCTAATGGCTTCACTATGAGGACAGAACTTCAGTTAGCACTTGAATACGACGGAAAATTTGCAGGTGCACTTTCTTTTCACACCTTGGTTCTTGAAGAAGCAAAGGCCGAAATTGGTTACTGGTTAACCGCAGATGTTCGTGGCAAAGGAATTGCAACCCAAGCGACAAAGTTATTGACGGAATATGGTTTTGACACCATTGGTTTCCACCGCATTGAAGCGCTAGTTGTTGAATCTAATAAACCTTCTTTGAAGGTACTTTCTAACGCCGGTTACCAGCAAGAAGGCGTGTTGCGAGACAAGTGCTGTCAGGATGATGGTTCTCGTGAGAACATGATTATGTTCGCCGCAATCAGAAATGAATGGGAGGCATAGTTATGGAATCACTTGCCTACCTAGTTGTCATAATTTTCATGGTGACCATTTTTTCTGGGCCGTTTGCAATCGCCTTAACGTCGCACAAATTGGTGAATTTCCTGAACTCCAAGGAAGGTATTGCTTGGGCAATTGTTAATGCGCTTCGCAAGATTATTCATTTGTTAGCAATAACAATTGGAACTTTTCTTGGATTATCTTTACTGGCCATGGCAGTTACGGTTCCAAAGTTAATTGGAATATATGCAATTGTGCTTGCCTACATAGGGCTACGTCGCGAGTACTTCTCTGCGTTCTACATAACTCGATACATTTCAAGCCGCCTCGGGTTCAAGAGCAAGGTTGAGCCACGGATTTATAGTGCTGATGGCACTGAAATTATTCGGGCCAAGAAATCTTCACGATTTGGACGATCATCAGGCCGAGATGGCCACGGGCCCGAGGGACAACATTAGTCATTCCCTAATAATTGCCTCTTCCATTTGATACAAGAATCTGTTTTGCTTACCCATCTAACGAAAGGGATAGCAATGGGTAAGCGTGTATTTGCAAACTACTATTTTGAAATTAAGTTTGGTCAGGGAGCTAAGGCCACTAAATATATTGAAGAGATTAAGGCTGAAGCGTTAAAGGTTGGTATTTCAGATGTTCACGTGGGTAAAGTTGAGATCGGTGATAAGGCAACATATACATATTTCTCTCTCATTTTTGAAAGTGCTG
>Ga0114964_10002144_pt1 | contig 13863 bp, 13 predicted proteins | sample C_131016_MF_Meta_FD_92638 | JGI IMG/M metagenome (GOLD analysis project Ga0114964, IMG submission 92638) | Freshwater microbial communities from Lake Croche, Canada to study carbon cycling - C_131016_MF_MetaG | ecosystem: Environmental > Aquatic > Freshwater > Lake | place: Lake Croche, Canada... | reverse complement strand
CACCCTTGAGCTGTCCAACGTCGCCAACCTGCCCATCACGCTGTGGCCCGGGATGAAGATCGGCCAGCTGTGCCTGCTCCGGTTGACCAGCCCGGCCGAACACCCCTACGGCAGCGCCTCGGTCGGATCGAAGTACCAGGGCCAGCGCGGGCCTACCCCGTCCAAGTCGTACCTGAACTTCATCCGTACCTCCGGATAGCCCGGCTGTAACGCCTGCCCCCGCCCCGGCGATGAACCGTATAGCGGTTCAACCAACGGAGGGGCACGTGGACGTCGTACTCGGTGTATCGATGGCACCCGCGGCTGTTCGTATGGTGCTGGTCGAAGGTGGGGACGCCAACGGCGCCACCGTTGACCACCACTGCGTCACCTTCACCACCGGCACTGCTGTTGAACATGTGATCGCGGGGATCCTCGGCACCCGGGACAGCGCCGTCGCGGGTGCTCATCGCATCGTCTCCACCGGCGTGGCATGGTCCGACCACGCCACCGCGGCCGAGTTGAAGAAAGCCCTGAGGGCGAACAATATTGACGACGTCGTCCTGGTCCCTGAATTGCACGCGGCCAGCGCACTGGCGCAGGCGATCGGGCAGGCACTCGGTTGTGAACACACCGCGTTGATGTTCCTTGAACGCGATACCGCCACGCTGGCGGTCGTGCGCATCGCCGACGGTGCGGTGGTCCGGGTCGACAGCCGAAGCCTGCACGCCGCCGACGCGGTGGCCGAGATGCAGAACATGGTGGCCGGCCTCGAACGTCTGGCCAACCCGCCGCAGGCGGTGTTCGTGGTCGGTTCCGGCATCGACGTTGCCGCGCTGAAACCAAGGCTTGCGGCCGCCACCACCCTTGCGGTGCACGTCCCCGACGACGCCGCGCTGGCCCTGGCCCGCGGCGCGGCGTTGGCGGCGGTCAATGCCCCCCTCTTCGAGGCCTCGACGGTAGGCATCGCGCCAGACGGGGATACCCGCACCGTCGCCGGGATCACCCAGCGCGCGGTCGCGACGCCGTTGGGATACAGCGCGTTTGTCGACGACGACGCCGACGACGCATACTCCGATCACGGCGACGATCACCCGACCGACCCGGATGACGCCGTCGAAACGGTCGAGCAAGAACGTGAACCGTTCCTCCTGGTTGGAACCGCGCTGATGGCACTCTTCGTCGTCGGGGTCTTCGCCTTGGTGATCTCCCTGGTCGTCACCATCCGGCCCGCCGCCGAGCCACGGGTTGTCCCCAACGAGAGCGCTGCCGTATCGAGCAATCAGCCCGTGGCTGCGGTACCGGAGACCATCGCGAATCCGGTTCCGGTGGTTCAGGAGGTCCCGCGCACGGTCTTCGTGACGCCCCAGGTTGTCGCCCCCCCGGCGGCGATGATCGTGCCGCAGGCACCGGCCCCGGCGGCCGCGCCCGCGCCCGCGGCGGCCGCCGTGGTTCCGGCACCCGCCGCTCCTGCGCCTGCCCCCGCCGCCCCGGCACCGATCATTCAGCCGGTCCTGCCGCAGTTTCTGCCTCAGCTCCTGCCACAACTTCTGCCACAGATCCTTCAACCCCCGGTCCGGAGCACCACGACGCCGCGCGCACCTGTCGTGTCCCCGGAGTCGACGTCCTCATCACCAGCAACATCGACGTCTACGTCAGCACCGGAGTCCAGCTCCGCAGCCACGTCGTCGCCGGCACCGGTCTCAACACCGGCACCGGTCTCAACACCAGCACCGGTCTCAACACCGACGGCGGTCTCAACACCGACGCCGGTCCCAACCAGCGCTGCGTCGACCACTCCCGCCGAATCATCCTCGGGCACAGGCGGACCCGCCGTTTCGACGACCCCTCTCGTGCCAGTAGTGCCACCGGCGTAAGTTCACTGCCGTGGACACCGCAACGGCACTGATCGCGGAGAACGCCGCGTTCGCTGACATGTTCCGAAATGCCGACCTGTCGACACCGGTGCCGACCTGCCCGGAATGGTCACTGGAGCAGTTGATGCGCCACGTCGGCCGCGGCGACCGATGGGCCGCACAGATTGTTGCCGAGCAGGCGACCGATCCCGTCGACCCGCGCACGGTTGCCGGTGGCAAGCCGCCTGCCGGTCGGGACAATGAGATCGCCTGGCTGCAGGACGGCGTCCGTGCACTTCTTGACGCCGTCGGGAAGTCCGGAGCGCAGACGCCGGTGTGGACCTTCCTGGGATCACGCCCGGCTGCGTGGTGGATCCGCCGGCGCCTGCACGAGACGGCTGTGCACCGGGCCGACGCCGCCCTGGCACTCGGCGCCGAATTCCAGATTGACGCCGCCGTTGCTGCCGACGGCATCACCGAGTATCTGGAGCGGGTCATGATTCGCTCAGCCGAGGATGATCCGTCCCGGGGCGGTCCACCTCTGAGTGCCGGGCAGTCGCTGCACCTGCACGCCACCGACCACGGTCTTGAGACCGCCGGGGAATGGACGATATTCGGCCGTGCCGATGGCATCGAGTTCGAACACGGGCACGCCAAGGCGACCACGGCACTGCGCGGGCCCGCGCGCGACCTACTGCTGGCGATCGTGCGCCGCAGCAGTGCGGCAGAACTCGACGTGCAGATCTTCGGTGATGAGTCGATCTGGAACACCTGGTTGGCCCGCACACCGTTCTAGCCCGGTACTTTGACATGCCATGAGCACTTCGGAGATCGCCACCGTCCTCGCCTTCCACGATGCGCTGAGCACAGCGGACCTCGACACCCTCGTGTCATTGGCGAGCGCCGATATCGAGATCGGTGACGCGCACGGCGCCGCGCAGGGCCACGCCGCGCTGCGCGAGTGGGCGCAGCGCTCGGATGCCAGCGTCGAGGTCGGCGAGATCTACTACCGCGACGGTGTCGTTGTCGTGGAGGAACGAATCACGGCGAAGTCCGATCCCGGCGATGTACACACCGCAGCATCGGCATTCCGGGTGGTGCGCGATCACGTCACTTCGGCGTTCCGCCACGATGATCTCGCTGCCGCCTTAGCGGCCACCGAACTCACCGACGAAGACTTCCAGGCCTGATCCCGATGCGCGGAATAATCCTGGCCGGTGGATCGGGCACTCGGCTGTACCCGATCACCCAGGGCGTCAGTAAGCAGTTGTTGCCGGTCTATGACAAGCCGATGATCTACTACCCGTTATCGACACTCATCATGGCCGGCATCCGCGATATCCTGGTGATCGCAACACCGGAGGATCGTCCGGCCTTCGAGCGCCTGCTCGGCGACGGGTCGCAGTTCGGGATCAGCATCACTCATGCCGTCCAGGAACGCCCCGACGGACTGGCACAGGCATTCGTGATCGGTGCCGATCACATCGGCACCGGGCCGGTGGCATTGGTTCTCGGCGACAACATCTTCTACGGACCAGGCGTGGGAACTAGCCTCAACCGATTCGCGAACGTCGACGGTGGCGCTATCTTCGCCTACTGGGTGGCGAATCCTGCTGCGTACGGTGTCGTCGAATTCGATTCCGCGGGAAAGGCTTTGGCGTTGGAGGAGAAGCCGGCGACACCGAAGTCCAACTATGCGATCCCAGGGCTGTATTTCTACGATAACGACGTTATCGAGATCGCCCGATCGCTGAAACCCTCGGCGCGAGGTGAACTGGAGATCACCGCCGTCAATCAGGCCTACCTCGAGAGTGGTCGGTTGCAGGTTGAGGTACTTCCACGTGGTACCGCGTGGCTGGACACCGGCACGTTCGAATCCCTGCTTGAGGCGGGCAACTTCGTTCGGACCATAGAAACTCGGCAGGGTCTCAAGGTGTCGTGTCCGGAGGAGATCGCCTGGCGGTTGGGCTTCATCAACGACGACCAGTTGGCCCAGCGGGCGCACACCGTCCTCAAGTCCGGCTACGGGCAATATCTGCTGGACATGTTGGAGCGGCGTTAGTCGGCTACTGCCGGTAGCTGGCCAGGAAATTGCCCAGGCGCTCAATGGCATTGGCGAGATCGCGCGCCCACGGCAAGGTCACGATGCGCAGATGGTCCGGAGCGGGCCAGTTGAAACCGCTTCCCTGCGTCACCAGAATCTTCTCTTCGAGCAACAGGTCCAAGACCAGCTTCTCATCATCGACGATGTCATGCACTTCGGGATCCAGTCGAGGGAACACATACAGCGCACCCTGTGGCTTGACGCAGGAGACTCCCGGTATTTGATTGAGTTTCTCCCAGGCGAGGTCGCGCTGTTCGAGTAACCGGCCGCCGGGCAGGACCAGATCGTCAATGCTTTGGTATCCACCGAGAGCCACCTGAATGGCATGTTGTGCAGGCACATTGGGGCACAGCCGCATATTGGCCAGCAGGCTGATGCCCTCGATGAAGCTGGTTGCGTACTCGGTCGGTCCGGTGATCACCAGCCAGCCGGATCGGTAGCCGGCTACCCGGTAGGCCTTGGACAGCCCGTTGAAGGTCAGGCACAACAGGTCGGGAGCCACGGACGCCATGGGGATGTGGACGGCATCGTCGTAGAGGATTTTGTCGTAGATCTCGTCAGCGAGCAGCAGCAGTTGGTGCTTGCGAGCCAGATCGGCGATTTGGCTGAGCATCTGCCGGCTGTAGACCGCGCCGGTCGGGTTGTTCGGGTTGATCACCACCAGCGCCTTGGTGCGCGGCGTGATCTTCGATTCCATATCGGCGATATCGGGTTGCCAACCGTTGGTCTCGTCGCACAGGTAGTGCACCGGTGTGCCGCCGGCGAGGGACGTCGAGGCCGTCCAGAGCGGGTAGTCAGGTGCCGGGATCAACACCTGATCGCCGTTGTCCAACAGCGACTGCATCGTCATCGTGATCAACTCGGAGACGCCGTTGCCGAGGAACACCGAGTCGACATCGAAGCGTGGGAAGCCGTCGACCAGTTCATAGCGCGTCACCACCGCGCGCCGCGCCGACAGGATGCCCTTGGAATCGGAATAACCCTGGGCGTCGGGCAGTGCCTGGATCATGTCGCGCATGATCACGTCGGGCGCTTCGAAGCCGAACGGGGCCGGGTTGCCGATGTTGAGCTTCAGGATGCGGTGGCCCTCGGCTTCAAGCCGAGCGGCGTGATCATGCACCGGGCCGCGGATCTCGTAGAGAACGTCCTGCAGCTTGGTCGACTGCGCGAACGTCCGCGGCCGCGGGTGCTGGCTGGTGCCATGCCACGGCATGTGATGGGTGGACACGTCAATGATTCTCCCATGGCGGACCAAGTGGTTTTCCAGTCACATCTCGGACTCGGTTTCATATCTGCCTGTGTGCAGGCGGTTTTCGCGGCTCAAACACTGCTAACTTCCTGCAACAACAAGGAGGCGCAATGAAACTCACCATCACTCGCGGCCTGGCCGCTGCGTGTTCACTGGCAGCAGTGACCGCGCTGGGTGCCGCGAGTCCGGCCCATGCCGACGCCGGGCTCAACGGTCAGTACTCCGTTGTCGGCGGGTCCGATCAGTTCTACGTCACGGTTGTGTCGAACTGCGCGACCGAGGGTTGCACCGCCAGCCTCGTCAGCAACCGTGGCTGGACCGCGGTCGCGACCCTGACCAACGGCCGGTGGAACTACAACGTCACCAAGCCGGACGGGGTCATCTGCGGCGACGGCAACTACGCCGATGTCGTTATCCGGTACTCACTTGATGCGAACACCCTCGCTGGAACGGTGACCGCCGACTCCAACGGTGAGTGTTCCGGCGGCCAGGTGACCCAGGCACCGATCCAGCTGCAGAAGGTCGGCTAGCCGCGCTTGCCTGGTGGCCGGGCGCCTTTCGCGATGCCCAGGCCTTTGACCTCCGGGGCATTGACCGGGGCGGCCGGGGGCTCTGATGCGGGCTCAGCGGTGGGACTCTGCTCTGCCACGGGCTCGGCCGGTGCTGCTACCGCCGGCCCCGGGGGAGTCGGCCCCGGGGGAGTCGGCACCGGGGAAGGTGCCGACTTCTTCGCGCCGGGCCGCTTGGCGCCGGCGGCGATGCCCAAGCCCTTGACGGGCTGCGCCGTGGCCGTTGCTTCGGCGACCGGTGCCGACGCTACCGTTGCTTCGGCGACCGGTGTCGTCGCCTCTGCCGTGGCCGGGGCAGCCTTCTTCGCGCCGGGTCGTTTGGCTCCGGCAGCCATCCCCAGACCCTTGGTAGGTGCGGCCGGCGCAGCGGACGCGGCAGGCGTGGTCGGTGCGGTTGCGGCCGGCGTGGGTGCCGCCGGTGTGGCCGGGACCAACTGGGGTGTCGGCGCCGACTTGGGCGCCGTGATGGCAGGGGCCAGGGCAGCGGCAAGCTTTGCCGCAGTACCCTTCTCCGGCAAACTCAGTGCGCTTCGGTCCAGCGAATCCAATAGCAACTGAGCGACGTCGACGACCTCGACATCGTCGGCCTTGCCGCGGTCCCCGACGCCGTCGGTAAGCATCACCCGACAGAACGGGCAGCCGGTGGCGATCTTGGTGGCGTCGATGCTCAAGGCCTCATCAACCCGCTCATGGTTGACCCGCTTACCGAGGTGCTCCTCCATCCACATGCGCGCACCGCCGGCACCGCAGCAGAATCCGCGCTCGGCATGGCGGGGCATCTCGGTCAGCGTGGCGCCCGACGCGCCGATCAACTCACGCGGCGCCTCGTAGACCTTGTTGTGCCGACCGAGATAACACGGGTCGTGGTAGGTGATCGTCCCGGCCTGGCCGGCACCGTTGACGGATTCGACAGGGATCAGCTTCTTGTCGCGGACCAACCGGTTGAGCAACTGGGTGTGATGTAGGACGGTGTAGTTACCACCGACCTGGGGGTACTCCCGACCCAGGGTGTTCAAGCAGTGCGGGCACGTGACGACGACCTTGCGGTCGACTCGCTCGATGCCGGTGAACATGTCATTGATGGTCTCGACATTCTGAGATGCCAACTGCTGGAACAGAAATTCGTTGCCCGAGCGTCGAGCCGAGTCGCCGGTGCAGGTCTCCGCGTCACCCAGTACCAGGAACTTCACCCCGGCCGCGGAGAGCAGTTCGGCGACGGCCTTGGTGGTTTTCTTGGCGCGATCGTCAAGCGAGCCTGCACAGCCCACCCAGAACAGATATTCGAAGCCCGCGAAGGACTCGACGTCCTTGCCGTAGACCGGAACGTCGAAGCTGACCTCGTCGATCCAGGTGAGCCGTTCTTTGGCGTTCTGGCCCCAGGGGTTGCCCTTGTTCTCCAGGTTCTTGTAGAGCCCAGCAAGCTCAGAGGGGAACTCCGACTCCATCATCACCTGGTAGCGGCGCATGTCGACGATGTGGTCGATGTGCTCGATGTCCACCGGGCACTGCTCAACACATGCCCCGCAGGTGGTGCACGACCACAACACATCGGGGTCGATCACGCCGAGTGCCGCGGCATCACCCACCAGTGGACGGGTGGCCTGCAGCGGCGAGGTCGCCGGCACCCTCTCGAAGCCCGACTCGGGAACGTGGTGCGGATTGTCGGCACCGATCTCCAAGCCGCCCTCGGTATCGGTCGGACCGTTCTTGGTGCCGAGGATGTAGGGCGCCTTAGCGAACAGGTGATCGCGTAGATCCATGATCAAGATCTTGGGAGACAACGGTTTTCCGGTGTTCCATGCCGGGCACTGGGATTGGCAGCGGCCGCACTCGGTACACGTGGTGAGGTCCAGGTAGCCCTTCCAGGTGAAGTCCTCGATCTTGCCTCGGCCGAACACCGCGTCGTCGGCGGGATCGTCGAAGTTGATCAGCTCGCCCTTGGACTCCATCGGCAGCAGCGGGCCGAGCGCATCGGGCAGACGTTTGAACGTGACATTCAATGGCGCGAGGCCGATGTGGAGATGCTTGGAGTGCAGAACGATCAGCAGGAACACCAGCATCACGCCGATGTGCAGTAGCAGGGCGACGGTCTCGATGATCTCGTTGGCGTGTGCACCCAGCGGGTGCAGCAGTGCGGCGACGCCGTGGGAGAAGAACGCCGCCGGTCCGTAGGGCAGGTTGCCGTTGTTGACCGCCGAACCACGGAATAGCGCATAGGTCCAGATGACGTTGAAGATCATGAACAGGATCAGCCAGGCGCCGCCGGTGTGGGAGCCATAGAACCGCGACGAGCGGCCGTACTCCTTGGGTTCGGAGCGCAACCGGATGATCGCAAACGTGATGACACCCAGTAGCACGGCGACGGCGAAAAAGTCCTGAAGGAAGCCGAGAATTCCCCATCGACCGACCACCGGGATGTGGAACTTGGGATTGAACAGCACTCCGTAAGCCTCGAGGTACACCGTTGCCAGGACGAAGAAGCCCCACATGGTGAAGAAGTGCGCGATACCGGGAATCGACCACGTCAGCAGCTTGGTCTGGCCGAATACCTCTTTGGCCTGGTTACCGATCCGTTCGCCCAGGTTGTTTTTGCGGCCGCGTTCGTCCGCCGTCGGCTGGCCGGATCGGATCAGCGTCGTAAGCCACCCGACTCGCTTTGCGGCGAGCAGTCCGACGATGGCGGTCATGGCGAGGCCGATGATGAGGCGGATGAGAGTCTGCGTGTCCACGGCGTCCCTCTGCAGGTCTGGCAGTTACCGGTTGGTAACTTAGCGGTTGTTACCGACCGGTAACTGTGGCATGTCGTTGGCCCATAGTCTCACCTCGGCCAGACGGGGCGCGACACCGGTCTCAAACCGGCTATTCGGCCGGTGCCGGCTTGACCGTCGGCAGCGTTGCGCCGGTGATGATCGCCTGGGTCGTCGGGGGAGCGACCGTTGTCGTGATGGGCGGAGCCTCAGTCGTGGTGATCGGTTTCGTAGTCGTCGTCGGTGGCGTCGTGGTCGTCGTCGGGGGTGTCGTGGTGGTCGTGGTCGTCGTGGTGGTGGTGGTGGTCGTGGTGGTCGTCGGGGTTGTCGTCGTTGTTGTTGTCGTGGTGGGCGATGTCGTCGTCGGGGACGTGGTCGTCGGCGCCGGCACCGTCGTCATGGTCGTCGGGGTAACCGTCGAGACCGTCGGTTCGCCGTTGCTTCCCGTGACTGTGATCGTCTGCGGAACCGGCACGTTGGAGGGCGTCTCCCCGGGCTTGGTGACCCGGGTGGTGGTCGTTGTCGGTGTGCTGTCGGTGTTGGTCAGGGTGATGGCAAGACCACCGACCGTCGCAGCTGCCAGTGCCGCGGCGATACCGAAAAGCAAGGGGGGCCTGCGATACCAGGGCAGCGGCGCTGAGACGAACTCGGTTCCAGCGTCCGGCTCGATCAGCACCGTGGGACGCGAATCAGTATGCGGCACTGTGTAATCCGGACCCGTGTAATCCGGACCCGTGTAATCCGGACCCGTGTAATCCGGTCCGGTGTAGGGAACCGGCTCTGAACCCGTGCCGTCATCCTGCGACCACGCCAGCGCGCCCGAGTCGGGCGCACCTTGTCCGGCGGCCCCGGCACCCCGGGCCGTCGGCGCGAGGCCGGTGGGTGCATCCGGAGTGACGGGCGCGATGCCGGTCGGGTCATCCGGTGCCGGGGTGTAGGCGGCGTACTGAGTCGGCTCGCCGGCCGGATAGTCGTCTTGATCGTCGGGCGAACCGTCGCGTTCCACGGGTGCCGATCCTAGCCGGGACTGCCCGCCTGCCGCATGACCTCGGATGCGAAGAATTCCAGGTGATCGAGGTCGGATGCATCGAGCAGTTGCAGATACACCCGTTGCACGCCGGCTTCGGCGAATGGACCAAGGCGGTCGACGATCTCGGCCGGCGTGCCGACCAGGGGAGTGTTGGTGCGAAGTTCGTCGACTTCACGGCCGATCGCATCGGCTCGGCGGGCGATCTGGGCCTCGTCTCTTCCCGCGCATACCGCGAACGCCGCCGAGTAGACGATGTCGGCGGCGGGCCGACCGACCTTTTCCACGGCGTCCCGAACCCGGCCCAGCTGAGCGCCCGCGAATTCCAGGGTCGGGAAGGCGAGGTTGAACTCCGCGGCGAAGCGCGCTGCGAGTGCCGGGGTGCGCTTGGGGCCGCCGCCGCCGATGATGATCGGCGGATGCGGACGCTGCACCGGTTTGGGTAGCGCGGGGGAATCGGTGACGCGGTAATGGGTTCCGGCGTAGTCGAAGGTCTCGCTGACCGGGGTGGACCACATGCCGGTGATGATGTCGAGTTGCTCCTCGAGCCGGTCGAAACGTTCACCGAGGGCGGGGAACGGGATGGCGTAGGCCCGATGCTCAGCCTCGAACCATCCTGCGCCGATACCGAATTCGACGCGTCCGCCGCTCATCGCGTCCACCTGTGCCACGGAGATCGCCAGCGGACCGGGATGGCGGAAGGTTGCCGATGTCACCAGGGTGCCAAGGCGGATCGAGGAAGTCTCCCGGGCGATGCCGGCCAGGGTTACCCAGGAATCGGTAGGACCGGGAAGTCCGTCACCACTCATCGCCACATAGTGATCGGAGCGGAAAAATGCCGAGAATCCAAGGGATTCAGCCGCCCGGGCGACAGCGATCTGGTCGTCGTAGGTGGCACCCTGCTGCGGTTCGAGAAAGACGCGGAAGTCCACGAGGCTCAGCCTAGGGCAGGCTAAAAGAACTCGACCGCTTCGGTGCTGATGAACATCCCGTGGCCGGTTTCGTTGTTGGTGAACCGGGTGCCATTGCTGTCGGCGTCAATGGTCCAGCCGACTGCTTCATAGCTGGAGTAGTCGATCGTGGTGGTGGGCATTGCCCCGAGGTTGCCGACCACCCAGCGGTTGCTGCCGGTGGCGGAGACCTCGACGCCGGTGGCGTGTTCGCCATCGACGGTGGGCGGGTCGGTGAAGTCTGATTCGCACCCGACTGTGTCGTTTGATATCTGGCAGCGGGTCTTGCCTGACTTCGTCTCGATGTAGACGTAGCCGGCCTCGTTCGGCGCCAGCGCCTCGCCGCCCGACGGTGGTTTCGGAACGGGTGTCGGCATCGGCGAGGGCGTGCCGGGTCGGGTGGTCGGGAAGTCGGGTTCGGTGCCGTTACCGCAGCCCGGGCAGGTTGCGGCGCCGTCCACGGTGCTACCGCACCCCGCGGCCGACGCGGCGGCGGCCAGCAGCCAAACCGCCGTCATCCCGACCCTGATCCCGGTGGAAATCCGCACGCGACCAGAGTACGCACTCAGTGACTGGAGTGATGCGAGTGACTCGCGGGGTTTCAGTCCACCGCGACCTCGGCGGCAAAGGTCCATGCGTCCTTCTCCCCGCCTGGCCAGGGGCGCCCGTAACTGGTGGACAGCGCGGTGCTGCCGGGCGCCATAGCCTGCAGTGCCCACACCTCCCGCGTGGGCGCACCGGGTCTGTCGGCGGACGGCGCGAGAACCTCGTGGCCAGTCTGGGCAAGTACGGCGGGATTGGTGATCTGCATGTCCGGCGCCCAATCGAAGCCAGTGGACGGGTTGGACCCGAGGCTCACCTGCAGGGTGTCGCCGACGTTCAGGGTGAGCTTGCGGGTGATGTGCTTCTGGTTCAACAGATCGTCGTAGGAGACCTCGATCGTGGTGGTCTGCGGCCCGGATGCCGGTGGATCGCCGTGGCCCGTGCAGCCTGTCAACGACGACGCGGTCATGGCTGCAGCCAACACCGCTGCTGCTCGTCGGGTCATGGTCGGCTCCTCTCGAATGATCTGAACTGCCGGGTCCGCCGCAGGTAGGCCGCCAACCGGCGAGCCGGTACCGCCCGCGGCCAGTCGTCCGGCCGGAAGTAAGCATCTGAGCCGCCGTCGACGAAAACGACACTGCCGCAGAGGAAGTCAGCGGAGTCCGACAGCATGAATATCACCCAGTCGGCGAGCTGGCCGGCATCGCCGAAACCGCCGATCGGGACGGGGAACTCACGGACAGCCTTCGCCTCCGACGGCGTGGCGAGTTGCTCCTCGAGCATCGGCGTCATGATCGCCCCGGGAGCCAGGGCATTGAGCCGGATTCCGGCACCCGCCCACTGCTCGGTCACAGCGTTGTGGCGTACCCAGCGGCAGACGGCGATCTTCGAGGCCGCGTAGGCCACCGGCGGTCCGTAGCGTCCGAACATCCGGTAGGCCCGCAGGGCTTTGTCGGCATCCCCGGCGAGTAACGCCCGAATGGCCCGGCCGGGAACTGCCGGCACGGTGGTTGTCGAGTTACTCGCGAAGACAACCACTTTGGCGCGATCGGTTGCCGCCAGCGCGGGGCGCCAGGCCTGCAGAAGTTCCACCACACCGAAGTAGTTCACCTCGGTGATCACCCGTTCGGCGCCTGGAATGGGGCCCAGACCGGCGGCCAGGACCGCGCCATCCAGTCTTCCCGCGCACGCGGCCAGGACGTCGGCACCGGCACCGCGGCGGCCGGCGGGCGTCGACAGGTCGGCGACGATGTCTGCGGCCTTGATGTCGATGCCGATGACATGGTGGCCCTGCTCTCGCAACCTCTGTACGACCGCGTTTCCCATTCCCGATGCCGATCCAGTGACCGCGAAGGTGCCCATTGGGGAAGTATTGCTCAGGTATCGCGATCCGACGCCCAGCCGAGGAGAACCATGACCTTCGACGCCTTCGCCGATTTCCGAATGGACGGCCACGTCGCCATTGTCACCGGCGGCGCCCAGAACATCGGCGAGGCAATTTCACGCACCTTCGCCGGCGCCGGTGCGAGTGTGGTGATCGCCGACCGCAACGCCGACAAGGCAGTCGAGACTGCCGCGCGACTCAGCGCCGAGACCGGCGGTGAGGTGTTGGGCATGGGATGCGATGTCACCGAGGAGGCTGATGTCGCCCGTGTGGTCGAGCACACCGTGGCGACTTTCGGCGGTATCTCGACCCTGGTCAACAACGTGGGATGGGGAAAGCCCTATAAAGACCCACTCGACATCCCGTTGGAAGACATGGTGGACGGCTATAAGCTCAATTGCGTTGCGGCTCTGCGGATGACCGCCGCCTGCCGGCCGTATCTGCTCGAAGCCGACAACGCCACCGTCACCAATTCCGGTTCCATGGTTGCCGTGATGCCGGCCTTCGAGTTCCTCGCCTATTCAGCGGCCAAGGCCGCGCTGAATCACGCGATGCTGAGCGTGGCGCACTACTTCGGCAAGAAGGTGCGGGTGAACTCGATTCTGATTGGCACCGTGTTGACGGACGCTTACGCAGACGTCGGTCTCGACGAAAAGATCCGACACGCCCTTGCCAACCCCAAAAACCTGACCGGCCGGGCCGGCACCCCGCAGGATGTCGCCAACGCATTCCTGTGGCTTGCCTCCCCGGCCGCCGGCTGGGTCAGTGGTCAGACCATTCAGGTGGCCGGCGGCGGTGCCAGGTCACGGATCCTGCCGAAGTGATCGGGTGAGCTAGACCGCGATATTGCCGGAGTTGCCGACAACGCCGTCGGTCCAGAACTCGTTCATCGGTGCGGCGTATTTGTCGTTGTTCGTCAGCGTCGGCAGGCCCAGGGAGTCCTCGATCATCCGTAGCAGGCTGTAGTGGTCGAGATGATTGCTGGCGATGAACGGGCCGCTGCGCATGCCCGCGTCTATCGCCGCCTGGTTCGGGATGACGACCGTGACGACATGGTTGCCCTCGTTACCGAAGCCCAGCGAGAGGTTGTTGTTGTCCTCGTCGAAGGTGACCACGATGACGGACGCTTCGTTCGGGTCGTTCCAGACAGCAGAGCCCATGATGGTCGGAACCGTCTCGGACAGGAATTGATCAAGCGCGGGCACGTTGTACTGATGTTTGGGTGCGATCTGGTTAAAGGCGAATTTCAGCAAGCCCGCCAGCGAGCTGACCGGCCCTTCTCCGGCGAAGTCCTCATTTGCCGCAAACCACGCATAGTTCGGTGCTGTCGCCGCCGACTGCAGATCGACCGCCATCTGATCCAACGGCACGATGTGGGCCTTGGCGTACTCCGGATCGTTGGCAATCGATGTGAACGCCGGGAAAACCGTCTCGCCGAACTGATAGCTGTCTGTG
>Ga0114964_10002142_pt1 | contig 13872 bp, 15 predicted proteins | sample C_131016_MF_Meta_FD_92638 | JGI IMG/M metagenome (GOLD analysis project Ga0114964, IMG submission 92638) | Freshwater microbial communities from Lake Croche, Canada to study carbon cycling - C_131016_MF_MetaG | ecosystem: Environmental > Aquatic > Freshwater > Lake | place: Lake Croche, Canada... | reverse complement strand
TTCTTGGATTAAGTACTTTTTTGTTAACGGTTCTTTCGATAAAAAGAAAGCTAAATTTACCAATAATGATTGCTATAAGCTACATAATGTGGCCTTTACAAATATTATTGATCGTTCCTTTTATAAATATAGGCGAATTTATTTTTTCAATTCCGCAATCCAATCATTCCGTTGAGGAAATTATTACTTCTTTTCAGGAGAGTTTTTTTGGAACACTTTCGCAACTTTCATTTGAATTGCTTTGTGGTTTTGGAGGATGGTTGCTAACGGCAGTTCCTTTTTTTACTTTAGTTTATTTGGTTTCAAACTTCTTAATCTCAAAATTTTCACCATCGAAAACGCCGTAGGTAAAATAACCAATCCAATCGCCTAAATTTACGTATTCGGAGTTTTCTCCAACGTTAATTATCATTGGCAAATGACGGTGTCCAAAAACGAAATAATTGTAGTGTTTTGTTTCTAGTTTTCTTTTCGAGTAAAGCACCAACCATTCGTTTTCTTCACCCAAAAATTTTACATCTTCATCGCCAGAAATCAGCTTGTTTTTAACCGATAAATATTGACCTAATTTCAATCCAATATCAGGATGAATCCAACGGAATAGCGTTTTTGAGAAGGAATTGGCAAAAACACGTTTCATTCTTTTATAGCCTTTGTCGCCTGGTCCTTTTCCGTCGCCATGACCAATTAAGAATGTTTTTTCACCAAAAGTAAATTCTTTATTATCGTGGTAAACAGGGATATTGAGTTCCTTTTCAAAGTAATCGCTCATCCATAAATCATGGTTTCCAACAAAGAAATAAATTGGTATTCCGCTGTCGCGAATTTCGGCCAGTTTACCCAAAACTCGAACAAACCCTTTAGGAACAACGGTTTTGTATTCAAACCAAAAATCGAATAAATCGCCCAATAAAAAAAGGGCTTCCGCATCTACTTTAATTTCATCTAACCAAGCCACAAATTTTTGTTCTCTAGGAAAACTCAATTCCGCAGTTGGCGCCCCAAAATGTTGGTCGGAGGCAAAATAGATTTTTTTATTTGAAGATAGTTGCATGTTGGTTATTTGAAATCAAAGATATAAAATGCTAAACAAATAGGGATATTTTTATTTCAATTCATAAACATTGTTGTCTTTTTTCACGTCCGCCATAAAACCACTTTGGTCAATTGTGATTTTTTTTATGTTGGCTTTATTTGTTGCAATTTTAAATTGATAGTTAGGATTTCCCCAAGCCCAATCGTTCAAAATCGTTCTTTTCATTGCAGTCCCGTCGCTTCGGGATGGATTGTCTTTTACGAAACTCATCATTCGTAAGGGCACATAAAATGTTTCTTTAGAACCATCTAAATATTCTACTTCTAAGTCAATTGGCATTGGCATTCTGCCTATTCTTTCCAAATTAATTATGGTAGCTTCACCTTCTTCGTTCACTGACTTTATTCCGTAATCGATAGTATTTGTAGTTTGTGTCCAATCTGTTAAATACCAATCCAATTCTGCCCCCGAAACGCGTTCAGCAGTTCTTTTAATATCATTTGGCGTAGGATGTTTGAACTTGAATTCGGAATAATAACGCTTCAATGTTTTGTATAAATTTTCCTTTCCGATGAGGTATTGAAGTTGTGCCAAGAAAACTTCGCCTTTGCTGTAAGAGGTAACGCTGTACACTCTATTTTCATCAAATCGATCGGCGTGTGTTCCTTGTGGTTGTTCTTTCCCAGAATTGGCCATATTTATGTAGCTTTTATAACTTCCTTCAAATGGGTTTTCTGATTTTTTTTCAGCCAATTCATTCATTCCTAAATCTTCTATAAAAGAAGTAAACCCTTCGTCCATCCATCCGTGTTTGCTTTCATTTGAAGCCAATATGTGTTGGAACCAAGAGTGTCCCATTTCATGCGCAATAACGCCAAGAAGCCCGTCATATGTGCCTTCACCCAAAATTAAAGTACACATTGCATATTCCATTCCGCCATCGCCACCTTGAATTACAGAATATTGTTCGTAAGGATATTTCCCAACGGTTGCATTATAAAACTGCATCAATTCAACAGTTTTAGATTGCACTTTTTTCCAGTTTTCAATGATTTTAGGATTGTTTTTATACAAAAAATGAAGTGTTGCGCCATATGGAACTTGCGCTATATCGTGAAGATAATTTTTATCGGCCGCCCAAGTAAAATCGTGCACATTTGGCGCTACAAAATGCCAAGTTAGCGCCTTTGTTTTCTTCGGGTAAAACACATTTATTCCCGCATCTTGATAGCCGTGACCCATTTCGTTTTTGTTTTGTAAATACCCAGAACCGCCTAAAACATAGTCTTTGTCAATGGTGATTTTTACATCAAAATTTCCCCAAACACCATGAAATTCTCTAGCTATGTATGGATCTGCGTGCCAACCTTCAAAATCAAACTCGGCAATTTTTGGATACCATTGCGCCATCGAAAGTTCCACACCTTCTTTATTATTTCGTCCTGAACGACGTATTTGAACCGGAACTTGTCCTTCAAAATCCAAGGTAAATGTTGTTTTTTCTCCAGGCAATAGAGCTTTCGCCAAAGTAACTTCGAGTATGGTTTCAACCTCTTTTGCAACAGCAGCAACGCCATCTTGTTTGAAATTAGAAACATGTAAAAAACCAATTTCATTTTGTTGTAAACTTTTTATCCTGCTTTCTTTGACTTCTTTGTCGCCCACTTTAACTTTGGTTACCATTCTAGCATCAGGATCTTTGATGTTTTGCAATCTCATATCCATTTCACTTCCGGGTTGAAAAGCGTTGTTGTACAAATGGTAGAATACTTTTTTAAGGGTATCATTGGAATTATTAGTATAAACTAATTCTTGTTTTCCTTTATACAAATAGGTTTTTACATCTATGGAAACTTCCATTTTGTAGTCTACTTTTTGTTGCCAATACGTTGTGTTTTGGGAAAAAACCTCTCCAATTGTTGTGATTAATAGCGAAAGTAAAAACAGTTTTTTCATAAGGGACGAGCGAAATTAATTATTAAAAAATAAGCTTGCCGAAATATATAAAATTTCTGCAAGCTTATTTATAAGTTGGATTATTTTTTTATCCTTTGATTTTTGCTGGAGCTGGTTTTTTAGCTAATTTTTCAGCCATAACCATTGCATTATAAGCGTTTACAATTCTACCGGACTGTGATAATTCAGAAAATGGACGGCTGTTATTTGCATCGCCTCCTACAGTTACATTGGTTGTAATTGCCGTTCCTGAATCCATCAAAATGTGTTTTACTTGTTTAGCCGTTAACGTTGGATAATACGAACGAATTAAAGCGGCAACTCCAGCAACATTTGGCGAAGCCATAGAAGTTCCTTGTAAAAATTGATACGTATTGTTTGGCGTAGAAGCATAAATTTTTACTCCAGGTGCAAATACATCGACATTTAATTTTCCATAATTAGAAAAATCGGCAACGACATTCGTTCCATATTCATAATTTAGGGCGCCAATAGTGATCATATTGTCTGCAAATTCCGTTTTTTTATCGTCAGAATCGTTTGGATAGTTGTTTTCTTTATCGATGTCTTCAGCGTCATTTCCAGCAGCGTGAACGATAAGTACGTCTTTAGATTCAGCATATTTTATGGCATCGTAAACCCATTGTTTGTGAGGAGAAAATGCTTTCCCAAAACTTCCGTTAATCACTTTAGCACCGTTGTCAACCGCATAACGAATTCCTAGTGCAATGTCTTTATCGTACTCGTCTCCATCGGGAACAGCACGAACCGTTAGAATTTGAACGTTATTTGCAATTCCGTCGCCACCAATTTTGTTGTTTCTCACTTGAGCTACAATTCCGGCAACGTGAGTTCCGTGAAGAATTTCTTCTTTGTCTGGTCCCATAACATTATTGTCTCCGTATTTCGTGTCTTTAATATTGTCCGGATTGTCTCCTAAAACTTTTCTATAATTGGTTTTTAAATTTTCACCGCTTTGAACTTTAATGTACGATTCCAATTCTTTCTCAATTTCTTTTTTCAAATCGGCAACGCTCAAACCATAAGCAAGCATTTGCTTCATAATAGTTTTACTTTGAATTACTTCAGGATCTGTTGAATCAATTGCGTCTAATTCTTCAGCAGTATATGTTGGTTTACCCAATAATTTGGAAAGAGTTTCGTCAGCTTTTTTAGTGCCGTTTAATGCACGTTCAATTTGAACTTTCGTTTGATTGGCTTCTTCAATTTTTTTATCATTGATAGCTTTTGCTTTCAAATAAGTAGCTTCATCAACTAATTTTTTATTTATCAAAATTCTCTCGTATTCCAAATTTTCCTTGGTTATATTCCCTAAGAAATTCCAACCGTGAACGTCATCTACATAGCCATTTTTATCGTCGTCAATATTATTTCCAGGGATTTCTTTTTTGTTCGTCCAGATTACTGATTTTAAATCTTCGTGTTCAATATCTACTCCAGAATCTACAATTCCAACAATTACAGGAGTGGAAGTTTTTCCTTTTAACAATTCAGAGTATACTTTGTCAACGCTCATTCCCGGAATACTGTCTTTGTCTAAATCCAGATGACTCCATCTTTTTAGCTCATTTTCTGTTAAAGCTCCTTTTTTTGCAACAGCAACTTTTCCTGTCGATTGTGCATTTGCTGAAAGCGACAAAGTCATTGCTGCAATTAGCGATAAATAAGTTAATTTAATTAATTTCATGTTGGGTTTGTTAAAATTACGATTCAAAAATACTTTAAGATATTCAATTTTACGATATTGATTAACACTATTTTAAGAGGTCATTACAAGAAAACACCTCTTTTAATCGAACCCCTTTTTCGGTTTTTTCGACCGTTATTATTTCATTGTGGGCATCGTGTTCTAAAAACAAATAGTAATTATTGTCAGCAGCAGCATTCATAAATTTTGCTTTTTCGTCCAATGTTAATAGCGGCCTTGTGTCGTATCCCATTACATACGGAACGGGAATGTGTCCGGCTGTTGCCAATAAATCAGCGCAAAAAACAATCGTTTTATCTTGGTATTTTATGTGGGGAAGCATCTGTTTTTCAGTGTGCCCATCGGCAAAGAAAATACCAAATCCTAGTTCTGATTTTTCAACAAAATCGCCCTCGGGTTTTTGAATAAAATCCAGCTGACCGCTTTCTTGAATTGGAATAATATTTTCATGTAAAAATGACGCTTTTTCTCTAGAATTTGGCTTAGTTGCCCATTCCCAATGATTTTCATTCGTCCAATATTTGGCATTTTTAAAAGCAATTTCATAACCTGTTTTGTCTTTATTCCAATTGACGCTGCCGCCGCAATGATCAAAGTGCAAGTGCGTCATAAAAACATCGGTAATATCGTCTCGGTGAAAACCATATTTTGCCAATGATTTATCGATAGAATGCGTTCCCCAAAGCGAATAATAGCCGAAAAATTTCTCCGATTGTTTGTTGCCCATTCCGGTGTCAATCAAAATTAAGCGGTTTTCCTCTTCAATTAGCAAACACCTTGCGGCAATATCAATCAGGTTATTTTCATCGGCAGGATTGGTTTTATTCCAAATTGTTTTTGGAACTACCCCAAACATTGCGCCTCCGTCCAACTTAAAATTTCCAGATTCTATGGGATACAATTTCATGGTTTAGGTTCTTTAATTTATTTTGTGCTGCAATTTATGAAATATCCATGGCTTTATTCCGATGAAATTCAATTTTTATACTAAATTATTAGTTAAAAAGTATTGAAGTAATTGGAGAAAAACATTTTATTGTGATATCTTTGTGCTTTATTTAGACAAAATCAAAATAAGGAAATTTCCTAGGGTTTAATTTTCAAAATAAATCAATAAATGATACAAGTTTCAGATACAGCGAGTAAAAAAATTGTCGATATGATGAAAGACGACGGTTTTGACGCAGCCGTTGATTATGTTCGTGTTGGTGTCAAAAGTGGCGGTTGTTCAGGATTGTCCTATGAACTAAAATTTGATAAAGAAATTGGAGAAACCGACAAAGTTTTTGAAGTAAATAATGTTAAAATTGCCGTTGAAAAAAAATCGTTTTTGTATTTAGCAGGAACCATTTTAGAATTTTCAGGCGGTTTAAACGGAAAAGGATTTGTATTTAATAATCCAAACGCAAGTAGAACTTGTGGTTGTGGGGAGTCTTTCTCACTTTAAATTTTATAATTAAATGAGTAAATATACCGAAGACGATTTAAAAATCGAGCTCGAAACGAAAGAATACGAATACGGATTTTATACCGATTTAAAATCGGAGACTTTCCCAATTGGATTAAACGAAGACATTGTTCGTGCCATTTCCCTTAAAAAAGAAGAGCCACAATGGATGACCGATTGGCGCATTGAAGCTTTTCGCGCTTGGCAAGAAATGATCGAACCAGAATGGGCAAATGTTCATTATGCTAAACCTGATTTTCAAGCCATTTCGTATTATTCTGCTCCAAAAGCAGTAGATCCCAACAAAACTTTAGACGATGTAGATCCTGAACTTTTAGAAATGTACAAAAAGTTAGGCATCTCTGTCGACGAACAAAAAATGATGAACAATGTGGCAATGGATATCGTGGTTGACTCGGTTTCTGTAGCAACCACATTCAAGAAAACATTGGCTGAGAAAGGAATTATTTTCATGAGTATTTCTGAGGCAATTCGGGAATATCCAGAATTAGTTCAAAAATATTTAGGGACAGTTGTGCCCCAAAAAGACAACTTTTATGCGGCTTTAAATTCAGCTGTTTTCTCTGACGGATCTTTTTGTTATATTCCAAAAGGGGTAAAATGCCCAATGGAATTGTCAACCTATTTCCGAATTAATCAAGCGGGAACAGGACAATTTGAGAGAACACTTTTAATTGCCGATGAAGGAAGTTATGTATCTTATTTAGAAGGATGTACAGCACCAAGTCGTGATGAAAACCAATTGCACGCTGCAGTTGTTGAGCTTATTGCTCTGGAAGATGCTGAAATAAAATATTCTACTGTTCAAAACTGGTATCCTGGAAATAAAGAAGGCATAGGGGGAGTTTTTAATTTTGTAACCAAAAGAGGAATTTGTGAGAAAAACGCAAAAATATCTTGGACACAAGTTGAAACTGGATCTGCCGTAACTTGGAAATATCCTTCAGTGGTATTAAAAGGAGATAATTCAGTGGGCGAATTTTATTCGATAGCCGTAACCAATAATTTCCAACAAGCTGATACGGGAACTAAGATGGTTCATATTGGCAAAAACACCAAATCGACGATTATTTCTAAAGGAATTTCTGCAGGAAAATCACAAAACAGTTACAGAGGTTTAGTTAAAATTGGACAAGGTGCTGAAAACGCAAGGAATTTCTCACAATGCGATTCGTTATTAATGGGTAATAATTGTGGTGCACACACTTTTCCGTACATTGAAAGTAAAAACACAACTGCCAAAATAGAACACGAAGCCACGACGAGTAAAATTGGTGAAGACCAAGTTTTTTATTGCAACCAACGCGGAATCCCAACTGAAAAAGCCATCGCATTAATTGTAAATGGTTTCAGTAAAGACGTTTTGAATAAGTTGCCAATGGAATTTGCAGTTGAGGCGCAGAAATTGTTGGAAATTAGTTTGGAAGGTTCGGTTGGGTAAGGATAATTTGAAAATTTTTTAATTTGAAAATTTGAAAATGAAGAACAAAGAGAATATAATTGTAACCTTAACTTTTAAGTTTGCCCTTGATATTATTAAATATTGTGAGAGCTTACAAGACGGTAAAAAATTTGTAATTGCAAATCAATTATTAAAATCTGGAACTTCAATTGGCGCAAATATTAGAGAAGCCCAAAATGCAGAAAGCAAAGCGGATTTTATTCATAAATTCAAAATCTCGGCTAAGGAAATTGAAGAAACAATTTACTGGTTAGAATTGTGCAAATTTTCAGAGAATTATCCAAATGTAGACGAATTGTTAGAACAAATAAACAATATAGCAAGAATTGCAAATAAAATAATAATCACATCAAAACAAAAATAATGAGATAATTTGAAAATGAGATAATTTGAAAATGAACGGATTCGTTTTAATTATCTAATTTCCAAATTTCCAAATTTCCAAATTAATTATGTTATCAATAAAAAATCTACACGCCTCAATTGGCGACAAAGAAATATTAAAAGGGATTAACCTTGAAGTAAAAGCAGGAGAAATCCACGCTATAATGGGGCCAAATGGAGCGGGTAAAAGTACACTTTCAGCAATTATTGCAGGAAACGAAAATTACGAAGTGACCGAAGGAGAAATCTTTTTAGAAGGAGAAGATATTGCTGATTTAGCGCCTGAAGAAAGAGCTCACAAAGGTGTTTTCTTGTCGTTTCAATATCCTGTTGAAATTCCCGGAGTTTCGGTGACGAATTTTATTAGAACGTCAATTAATGAAACTCGAAAAGCAAATAATTTAGAGGAAATGCCCGCTAATGAAATGCTAAAAGTGATTCGTGAAAAATCGGAATTGTTAGAAATTGATCGTAAATTTTTGTCGCGTTCTTTAAACGAAGGGTTTTCTGGAGGAGAGAAAAAGAGAAATGAGATTTTTCAAATGGCAATGCTAGAACCAAAATTGGCAATTCTAGATGAAACCGATTCAGGATTGGATATCGATGCGCTTCGAATTGTTGCCAATGGCGTTAATAAATTGAAAAGCGACAAAAACGCCATCATAGTAATCACTCATTATCAAAGATTGTTGGATTATATCGTTCCTGATTTTGTTCACGTTTTATACAATGGAAAAATCGTAAAATCTGGCGATGCATCATTGGCATTAGAATTAGAAGAAAAAGGATACGATTGGATTAAAAATGAAGAAGTCTAAAGTCGAAAGTCTTAAAGTCTAAAGATGGGAAAATTCAGTTCGTTTGAAGAAATTAATTCTTGGCAAAAATCAAGAATTTTCAATAAAAGAATCTATCAAATAACAGAAAACTCAAACTTCAAGAAAGATTTTGATTTAGTTAGGCAAATAAGACGCGCATCTATTTCAATTTCTTCCAACATAGCGGAAGGCTTTGAAAGAAATACAGATAAAGAATTTATATATTTTCTATATGTTGCAAAAGCGTCTGCAGGCGAAGTTCGTTCACAAATTTATTTAGCTTTTGATTTAGAATACATAGCAAAACAAGAATTTGATGAACTATTAGAATCGGTTACAGAAATATCAAAACTAATAAGTGGTTTTATTAAATATTTGAGCCCAAAGTTATAAAGTCTAAAATTATAAAGAGATTGTTCTCTACCTATTTAAAGACTTTTCAAAATATAAAACCCATGAATAACATTTAGTTGAAAATATTAAGTCTTTCGACTTTCGACTTTCGACTTTAAGACATAAATAATATGGAATTAAAAGAAAAATTACTATCGTCTTTTATGGCTTTTGAAGAGCAAATTGATGTAAATTCTGATTTACATGAGTTGCGTACTTCTGCTATAAAAAACTTTGAAAATAAAGGTTTTCCAACAAAAAAAGAGGAAGCTTGGAAATACACGTCTTTGAATGCAGTTTTGAAAAATGACTTTTCGGTTTTCCCAAAAAGCGAAAATAATATCGAATTTGCCGATGTGAAAAAATATTTCCTTCACGAAATTGACACTCATAAATTGGTTTTTATAGACGGCATTTTTAATTCCTTTTTATCTTCTACCACTCACGATGGAATTGATGTTTGCTTGATGTCGTCGGCATTTAACAAACCAAAATACAAAATGGTAATCGATAATTATTTCAATAAAATTGCCAATTTAGACGAAAGTTTGACTTCTTTAAATACGGCTTTCGCCAACGAAGGAGCGTACATTAATATTCCAAAAAGCAAAGTCGTTGACAAGCCTATTGAAATTATGTATTTCTCGACAGGAAGCGGGGCGGCACTTTTGGTTCAACCAAGAAATTTGGTCGTTGTTGGTGAAAATTCACACGTTCAAATTATTGAAAGACATCAAAGTTTGAATGAATCCAGAATGGAGTCGGGACCGGTGTTAACCAATTCAGTTACCGAGATTTTCGCGCAAAAAAGAGCCATTGTAGATTATTATAAAATCCAAAATGATAATTTGGAGGCCAACCTAATTGATAATACGTATGTTTCTCAAAAACAAGAAACCAACGTTTCGGTAAACACGTTTTCGTTTGGCGGAAACTTGACAAGAAACAACCTGAATTTCTATCATTTTGGAGAACGAATTGTAAGTAATTTGAATGGGATCACGATTATTGGCGACAAGCAACACGTGGATCATTACACCTTAGTTCAACATTCGACACCCAATTGCGAAAGCCACCAAGATTACAAAGGCATCTTTTCAGATAAATCTACCGGAGTTTTTAACGGGAAAATTTTTGTAGAAAGAGAAGCGCAAAAAACCAACGCATTTCAAAAAAGCAACAATATATTATTGAGCGATAAAGCTACAATTAACGCCAAACCGCAATTGGAGATTTTTGCTGATGATGTAAAATGTTCCCATGGTTGTACGATTGGACAATTGGACGAAACAGCCCTATTTTATATGCAACAACGCGGCATCCCAAAGAAAGAAGCCAAAGCATTGTTGATGTATGCCTTTTCAAATGCGGTAATTGAAAGCATCAAAATTCCTGAATTGAAACAACGAATCACCAAAATTATCGCTACAAAATTGGGAGTGAAATTGGGATTTGATTTGTAGTTTTTAAATTTCTAGTCGAAACTTAATATTGATTAATTATTAACTACTGTTTCACTAAAAACTATAGAAGTTTCACTACTTTTGTATTTAGAAAAATTCTAAATAGATGTTTGATATTCAAAAAATTCGTGCCGATTTTCCCATTCTTTCTCAAAAGGTAAATGGGAAGCCTTTGGTCTATTTTGATAACGGTGCTACTTCGCAAAAACCGCAAGTGGTGATTGATGCTATTGCCAAATATTATCAGGAAATTAATGCCAATATTCACCGCGGCGTTCATACTTTGAGTCAATTGGCAACCGATGCTTATGAAATTTCAAGAGGGAAAATTCAACACCACATCAATGCTAAATTTCCACACGAAGTGCTTTTTACTTCTGGAACTACACACGGAATTAATTTGGTTGCCAATGGGTTTGCTTCCTTTTTGAACCCGGGCGATGAGGTTTTGGTTTCGGCAATGGAGCACCATTCTAATATTGTACCTTGGCAAATGTTGTGTGAAAAAACGGGAGCAATTTTGCGAGTGATTCCAATGGATGAAACCGGGGAATTGATCCTTTCAGAATTTGATAAATTACTTTCCAATAAAACCAAAATAGTAACCGTAAATCATATTTCAAATGCTTTGGGAACGCTCAATCCTATAAAATATATGATTGACAAAGCGCATGAATTTGAAGCTGCCATTTTGATTGACGGTGCACAAGCCGTGCCGCATTTGAAACCCGACGTGCAAGAATTGGATTGTGATTTTTATGTGTTTTCAGGACATAAAATTTGTGGGCCAACAGGAACTGGAATTTTATATGGAAAAGAAGCGTGGTTGAACAAATTACCGCCTTATCAAGGGGGTGGTGAAATGATTAAAGAAGTGACATTTGAGAAAACGACTTATGCCGAATTACCGCATAAATTTGAAGCCGGAACCCCAAATATTGCTGGCGGAATTGTACTTGGAACCGCCGTTGATTATATGAACGAGATTGGTTTTGAAAACATTCAAATTCAAGAAAAAGAATTGTTAGACTATGGCACCAAACGACTTTTAGAAATTGAAGGGTTGAAAATTTATGGCACTTCAAAAGATAAAACATCGGTAATTTCTTTTAATATTGAAGGAATTCACCCGTACGACATTGGAACTATAATTGACAAATTAGGAATTGCAGTACGAACCGGCCATCATTGTGCGCAACCCATTATGGATTTCTTTAAGATACCAGGAACTATTCGCGCTTCGTTTGCTTTTTACAATACTAAAGAAGAAATTGATATCTTTGTGGAAGGAATAAAAAGAGCTAAATTAATGCTTTCATAAATTTTATTATATGAAAATAGTATCACTTTTATCGGTATTTTTATTTGTTTTAGGAAGTTGCAATATTCAGAAAAACGCTGTTGAGACCAAGGATAAAATGAAAGACATTGAGATTCAATATGAAGCGAACACGCGAGGTTTTTATCAAAAATTGGTCTTAAAAAACAAAGAGATTTCTTCAACAAATGATAGAAATGAAATTGAAAAACCGATTGTTCAAATCGTTTCTGAAGCCGATTGGAACGCTTTAACGCAAGAACTGAACAAATTAGATTTTGAGAATTTACCCAATTTAAAAGCACCCACCGAAAAGCGATTTTACGACGGCGCGGCAATTGCCCATTTGAAGATTATTTATAAAGGGAAAACGTATCAAACCACCGACTTTGACCATGGGTTTCCGCCTATGGAAATTAAAAGTGCAGTTGAAATGGTGAATTTATTATTTAAACCAGAACAATGACAATAAAAGCAATACAAGACGAAATTGTAGACGAGTTTTCTCTATTCGACGATTGGATTGAGCGTTACGAATACATTATCGAATTAGGAAAAAAATTGCCTTTAATAAATGAGGAATTTAAAACCGAAGACAACATTATCAATGGCTGCCAATCGAAAGTGTGGTTAAAAGGAGAGCAAAACGATAATTTAATCGTTTTTACTGCTGATAGCGATGCCATTTTAACCAAAGGAATAATTGCCATCTTGATTCGGGTATTTTCAAATCAAAAAGCAGGAGATATTTTAGCCGCCGAAATGGGTTTTATTGACGAAATTGGATTGAAAGAACATTTATCGCCAACGCGCGCTAATGGTTTGGTTTCGATGATTAAAAACATCAAAATGTATGCTTTGGCGTTTGAGGCAAAAAATTAGGGTTTTTACCATATAGGTCATATAAGTTCATATAATTAAAAAGGATAATAAAGAAAAAATATAAGCCATAACTAATGATTTATCATTGGTGTAAAAAACAATAACATGACAAAATCTTATTTAAAGAATTTAGTTTATCAAGTTAATGGAGCAGCAATTGAAGTACACAAAAATATTGGTCCTGGACTACTTGAAAGTGTGTATCATAAATGTATGGAAAAGGAATTATCTTATAGAGGAATTTCTTTTCAAACAGAATTGAGAATCCCAATTCAATATAAGGATTTTAATATAGAGGCAGATTTAAAATGTGATTTAGTTATTGAAGAAAGGTTAATTGTAGAGTTAAAATCGGTAAAAAAAATTCAACAAATTCATGAAGGTCAAATATTAACTTATATGAAATTATTAGAAGTCCCAATTGGGCTGTTAATTAATTTTAATGTAACAAATATATATAAAGAAGGTCAAAAAACATATGTAAATGAACATTATCGCCATTTAGAAGATTAAACTTAAATGACCTTAATTGACTTATATGGTTAAAAATAAAAACAAAAAAAATGGAAGAATTCAACGACACAATTAACTTAGGGGATAACGTAGTAAAAAAACTAAAGGGCATTTATGACCCTGAAATCCCAGTTGATATTTACGAATTAGGGCTTATTTACGACGTGATGATTAACGAAGACAATGAAGTTAAAATACTAATGACATTAACTTCCCCAAACTGCCCAGTTGCAGAATCCTTGCCTCGCGAAGTAGAGGAAAAAGTGCAAACAATTGATGCCGTTAAATCGTGTGAAGTAGAAATCACCTTTGACCCGCCTTGGAGCAAAGATTTGATGAGTGAAGAAGCAAAATTAGAATTGGGAATGTTGTAAAATTTGTTTAAAGTTCAAAGTTTAAGGTGGATTAACTTTAAACTTTAAACTTTTCAAACTTTTTAAAGATGGATGA
>Ga0114964_10002141_pt1 | contig 13881 bp, 12 predicted proteins | sample C_131016_MF_Meta_FD_92638 | JGI IMG/M metagenome (GOLD analysis project Ga0114964, IMG submission 92638) | Freshwater microbial communities from Lake Croche, Canada to study carbon cycling - C_131016_MF_MetaG | ecosystem: Environmental > Aquatic > Freshwater > Lake | place: Lake Croche, Canada... | reverse complement strand
TGTGGGCAATTTCACGCATCCATGGACATGAATCGCCCACCCATTGACCCAAATGGCTCGCCATGCGCCACAATAGGCACCATGCTCAACACAGATCAATTCATTGGTGTTTTGGACGATGCGCTCAGAACTCTGTTTGCCAAACCGCACGCCAGTCGCCCCAGCCCACAAGCGCGTTTCAACCGTGGCCCAGAGGACCTCTCACAAGAGCTCACCGCCGAAGAAAAAAACCTCTCGGCCAGTCTGATGCGCGTGAACCACGTGGGGGAGGTCTGCGCTCAAGCCCTCTACAGCGCTCAACGATTGGCGACCTCGGACCCCAAACTACAAAGTCAATTCAAGCACGCCAGCTTGGAAGAGACCGACCATTTGGCCTGGACCGAGGAGCGAATTGAAGCATTGGGCGGGCACACGAGCTACTTGAACCCCTTGTGGTACGCCGGGGCTTTTGCTTTGGGCTACGCCATGGGCAAACTCGGTAAAGACCCCGTGAGCCTCGGGTTTGTGGTAGAGACCGAGCATCAAGTGGAGAGACATTTGTCCTCTCACATGCATCGTCTCCCAGCCAAGGACTGGGCTTCCAAAGCGATCGTGGCGCAAATGCAAAAAGACGAAATCCAGCACGCCCAAGATGCACAAAAAGCGGGTGCGCAGGACTTGCCTCAGCCGGTCAAAGTCCTCATGACCCTGAGCGCCAAGGTCATGACCACAGTCGCCCACCACATTTGAATTAGTCGGCCACCATCTCAAAACTGGTGGTGATTTCAGCGGTTTTGGCAAGCATGATGGAGGCTGAGCAGTACTTGTCGTGGCTCATGGCAATGGCGCGCTCGACAGCGCTGGCATTCAAGTCCTTGCCCGTCACCACAAAATGCATGTGGATGGCGGTGAACACTTTGGGGTCTTCTGAGGCGCGCTCACTTTTGAGTTGCACTTGGCAGCCGGTGACTTGCTGGCGGCCTCTCTTCAAGATCAACACCACGTCATAGGCGGTGCACCCCCCCGTGCCTGCGAGCACCATCTCCATGGGGCGCGGGGCCAAGTTTTGTCCGCCATTTTCAGGCTTGGCCGCATCTGGCGCACCATCCATCATCACGGTGTGCCCACTCCCCGTCTCGGCCAAAAATCCCATGGCCGAGCGGGCCCCCGTTCCACCTGTCCAACTGACTGTGCAGTCCATGGCCACAACCTTTCGTGTTTTTAAATCATCATTAATTGTTGCAGCGCAACAAAATTATTGGTATATTTGCGTCAAGCATGCAGTGGCATGCACCATTTGTCTCCTCCACCATCATTGGTGGATTTATCCCCGAACCGCTTGGTTCGGGGTTTTTTTTGTCCGTTTCAGACTCCGATGAGCGTTTCATCAGATCCTGATTCACAAAGACTGTACCTTAATTTTCAGTTCCAAGTCGCAAAAAACGAACATGCACCTCGCTTTATCAACCGAGTGTCTGCAGTGGCCAAGCCCTGCACGCAGGCACTGCTTGCAGGGCTAAAATCAATTCCATGACCACCAGCCACCCCAAGCTCCCAAGACCGCCGAAAAACTCACCCGCCCAGGCCCCAAGCGGCTTGGCGCCTTCCGAGTACCTGATCAAAATTCTCAACGCCAAAGTCTACGACGTGGCCCGCGAGACCGCCCTCGAGACCGCCAAGGCGCTCAGTGCACGCCTAGGGCACACGGTGCTGCTCAAGCGCGAGGACCAGCAGCCGGTGTTCAGCTTCAAGCTCAGAGGGGCCTACAACAAAATGGCCCACTTGAGCCCCGTCCAACTCAAGAAAGGCGTCATCTGTGCCTCGGCTGGCAACCATGCCCAAGGCGTGGCGCTTTCGGCACAAAAGCTCGGTTGCAAAGCCACCATCGTGATGCCTGTCACCACCCCTGGCGTCAAGATCGATGCCGTTCAAGCCCTGGGGGCCAGGGTCGTCTTGTTCGGCGAGAGCTACAGCGATGCCCATCAGCACGCCTTGGCGCTGGAAAAACAAAAAGGCATGACCTTTGTGCACCCCTTTGACGACCCCGATGTGATCGCGGGCCAAGGCACGGTGGCCATGGAGATTTTGAGACAAGTCACGGGGCCCCTCGACGCGGTGTTTGTGGCCGTGGGCGGCGGCGGTTTGATCTCAGGAGTGGCCAACTACATCAAGGCCGTTCGACCTGAGATCAAAGTGATTGGCGTGCAAATGAACGACTCCAGTGCCATGATCGAGTCCTTGCAAGCCGGCGAGCGATTGCAACTCAATGACGTGGGTCTTTTCTCCGACGGAACAGCCGTCAAGCTCGTGGGACGTGAGACCTTTCGTGTCACGCAAAACTTGGTGGACGACTTCATCACCGTGGACACCGATGAGGTTTGCGCCGCCATCAAAGACGTCTTCATCGACACGCGCAGCATTGTCGAGCCCGCCGGCGCATTGGCCGTGGCGGCCATCAAAAAATACGTCTCCACGTTGAAAAAAGGATCCGCCAAACCAGGGCAAAAATCAGGACAAACCTTTGCCGCGATTTTGTGTGGCGCGAATGTGAATTTTGACCGTTTGCGCTTTGTGGCCGAACGCGCCGAGGTGGGCGAAGACCGCGAAGCTTTGCTGGCCGTCACCATACCTGAGGCGCGGGGCAGCTTCAAACGCCTGTGCGAGTTGATTGGCACACTTCCCGCCTTTGGGGCGAGCTCAGCACCCCGACAAATCACCGAATTCAATTACCGCATGAGTGACCACCAAAGCGCTCATGTGTTTGTGGGCCTCACCACGCAAAAACCCGGTGAAAGTTTGAAGATTTCCCGCCACCTCAATCGCGCGGGGTTCAAGTCCTTGGACCTCACCCACGACGACTTGGCCAAGGAGCACATCCGCCACATGGTGGGTGGCACGAGCGGCTTGGCCCATGATGAGCGTCTTTTGCGCTTTGTGTTCCCAGAGCGTCCCGGTGCCTTGATGAAATTTTTATCGTCCATGCGCCCCAACTGGAACATCAGCTTGTTCCACTACCGAAACCAAGGCGCTGACTATGGCCGTATTTTGGTGGGTCTGCAAGTGCCCCCAGAAGACCACAAGGCCTTCAGTGCATTTTTAAAAATGCTCGCCTACCCCTACACCGAAGAAACCCACAACCCGGTTTACCGTCTTTTTTTACAAAAGACTTGAGTCATCGAATTTTCGGTGACGGACTGAACCATTGCTGTCTTGGGGGCCGAAGGCACCCCAACATTCACGGGGCCAAAAGGCCAGGCACCGGTGGCAAGCTCAGGCTCACGGAGGCTTGGCCATTCGGTTGGGGCCCGAGTTTGACTGTTCTTGGCTCAATCGCCACCACATAGAGGCCAGGCTCAATGGCTTGCCCGAGTCGAAACGCTTTGGGTGCGCGATCATCCACGCTCAAAAGCGCCATGGCTTGGGGGGTTTGTGTATGCATACCCGATCCCATGAAGCTTGGCTTGGCATAAACCACACCGCTCAGGCGCATCCGCGCCGCACTCAAGGCGCTCAAGTCTTGGACCACGCTGCCCTCACTCACCAATGCACTCCCACCCAGCGCCATTCTCAACACGTTGGCGTCCAATGGCTTGAGTCCTGAGTCAGCCGCATCCAAGGTGTGCACTTGAATGTCTGGGGCCTGGGGCTTGAACCACAGCAACCCCCAAGCCACCAAGGAATACGCCAAAGCCGCCCACACCACAAAGGTCACCCAGGGCATGAGCTTGAGCCCCAGGGCCGTGGGCTTGGGCAACACCCCCGTGGCTGCAGTCGGCTGAGGAGCAGTGGGCAAGGATTTGAATCGGTTGAGCATGGGCCAATTATCGCCAAATTTACAACATACAAAAGGCACGCCCAAAATGGTTCGCCATTGCCCTGCACAATCCGTTGAACTGCAAGCGACTCGCCAAGCGTTGGGTCTGCTAAGCTATCCTCAAAATCAACTCACCTTCGGATACGACTTGCCCAGCCCCTTCGGGTGGACTAGACTCTGGGGTGACACCGATCCAACCCTCACAAGAACGACGACACCATGACCGCCGAAGCCCCAACCCCAGCGATGCCTGCAAAGCCCATGGCTTTTCGTGACTCCACGCCCCCAACACCGACCATGAAAAAGACCCAGGGCCATCAACGCCAACGGGGCTTCACCCTCATTGAGCTCATGGTGGTCTTGGTGATCATTGGCGTCTTGGCGGCCCTCATCATCCCCAATGTGCTCGAGCGTGCCGACGATGCCCGCATCACCGCCGCCAAAACCGACATCAGCAATTTGTCACAAGCCTTGAAACTCTACAAATTGGACAACCAAAATTACCCCACGGCCGAGCAAGGCCTGCAGGCCTTGGTGATCCGCCCCACCGTCGGCACGGTGCCGATGAACTGGAAGCCCTATATTGAAAAATTACCCCAAGACCCCTGGGGCCACCCCTACCAGTACCTCAACCCTGGCATCAAATCCGAAGTTGACGTGATGAGCTTGGGAGCCGATGGTGTGAGTGGTGGCCAGGGCAAAAACGCCGACATCGGCAGTTGGCAGTAAAGACAACCCGGTTCATGCGTCCTCGCCTGCAAGTGCAAAGAGGCTTTACCCTCTTGGAGTTGTTGGTGGTCTTGGCCATCATGGCCATCGGTTCTGCGGGGGTGCTCTTGACGCTTCGCAACACACCGGAGCAAGCCTTGGCGCAAGACGCACTGCGCTTGGCGGCATGGCTGGACACGGCCCGCGCGCAGTCTCGCGTGAGAGGCGAGCGTGTTCTTTGTTTCACCAATGCCCAAGGGTTTTATTTCACCGGTCTGTCTGGCGTCGCCCTCAGCAACGAGCTGCACCCTTGGACCTACAACAGAACCCGTGGGGACGCGCAGACCAATGCACCGCTGGTGCTGGGTCCAGAGCCCATGATTGGGCCCCAACACATCACGTTGTATTTGCAGGGCTCTCCACAATCCACCGTGGTGGTGGCCACGGACGGACTCCGAGACTTTGGGGTCTTGCGTTGATGCTTGAACCTGGCCATCGGTCCAAGGATCGCGATCGTGGGTTCACTTTGATCGAAGTCTTGGTGGCCCTCTTCATCGTGTCCTTGACCTTGATCTCGGGCATGAAGGCCTCCAGCACGCTCAGCCAAAGTGCCGAGAGGTCACAAAGCAGTTTTCTGGCTCAGTTGTGCATTGACAACTTCCTCACCAACCTGAGACTCTCGGCCCAGTTGCCCGGTGTGGGCGAGCAAGATGTGTTTTGTGCTGAGGCCTCGCACGCCATGACTGTGCATGTGCAAGTGAGTGTCACGCCCAACCCGTCTTTTAGGCGACTCGATGTTCAAGTGTTCGAGAAAAATTGGCCCATCTTGAAGGTGAGCACGGTGGTGGGCCAATGAGAACGGTCCAGCCCACTCGGCGCACCATCCGACGGGCTCCTTCAAGCCCCCAAAGAGTCCATCGTGAGTTCCGTGGCTTCACGTTGATCGAGGTCATGGTCGTGCTCCTGATCATGTCCATCATGGCTTTGCTGAGTTGGCAAGGCATCCAGACCATGCTCAAAACCCGAGAACAAAGCCTCGAGCTCGTCTCGGGCGTGGACACGATTCAGACGGCAGCCTCTCAATGGCGGGTTGATTTGGACAACACCTTGAGCACCCAGCCCAGTGCCAGTGTGCCGAGTTTGGACTGGGACGCTCGAGTGCTCCGAGTGGTCAGACGAAGTTCAGGACCCATGCCCACCCGGACTCCGGAGACGTCCTCCAGTTCCAATGCAACAAACAGTGGGGCGTCCGGCAGCCCTGCCCTTTGGGTGGTGGCTTGGAGTGCCCGAAATCTGAGCACCGATGAGCTCACACCATTGCCCTTCAAAGAGCGGCGCCAAGGACTTTATTGGCTGCGCTGGCAGTCGCCTGCCATCAACAGCCAAGCTGAACTCAACGCCTATTGGCAAATGGCCAGCCAATGGGGTCAAAACCCCAGTGCCGAATCGCGCGCTTATGAGACGGTGCTCTTTGAGATCCAAAACTGGCAACTGTATTTCTACCGCAACAATGCCTGGAGCAATGCCCTCTCGAGTGCTGGCGAGGGTGTTCAGTCGATTGCCGTGCCCCAGAGCGCGACGCCAAGCAACGCCCCGAGCAGCCCCACTTCCAGCACGTCAACGAACACCAACAGCTCAACAGCCAACGGCAGTGGCGCCGCCAATGGATCGGCGAACGGCTCAGCGGGGAGCACGGGCAGCACGACCAGCAACCCGAGCAATGCAGCCACTGCGTCCAACAAGAGCAACACCTTGGCGGTTTTTCCTGACGGTGTTCGTTTGAAACTCTACCTGGCCCCCGACAAGGTGCTGGGCACGGGCGTGCAGACCACGACCTTTGGCAATGCTCAAAACGACCCCGCACTCACCTTGGACTGGGTGAGGTTGAACTTCACAGCACCCAAACTTTGATGAAGACCCGCATCTCCTCTCGCCACCAAACCCCCTCTGAGCGCGGCATGGCACTCTTGAGCGCCCTCATCACTGTGATGATCGTCACGGCCTTGGCCGCCACTGCGTTGTGGTCCCAGTGGAGCCGTTTTCAAGTGGAGTCGGCCGAGCGCCAACGCGAACAAAGTTTGTGGCTTTTGACCGGAGCATTGGACTGGTCGCGTGTGATTTTGCGCGAAGACGCCAGAGCGAGCACCATCGACACCTTGGCAGAACCATGGGCGGTGCCCCTGCAAGAGGTCAAACTCTCGAGTTTCATTCGAGACCAAAATGCCGCATCGGGCTCGCCCAGCAGCACGATTGGCGACACCTCCCTTGGCGACCAAGTCTATTTGTCGGGCCAAATTGTCGACTTGCAGTCCAAACTCAACTTCTTCAACCTGTTGGCTGCGACCCCAGTGCCACCGAGCACATTGCAGAGTTTTTTGCGCTTGTTCACGGCCCTTCATTTGCCCCAAACTGAACTCAATCAATTGATCACGGCGTTTCAAGCTGCAAGCCCCGGATCCTCCTCCACCACAACCACCACCTCCTCTTCGGGCAGCCTGTTGGCCAACAACAACCCCCCCCTTTGGCCCCAGCGCTTTGAACACCTGGCCTGGTGGGGGCTCTCGAGTGGCACCTTGCAAGCCTTGCAGCCCTACGCCACGTGGATCCCTGACAAAACCTTGGTGAACCTGAACACCGCGAGCGCCCAAGTCCTCTATGCCAGCATTCCCAACATTGAGCTCTCGGATGCACAACGGCTGGTGAGTCTGAGAGAGAGCCAACCTTGGACGAGCCTGGATCAAGTCCGACTGGCCTTGGGCAAACCCTCCAGCGACACCACCATCGCAGAGACCGCCTACCAATTGAGCACACGGTATTTCGAGGTCTTGGGCACCATCCGAATGAACCAAACCATCCTGAGAGAAAAGTCCGTCTTGCTCAGAAACTCGGGCGCGGTCTCTATCCTGTGGCGAGACCGTGGGTTTGGCCTGGGACTGTCTCCAACGGGGGCCACCCGGGGTAACTTTTGACTATCAAGGGCCACCAAGGGCATCCTGGCACCTCCTAGGCGCTAGCCCTGAGCGCAAGGGTCACATCGCGCGTCTACAATCTGAGCTCTATGCTGATTGTCTTGCTCCCCTCTCAACGCCAGCCTCAAGCCGAATGGGATTTCGTCTTGAGCGATGCACGCGCGCGCATCACTCAAAGTGGCCAAGCCCAAGTCGCCTTGTTGCCCAAGTCCGACCCCGACATCGTGGGCGTGATTCCTTGGCAACAATTGTCTTGGCACCAGGTTCAAGTGCCAAGCTCGGCCAAACGAATGCTCACCTCGCGCAATGCCTCGGGCTCGACGGTCTTGGGCGGGGGCGCGCAAAACGCCAGCAAAGCCCAAATTTTGATGCAAGGCCTCTTGGAAGAGCAAATTCTTCAAGACATCCATGCTCTGCATTGGGTGGCCAGACCGGCTGAATCGACAGGCCCACTCAGCTCCGCTGCCGATTCAGACAAATCCAATGCCCTGTGGGTTGCATGTTGCGACAAAGACTGGTTGCGCCAAACGCTCCTGTCATTGGAATCCTCGGGACTCACGGTGCAACGGCTCGTGCCAGAACTGGAGCCCACCAAGGATTCAACGCCAAAGTGGTTCGCCATGAACGCCAGCGGCAGCCTCACGCTCGTGATGTGCACACCCCACAGCGTGGCGGGCATCAAGGGGGAGGCCCTCGTGGCGATGTCCAACTTGCACCGATCCAAAGCGACGCAAGTGCCTGAGCAAAGGCTGCTCGACCCCAAGGATGCTCATATTGTCGCGACCCCAGAATGCATCTCTCAAGCGAGCGAACTCTTGGGACTCACGCCCGAGTTGCAAACCAAGGCCCAACGACTGCTCATGGCCAGCCTCAGTGAATGGGATTTTGCCCAAGGCGAATGGGCCCAGGGAAGTGGCAGGCGTTGGTGGAAGTCCACCCAAAAGAGTTGGGGGGTGTTTTGGCGGGCCAAGGAATACCAATGGGCCAAATGGGGTGTACTGGGCACCTTGGCACTTCAACTCCTGGCCCTCAACGCTTGGTCTTGGCACCAAAGCTTGGAGTTGCAGGCCAAGACCTTGGCCATGAAGAGCATTTTTCAAAGCACCTTTCCCCAAGTGGCGGTGGTGATCGACCCCATGCTCCAAATGAAAAGAGAGCTTGAACACCTTCGCCAAAGCAAGGCCCTCGCCTCGCCAGGTGACTTTGAGCGCCTCATGGAAGTACTTGGACAAGTTCAAACCTCCCCAGGGGGTAACCTGCCATTCAATCAAATTCGCAACTTGCGCTTTAGCGCACAAGACTTGCATGTGGTGTTTGCCAGCGATGCGTCGCTGCCCCCCACCCTCACTGTGCCCACAAGGCTTATTGCCCAAGGCTATCAGATCAAACCCATCGATGCACGTGCTCTTGAATGGGTCTTGAGCTGGAGGCCCGCACCATGAAGACACGCGAGCACTCGTTGGCCTCGTCCAAAACCGATCAAACCCCGTCCAATGTCAGGTCGCTTTGGCAAACACTGTGGCACGCCAAAGACAGCTTCAGCCCGCGTGAGCGCCAAGGGCTTCACCTGGCGCTGGCCATCTTGATCGCCGCCTTCTTTTGGCGGTTTGGATGGCTGCCCTTGCAAGCCTATTTCTCGCCCCCCAGTGCCACCCAACAAAGCTTGGCCGAGAACATCGAATCCCTTGAGCGACAACAGCTTGAAGTCAAAGCGATTCGGGCCTTGCCCGTGGTGTCGTTGGCCCAAGGACAAAAGAGTTTTGAGCAGATCACCCAAAATGTAATGCCCCAAGCACAATTGAGGTTCAATGACCGCCAAGTGAACGTGAGTTTGGGCGCCGTCTCTCCCCAAGACCTCTCCAAATGGTTGCTCTCCCTCAAGGAGCAAGTCGCTTGCAAAGTCGTCCAAAGCGATCTGGCCAGAACGCAAATGCCGGGCAACGCTTCTCCAAACGCAAGCAACTCGAGCAACCCGTCGAAATCCAACCCCAATGCGGTGCTCTGGACAGGGCGCTTGGTCTTTGAGTTTGCCAACGAGCCATGAGCAACACCAAAACTTCATTCAAAGCCTTGTGCTTGGGCGCGATGGCGGGCGGTTTTGCTGCGTTCTTGTATTGTGCTCCCGCCTACTGGGCGGCCAGGGTCCTCTCGCAAGCCTCTCAAGGCCGGGTGTTGCTGATCGACCCACAGGGCAGTCTTTGGCGTGGCAACGCGCAACTGGCGTTGAGCTCGGGCCTGGGCGACACCCAGGCAACGGCGCTGCCAGGTCGCATCGAGTGGCAACTGCACTGGAGACATTGGAGCACGGGTGAGATTGAATTGTGGGCGCTGTGCTGCATGGCCCATCCCGCTCGGACCCAGTTGACCTGGAACTGGCCGGGGCTTTCCATTGCTTTGGGGGATGCCGAAATTCATTGGTCGGCTCAGTGGCTTCAAGCACTCGGCGCGCCTTGGAACACGGTGCAGCTCATGGGTCAATTGGCATTCAAAAGCCTAGACGCCCAGGTCAATCTCAAAGACAAAGACGTCTCATTGCTTGGACAAGTTCAACTGAGCCTCCATGGGTTATCCTCTCGACTCTCCACGGTCAAACCCCTGGGATCGTATCTCGTGGCGGTCTCCGGCAGCCCCACCATGGGGCTGAACTTGACAACGATGGACAACAGTCGCTTGATCCTCAAAGGCGTGGGTCAATGGAAGCAAGGTCGGCTGCATTTTGATGGGGTGGCGCAAACAGCCGCTGGAGACGAAAACACCTTGTCCAATTTGCTCAACGTGCTTGGGCAGCGGCGCGGCAATGAGGCACAACTTCACTTTGAGTGAAGCGATCCATTTGGGAATATGAGAATTTAAGGTCATGGTCATGCAGAAAATCAAGCGTCACATTTCGCCCTTCACCCAACAACCCAACGGGTCGCCCAATCCACTGGGGGGGCGGGATCGTTCGCCATTGGCCAGCCTGTCCCTGGCGAGGACCAGTGTTTGGAGCCGACCGATTGCACAGCTCATGTCCAAAACCATGAACCGCTCCATTGCCCTGGTGTCATTCTTTCTGGGCGCCATGGTCCTCGGAGAAACTGCCACTCTGGCGCAAACCCCCATGGCCACCCTCCCACAAGGGATGCCCGCCAACAACACCAATGGCAATGGCAATGCCAACGGCCCACTACCCAACGGTGTGAACGCCCGCAGCCCCTTGGCCACAGCCAATGCAGGGAATGGTGCGAATGGTGGCAGCAATGCGAATAGCGGCAACAACCCCGCCGTTGAAAAAACCGCTCAAGGACTGACCCTGAACTTCGTCAACGCAGACATCGAAGCCGTTGCCAAAACCATGGCCAGCCTCATTGACAAAAACCTGGTGGTGGACCCCAAAGTGCGCGGCACCATGAGCCTCTCCACCGACAAGCCGGTGAGCACGGCTCAAGCGTGGGGACTCTTTGTCTCAGCACTCCGACTTCAAATGTTCAGCGTGGTGGAAGTCAATGGGCTCTACAAGGTCCTGCCCGAAGCAGATGCCAAGCTGCAAGGCGGCTCGGTCTCTTTGAGTGCCAATGCCCCCATTCCAGGATCGACCCAAGTGGTCACGCAAATCTTCAGACTCGAGCACGAGAGCGCCAATAATTTGCTCAATGTCCTTCGTCCCTTGATCAGCCCCAACAACACCATCAATGTGAGTCCCAACTCGAACGCTTTGGTGATCACGGACTATGGCGATAATTTACAACGCTTGGCGCGCATCATCGCCACACTCGATGTGGCCAATGCCAGTGATGTTGAAGTGATTGCTCTGAAATCTGCCATCGCCATCGACTTGGCCCCTTTGGTGGCTCGCTTGATTGACTCGGCCATCAACACCGGGCCGCAAGTGCAAGGCGCGCCCCCGAGCAACGATTCGGGCGGCTATAAAACCACCATCATTGCCGAGCCCAGGAGCAACTCGTTGATTTTGCGCGCGGCCAATCCGTCCAGAGCGGCGCAAGCGCGGTCCTTGATTGAGAAACTGGATCGACCCAGCTCCGAATCTCCAACCGGCAACATCCATGTGGTCTATCTTAAAAATGCCGATGCCACCAAGCTTGCCAACACGCTCAGGGCGGCCATGCAGAGCAATCAATTGGCAGGCGCCATTCCTGGCTCACTTCAAAACAACGCTGTACCTCCCCCCATACAGACACAACCCGGAATGAGCCCCAACGCAACCACGACAGGCGGCCAAATTCAAGCCGACACGGCCACCAACTCGCTCATCATCACGGCCAATGATCCGCAATTCAGACAAATGCGCGCTGTGATTGATCAACTCGATGCACGCCGAGCCCAAGTGATGGTGGAGAGTCTCATTGCAGAAGTTGACGCCAGCAAAACTTCACAATTTGGTATCCAGTGGCAAAACTTCCTGGGCTCCAAAGGCGGCAACGTGGGGGTCATTGGCACGAATTTTGGAGCAGGGGGCTCGAACATTTTGACGCTGGGCTCAAGCGGCACGAGTGGTGCAGTAAGCCCTGGAGCCGGCCTCAATCTGGGCAGCTTTCGGGATGTGAACGGGGTGTATGTGCTCTCGACATTGGCCAATTTCTTACAGCAAGACGGCGGCACCAACATCCTCTCCACCCCGAACTTATCGACGCTGGACAATGAAGAAGCCAAAATTGTCGTCGGTCAAAATGTGCCCTTTGTGACGGGTCAGTACTCCACCGCCAACACCACGAATGGTGCGGTCAATCCCTTCCAAACGATTGAGCGAAAAGATGTGGGTCTCACACTTCGGGTCAAACCCCAAATCAGCGAAACCGGCACCGTCAAACTCACCATTTACCAAGAGGTCTCCAGTGTCGACCCAACGTCGGTGGGCTCGGTCTCGGGCCTCATCACGAATAAGCGCTCGATCGAATCCAATGTGTTGGTGGAAGATGGCTCCATTGTGGTCTTGGGCGGTTTGCTCTCGGACGAATTCGATGGCAACAAATCCCAAGTTCCAGGCGCTGGGGACATGCCGTTTTTTGGCGCCTTGTTCAAAAGTGAAAACCGCACTCGCAAAAAAACCAACTTGATGGTCTTTTTACGCCCCGTGGTGTTGAGAGACGCCCAGTCGACCGAGGTGCTCTCCCAAGGCCGCTATGAACAAATGATGGGCCAACTGCGCAATGCCAAGATCGAACCCAACTTTGCGCTCCCCATTGAGGGCGATGTTTCCTTGCCTGCGGGTTCGTTCAAAACACCCACCCCCTTGCCCGTGCCAAGCATGCCAGGCGCGAGTCGCAGCAACGTCCCTTCATTGAGCGCCCCCGCGAAATAAGGTTCACACCCCCATGGCTTATCCCTTGCCCTACGCCTATGCCAGAGAGCATGAACTGCTCTTGGAAGACAAAGATGGCGTCTTGTCGCTGTGGTGCTCACCAACGCCCAACTTGAACGCTTGGTCTGAGGTGAGTCGCATGACGGCCTCCTCTGGTATTGAACACATTCATGTCTTGTCCGTGACGGAGTTGCGGCAAAAAATCAGCAGTGTCTATGCCACTGGCGAATCTTCCGCAGCCACCGTGGCCCATGAGGTGCAAAGCGATGTGGACCTCACCCGCATGATGCAAGAGCTCCCCGGTGTAGAAGACCTCTTGGAAGCCGCCGATGACGCCCCCATCATTCGACTCCTCAATGCGCTCTTGACGCAAGCGGCCAAAGAAGGTGCGAGCGACATCCACATCGAGCCCTACGAGAGACATTCCAGTGTGCGCTTTCGCATCGACGGCGCCTTGAGAGAAGTGGTTCAACCCCACCGGGGTTTGCACGCAGCCCTCATCTCCCGACTCAAAATCATGGCCGACTTGGACATTGCGGAAAAGCGCTTGCCCCAAGACGGTCGAATCTCACTGCGTCTGGGCCAGCGCGCCATCGATGTGCGGGTCTCCACCTTGGCGGGTGCTCACGGAGAGCGAGCGGTTTTACGACTCCTTGATAAAAGCGAGAGCCGTTTGAGTTTGGCCTCCGTGGGCATGGGCGGTCAGACCTTGACGCGCTTTGGGCGTTTGATCGAACAGCCGCATGGCATCATTTTGGTAACGGGCCCCACGGGCAGCGGTAAAACCACCACCTTGTATTCGGCGCTTCAAACGCTGGACGCGAGCACGCAAAACATCTTGACGGTCGAAGACCCCATTGAATACGAACTCCCCGGCGTGGGACAGACCCAGGTCAACCCCAAGATCGACCTCACCTTTGCCAAAGCCTTGAGAGCCATCTTGCGGCAAGACCCCGATGTGATCATGATTGGTGAGATTCGCGACTTTGAAACGGCCCAAATTGCCATTCAAGCCTCTCTCACCGGGCACTTGGTGCTGGCCACCTTGCACACCAACGATGCGTGCTCGGCGGTCACTCGGTTGATGGACATGGGCGTGGAGCCCTTCCTCT
>Ga0114964_10002140_pt1 | contig 13883 bp, 14 predicted proteins | sample C_131016_MF_Meta_FD_92638 | JGI IMG/M metagenome (GOLD analysis project Ga0114964, IMG submission 92638) | Freshwater microbial communities from Lake Croche, Canada to study carbon cycling - C_131016_MF_MetaG | ecosystem: Environmental > Aquatic > Freshwater > Lake | place: Lake Croche, Canada... | reverse complement strand
CTCAACTGGAAGCGGGAAATTCTGCTTGTCGACCGGCATGCCAAAATCCATGTGATCGGCATCGATAAAAAGCCGGAAGCTGACCCGCGCTGGATCATCGTCAACTACGATCTTCTCCGCCGCGAAGCGAGCAAATTACGCGAGATCGGCTGGGCGGGGGTTATCCTCGACGAAGCGCATTTTATCAAGAATGCAAGCGACCGGACGCGCCACTGTTTGAAACTCCTGGGCGTCCAAGACGATGCCAAGGCGCCGTTGATTGGTCCCGAGCATGTCTATTTGCTCACGGGTACGCCCATGACAAGCAGGCCGCGCGATTTGTTCAATCTGTTGCGGTGTGTCGGTCATCCCGCCACACGATCGTTTTTATCCTTCGCCAAGCGCTATTGCGGGGCTTACAGGAACGACTACGGCTGGGTGACGACGGGTGCTTCCAATATCGACGAACTCAATCGTTTGATGAAGGAAGTCATGCTGCGGCGGAACAAAGATGACGTTCTCGATCTGCCGCCAAAGGTACGCTCGTGGGTTCCCGTCGACATATCGGAGCATATGGCGGCGTTGAACGCGGTCGAGGCCTTTTTGATGTGGTATCAATCGACAGATCCCGCAAAGCCGAATGACACGCAGTTTCTTGCTCGGCTAACCAAAGTCCGCGTGGCCCTGCACAAGGCCAAACACAAAGCCGTGGCCGAACGGATCCGGGACGTCACCGCGTCTGGCGAGAAAGTTGTGGTCTTTACTGTCTTCAACGATGGTGTCGAGCGGCACAAAAAAGAGTTCGGCGCGAGTGCCGTTTACATCACCGGTTCCCAAGACGCCCAAGCCCGAATGGACGCCGTCGACCGCTTCCAGAACGACCCCGAAGTCAAAATCGCGATCTGCAACATCATCGCGGGCGGCGTGGGTATTACTTTAACCGCAGGCAGTCATGTGATTTTTCAGGATCTCGACTGGGTACCCGCCAATCACGCCCAGGCGGAAGACCGTTGCTACCGGATGGGTCAGACGCGGCAGGTAACCGTCGAGTATTTTCACGCCGACGGTTCGCTTGACAGCTACATCGCGCGGCTCCTCGCCGCCAAGATTGCCCTGATCAACGCGGTGGAGGCGGATGAAGCGCCGAGCCTTTCTTTGCTCTCGCAAATCGAAGCGGATCTAAGGACGCTTGCTCCTTCGCTCATCGAAGAAGTGCGCCTTGCAAAAGTCAGCGGGGAGGGGGCACAGGCCAGTATTGAGCATCTGGCGAAGACACGGCCCAAAATGGACCCTCCGACGACCACACCCATCGAAAGCTCGGGTCTGTGGGAGTTCAAGAGCGAGCGCGATCCCTCCCAGACCTATCGCGTTACGTACGGTCGCGCGGGGCATCTGGAGTGCAACTGCAAGGGCTTCGAGTTCCGCGGCAATTGCAAGCACGTGCTGGAAGTCAGGAAGGCCGCCTGACCGGTGGCCTTACGCCAACACTCCCACTCGATCGCAACCAGCCAACCGGAGCTGTTTTCATGTCAATTGAACCAACTGAATTAGAAGCTCTGTCGCACAAGGCCGTCAGGGTATTGGGCGCCGACACCATTTTTAAAATGTCGAGGCCGCAACAAAATCTTCTCGATCGCGCCCTTGGCAGAATCCTGCGGAGGCGACTGACCGCCGAAGCCGTAACGCCCGACGAAATCATCGGTCAATACGAGCAAATTGTTTTCTACGTCCTTCCAAACGGCGCCTACGAACATCTGCTTCCACCTGACTAGGGAGTTGTTCTAAGATCATTTCTGTCTCACAGGGGAGTTCGGAGATGACCGGGAAATTAGTCCACGATGAATTGTCGTTCGCGGCATTGAAGGAAAAGCAACGACGGCTGCGCGAGGGTTTTGAAACCAATCTAGGCCTTCGGGTTCATCGGTCTTTAAGTTGGTTGCAGAGAGCAGAACTCTCAGCAGACGATCCAGACAGCCAATTTATCTTTCTTTGGATCGCCTTCAACGCCGCCTATTCGGAGGGATTACCGGTCGATAGCCATTATTCGGAGCGAAGCGTGTTTGACGGTTATTTCACGCGGATCCTCTCATTCGACAAAGACCAAATGGTTTACAAGGCGATTTGGAAACGGTTCTCGGGCGCCATTCGCCTTCTGATTGATAACCAATACGTGTTTCAACCGTTTTGGAACTTTCAAAACGGGGTGGATGGTTATCAGGACTGGGCGGAGCGGTTTTCAAAGAGCAAAAGGCGTCTCGGCGAGGCTCTTGTTGCCAAGGAGACGAAACTTATCCTGTCAACGATGTTTGATCGTCTCTACGTCTTGAGAAACCAGATTATGCATGGCGGGGCAACCTGGAACAGCTCCGTCAACCGCTCCCAAATCAAGGAGGGCGCGAAAATTCTGGCGTTCCTCGTGCCAGTTTTTGTCACCCTCATGATGGATAATCCGAATACAAAATGGGGACAGCCACTCTATCCCGTCGTGGAATGAAAAAGCTTGGCCTTTGATCTGTAAACGTTCAAGTGGAGTTCGTTATGAGTGAGAGTTCCGAAGATAAAACGAGCGCGTTATCCCTTTTTCCGGCTGATGTTGTCGAGTATCTTCATGAGGCCGGATACCGCGGCAAGACGGGGTGTGACGGACGCGATTTCGTCGATACGGCTTCCTCGGGTTATAATTTCAGAGTATATTTTTACGAACCGGTCGACCGTGATCCGGATAACGGCTTCTCGGCCTTCATGTTTGATCTTGGTGTCCGGATTTCGAGATACTCTAATATCCCCGAATTGAACGAGCTTTGCCAAAAGTTCAATTACGACCACCGTTATGTGAAGGTCTTTCTGCCAGGCTATCCCGAAAAGGAGGTGGTGGTCATGCAGATGGATGCGCGGGTCAATAACGAGCCCCTCGACGCCTTCAGGGCTGCATTCGACTTCTTCCTCTTCGCCATCAACAAGCTGGATGACATTATCGTGAAGAGTGATGCGTACAGGGGTGACCAATTACACGTTAAACACACGGCAGCCATCAATCTTCTTTGGGGCGCTGACAGGGATCCCGAAGAGGCTGTGACGCTCTACCGCGAGGCCGCGCAAGGGGGATATGCCGGTTCACAAAATAATCTCGGTGATCTTTATGAGACTGGCGACATTGTCGCCAAAAGCAAGCACTATGCGATTTACTGGTACACGAGGGCGGCTGAACGGGGCGAACCAACCGCCTATGTAAGCTTGGCAACGTTACTCTCGGAAATCGCGGATGACGACAATATGGTTGTCGATGCCGCCAAATTCGCCATTCTCGCCATTGAGCAATTGCCAGAGGGAAAAAACAAAGAAGTTGCGCAAAAATGTTTCGGTGAATTACGGAAGGTTATGTCCGACGAACAGTTCCGTCAGGCCGAGGAGTTGGCACGAGCCTGGAAACCGTTGTTTCAGGAGACACGATTGATGTCGGACGCACCGGACAAAACGAGCCATCCTGAAATGCCGACCCAACTCCTTCACTAGCCCTTGCCCTTCAATCGAGGTCGGGTTGGGTGATTTCAGCGACTGGGCTCGTCTATGCGGACCTGAAAGAATGTCCTAATCGGTAATCTGCAATCAACGAAACTGCCTATTGTCCAAGTGCTTGTGAGCAATTTTCGATACTGTAGCCCCGAGTTTTGGCTTCGTTCAAATAGTCTCTGTAGGCTGGTCGGTTGTCCCACTGGGCGGGAACCGTTCCAAAAAGCGTATTGATCACGGCGTACTGGCAAATTTCACGCTTGGTAAGCGAACCGATTGGACCATCTGGGCTCATTGTGGGTTCAGGCGTTATCTCGTTGAGATAAAAAGGCTTTTGACCGGGAGGCTGATCTTCCGGAATATCCTTTTTGGGCACGTCCTTATCGGTGCGCGGAAGACCAGCGACCTGGTTGCTCGTTAAATAATTTTGCAAAACAAGATGTTTTTTCAGACCTTCGGGGAGCGGCAAGTGTTTCAACTTGCCGGCGGGACAGTTGGCTATGCTGGCCGCTACAGTGCACTCCATGACCCCGAAGTCGCTCGTTTTATCATATAAAGGCAGTAGACGGCGGAAGGCGTCATTCTGCTCGCCAAGTAAGCTCTTCAACGCAGTCCACCCCGCCAAAAACCCGTTCGAGTTCCAGTCGTTCGACGGGTCGGCTTCGATCGTTTGAAGCTCCATTTTAAGCCGTTCGCGGAACCGTGGCTCGCGGGTAACATCTTTCAGTTGCCCGTTTTTAAATTCTTCAATTTTGATGGGCGGGCGGGAGCACGCATAGCAATCAAATGTGTAGTTAAAACTCTCGTCGACACCTATGACGACATAATTGCCGGTCCCGGTGATATCTTCGAATGTGAGTAATTCTTGATCCCTGTAGCCAAAATCCGTGATCTGCCAGTTCCCAGATTTCGACGCAAAGAGTATTTCTGTCATCGTGCAGCAATGGGCCCCGCCCGTATAGGCGTCGAATAAGATTTGCGGGTAGGCACTATCTTGCGACAGCTTTACTATTTTTACCGTGGACTCATAATCGACGGCATTTTTAAAAGCGTAATTGAACGAAAAAATCCGTTTACCCTTTGATGTTCCTGAAAAATTGATTTTCCAACCCTCTTTCGTCGCGGTCTTGATCGCGATGACTTCCAAATCATCGCTCTTCAAAGTGACGGTTTCGCCAGACGAAATTTTGGCTTCCGCGAGGATGGGCGAGGCGGATTTCAGCGTGTTATTTTCGGCATATGATAGGTCGGTAAAAGCAAAAAAACTTACACAGATCAGGATAAGTTTAAACACCTGAACCATCTTGAACTCCATTCTCACGATCGGCCTACTTATATTCTGATCACATCACCCATCAAGCGACCAATACCGTCAGGATCCGGTATGCTGACGCATCGATCGAGTTTAACAGCCTCTCATATCCATGTCTTAATACCACTGAAAAAAATAGAAAAATTCTGACAAGTTGAGGCCTCGAGGCCTCATTTTTCCACTAATCCCGTTTCATTGATAATCGCGATCGATGTCACATCCAGGCTGCGGACCATATAGTCGTATCTTTCCGACGATTTTGATTTTTCGCGCTTGAAGATAATCTCAACCCGCTTGTCCAGTTTGCCATCTAATGCTGCCAAAACGTCTTGGTGGCTTTTTGTTTCCATGCCGTCGATCGACGTAACGATATCGCCTTCCAGAAACTGTGATTGTTCGGCCTCGGATGCATCGTCAATGAATTGAATAAACATCTGGGTTTTGTCATTGCCTGTAATTGTTGTGGCACCAATCGTCATGCCGGACACAAATACACCCAAGCGCTTAACCTGGTCGCGTCCCTCGGGAACAGTTACCGAAACGTCCATTAATTTGCTGTTTCGACTGATCGTAAGGGAGACCGTTGTGGCACCTCGAATTTTATCGACCAAACGGGAAATGTAACGAGCCGTTTTATCGCCGTTGACCGCCAGAATACGGTCGCCCGTTTTAAGTTTTTCGGCCCAGTCGGCTTTGACGTCAGCAACAACCAATTCACGTTCTTTCAGTGTTGTTGCAAACGAGATCGGAATGATGGGGGGTGATGGGTCTTGCTTGTCCCTGAGTAAATCAACGATGGTGCAAACTAGCTTGATTGGAACGGCAAAATTTAAACCCTCCGACCTTGTAAAGCCCGAAGCATTGATGCCAACGACGATCCCCGTATGTTCGTCGATGAGCGGTCCCCCCGAATTGCCGGGATTAAGAGCCGCGTCCGTTTGAAGATTTTCGACGCCATCAAGATCTTTAGAGCCGCTGACAATCCCGCGCGTGGCCGTGTAATCGAGACCCCAAGGGTGCCCGAACGCAATCACGGGTAAGCCTGCCTTTGGCTCCTCGGCACAATTCAGCTTGGCATCCCGGGACTCTGCGGGGATTAATTGGGGGTCAACTTTGATGACCGCCATATCGAGATGATTATCGACATACACTTTAGAGGCGTTGACATAGGGATGGTTTTGAAAGCTGACCCTGATGTTCGAAGGCGAGCGTTTGGCGACGTGCGCATTGGTTAAAATCCAACCGCGCTCTTTATCGATCAAAAAACCGGCACCCCGCGCGGTTGTTTTGCGATCGCTGCCAAACGGATAATCGACCGCGGTGGTTGTTTTCACCGTGAACAATGCGGCATCGGCGATCGGATCCAAACCGAATGCAGACGAACTGTATGCCGTTGTCACCAAAGCGGCACAGAATAATTGGGCTAACTTTATTTCGATATTAATTTTCAAAGCCTGATATCCTTGATAAAATTTCCCTGCATCCAAGGTATTCATACCCGATTCGGTGACTGTGAGAGTGCTGCATCTTGTTGATCCGAAAGCAGATCGACGAAGGGGCGTATCGTGTAACCAACAACTGTCGCGACCAATGCGAACCCTAGCATGATGCCGGGAGCCAATGACCGTGAAAGCAATGTGACGAACGCCCCAACATTGGCTCTGGGATCAACCAAATCCAACATCAATCGCCTTTACGAAGAGGCCTTTGCGGGTTCCTTTTGAAACTGGATATTGCATTTATGCTTGATGCTTGATTCTTCGACCGCATTCATTTGGCCTTTTAGGTGAGCGACTTCGGTGGCTGTTGTACCGTCACCCTTGAGGAAGAAGAGGGAAGGCCAGAAAATAATAAGGCCGACGCCCATAGCAACCGAGTCACCATCCGCTTTACTCTTCTGAACGCCCACCATTTCAGAAGCCTTGGAGGATAGCCGTGAGGCTTCTTCCCGTAATTGCGGGCAAGTATAGCCGTAATACTGGATAGGAGAGACGTAGGACGCCGTAATATTATCCGGATTGGTTGCGCATCCCGATAGGCTCAATGCAGTGGCAAGCATTGAAATTGCACTGAATACCGATATTGTTTTTTTATAAATCATATTTCCCGCCTGTTTTTGAACTACTGAAAATTCAGTGTCGACAGATGGGATAAAGCGGCGTGGTGTCAGAAAGTGTCACGGGTAAGACGTTTTTACAGATCGTCTAAAGGTGTCTGGCAAGCAATAAAAGCCGAATTGTTTTCGGCGGAAAGCACCAATTGGTGGGACATTTTTGCGGTTAGATTATTAAATGACCGATATGTATTGTGACTATTTGGTAGAGCCTTTTGCCTCTGCGTTTCTGGCGATCATTTGATGTATTTCCGTTGTCAATTGGTTGTTGGTTTCAAGCAGACGGTGAACCGTGTTGCTGATGTCGAGCAAGGCTTCGGCGTCCTTGTAGGTCTGATAGGCTTGCTTGTCCGAAGCCGGGACAGGAATATTTCGTAAAAATGTTGACTTATTGATGGGTGGGATTTTTTTCGCTCGATAGATTTAAAAATTTTCTCTGCTGCGTGTCCCACCGAATGTTAGCGTGTCCAACGGCACAATGTCCGATTGTCCCGCCTGACCGGCCTATGTTAAATTAGGCCATTCAAAACGGGAATTTTTCAGATGTGATCCCCGCGCGGAGACGCAGAGATTTTCATAAAGACATCGAAATTAACAAAAAGCCCAAATAGCGTTTGTATTGAGGCGTCGGTATTTTTAGGGGCTGCCCTGCGGCGAAAAATCAGAACACGCCACCTTTGAGCCTACGGCGGAAAAGGCAGAGTTTTTCGGTACTTCGGTCCAATGGCCATGCTCGTGGTCCAAGGGTTCGGACACGACGATCATGCCGTGGTCTGTTGCTTGCCAATAGAGCGTCGGCGGGGCCTCATCAGACGACCAGCGGAAGGCGAACATATCGACGCCATCGGTCATAGCGGCGGTAAAGCGAAGGGGTGTTGTGATGTTGTGCCGGGTTTGAATGGTGCAGATATCGCGGATGGTTTCCGTCATCGCACCGATTGGATTGGCGTCGAGGCCACGGGAGAGGGCAGCCAGAAAAATAGCCTCGCTGTCCGTTGTGCCCAATCGCGAGGCATAGGTTTCGTTGGTAATCAATGCCTCGACATCGCGGCGGATGGTGTGCCATCCGCCAATCTGGCCGTTGTGCATGAACATCCATTTCCCGTGCGAGAAGGGGTGGCAATTAGACCGGCTGGTCGACGTGCCTGTTGCTGCCCTGACATGGGCGAAGAATAGGCCCGACGTGACTTGGCTGCAGATTGATCGCAAGTTTTCATCAGACCAAGCGGGGTGAACTTCGCGGTAGACGCCGGGATGCGGATGGTGCGCGTACCAGCCGATACCGAAGCCGTCGCCATTGGTTTCGGTTTTGGCTTGCTCGGCATGAATGGATTGACGCACAAGCGAATGCTCGGGCGAACTCACCAGACGGTCAAGAAAGATAGGGTTGCCCCGATAGGCGAGAAAACGGCACATAGATTAAGCCTATTCATGAAGAGCTACAGGTCTTATATCCCTCGATCAGTACCGATTTTTGGCTTAAAATCAACGGTTTCCCGGGGCGGATGCACATGATTTAGGCATGTATCGCTGGCTAGACTGTCATGGACCTGTCACCGATTAGGGCGAATACTGCTCCATCCATGGAGGCTCCATCATGAAATTTTCGTATCCGCTTTTAGCTTCGCTCATTGGCCTAGCCTGTGTCGCGCCCGCATCCGCGCAGGTGATTTACCCGCTCAATCGCGCAGAAATTCTCGCAGGCTCAAAATTTGATTTGAAAGTTGAGTTTCCAGGCGTTGTGGCGCGGGATAAAGTGAGCGTCATGCTCAACGGCGTCGATGCGGTGAAGGCGTTGGGTGGCACGCTTGAATTCATGGATAAGGAAGATGGCCAAGAGGCCTCCTCTTACCTTTTGCGCAATGTGATGATTGATAAAGCCGGCACCTATACGGTTGAGGCCAAAGCAGGTGACGCATCCTCCAAAGTAAACTGGATCGTATTTGACACGCCAAAAGGCAAGATGGCCAAGAATGTGATCTTGTTTATTGGCGACGGCATGTCGGTGGCGCAGCGCACCGCGGCGCGGATGCTCTCCAAAGGCATTGAAGAAGGCAAATATAAAGGCGATCTCGCGATGGATGATATGCCTTATATGGCGCTCGTCTCGACCTCGGGTTCGGACTCGGTTGTAACCGACAGCGCCAATTCGATGAGCGCTTATACGTCGGGCCACAAAACCTGCGTCAACGCGCTTGGCGTTTATTGCTCGCGGGCCAAGGACAATCTCGATCATCCGAAGGTGGAAACGATCAGTGAGCTTGTGAAGCGGAAACAGGGGCTTTCGGTTGGCGTTGTCACCAATTCCGAAATTGAGGACGCAACGCCCGCCGGCATGGTGTCGCACACCCGCAAGCGCGCCGATTACAACGACATTGTCCGCATGTTTTACAATGTAAAACCCGACATCATCATGGGCGGCGGCTCGCCGAATTTCTTGCCAAAGGCAACGCTTGGCTCTAAGCGAACGGATGAGGACAATTACATCGAGAAGTTCAAGGCGGAAGGCTATAGCTTCGTCTCCACCGCCACCGAAATGCGGGCAGCTTCGCAAGCGGGTGCGACCAAAATGCTGGGACTGTTCAACACCGGCAATGTGGATGGCGCTTACGACCAAAAGTTCAAAAAGGGCACGACGGGCAAATTCCCCGATCAGCCTGATCTCGCCGAGCAGACCAAAATTGCCATTGATGCCCTATCCAAAAACGAAAAGGGCTTTGTGCTGATGGTGGAGTCGTCGCGTATCGACAAATATGCCCATTCGCTAGATTGGGAGCGCTCGGTTTATGATACGATCCTGCTCGATAATGCCGTGCAGGTAGCCAAAGACTATGCCGTAAAACATGGCGATACGCTGGTGATTGTGGTGGCCGATCATACCCATATGGTTGGGATTATCGGCACCTATAATGATGATCTTCCTGGCACCACGCCGCGCGAGCATCTTGAGACCTATCAGAACTCGAAATTTCCCGACTATAAGCCCGATGCCAATGGCTATCCCGAGACGGTTGACCTGAAGCGCCGCTTGGCCTTCACCTTCGGCTCCTATCCAGACCATTGCTTCGACGCAAAGCCGCATTTGGAAGGCGAGTTTGCACCAGCGGCGGCGGGATCGGTCAAGGGTACCTATGTCGCCAATGAAACCTATTGCACACTGGGATCAGTGAAGGTGGTGGGCAATCTTCCAACCGACGCGAATTCGGGCGTTCATTCGGCGGATGACGTCATCTTGACGGCGACAGGCCCCGGCTCCGAAATGTTCCATGGCCGGTTGGACAATACGTTCGTCTTCCGCGCGATGGCCACCGCATTGGGCCTTGCGAAGAACTAAACGATGGCTAGAAAGGGGGCATGATGATCCCCATTTCACGGCGTAATGTGGTGGTCGCGGGGCTTTTAAGCCTCGCGGCGTTTCCGTTGAAGGCGGCGGCGGCCGAGGTGCTGACCTTTGACACGCTTTATGAGAGCTTTGGCGTTCTTGGGTTGAAATTCTCTGCTCAAGTTTTGGCGCTTAAAGACCGCCCAATCGTGATTTCCGGATATATGGCCCCGCCTTTAAGAGCGGAAAGCGATTTCTTCGTGCTCACCAAAAATCCGCTCTCGATTTGCCCGTTCTGTCAATCGGATGCGGATTGGCCGCTAGATATTTTGGTTGTTTACTTGAGTGAGGCATCGCCGCTTGTTACGGCAGGTGCAAAAGTCATGGTTACGGGGTCCCTCGAGATAGGTTCCTATATCGACCCCGATTCGGGCTTTGTGAGCCAGTTGCGGGTGAGGAATGCTGCCTACCGGAAGGCTTAAAGGTGACCGACAACAGCGCAACACTTGAAGGCCTCACCGTGCTAAGGCGCGATAGCAATGGTAAACTGTTTTCCACGCTATCTGTGCCCCATCTATCCATTCCATCGGGGGCCTGCATTGGCATTGCCGGACCGTCGGGTGCGGGAAAATCGACGCTCTTGGATGTTTTGGCGGGCCTTTTGGTGCCAACGACGGGTTCGGTTACTTGGGGCACCACACCGCTTTCCAACTTCACGGATCGTGAACGTGCCATATGGCGGCGACAGAATGTCGGCCAGGTGTTCCAAGATTTTCTGTTGATCCCGGAACTCTCGATCCTCGCCAATGTTGTATTGCCTATAAGTTTTGCGCGCCTTTGGGCCACTACCGATCAACGCCAACGCGCTTTGGATGTGATCGCTAGCCTCGGCCTAAAAGACGCTGGTCGACATGCTGCAGTGCTGTCGCGCGGTGAGCAACAGCGGGTCGCTTTGGCTCGTGCATTGGTGATGAACCCATCGATCATCTTGGCCGACGAGCCAACGGCTAGCCTGGATCAGGTCAGCGCTAGCTTGGTTACCGATTTGCTGTTTGACGAGGCGCGCCAACGCCATGCGACGCTGATTATTGCGTCCCATGAATCCGCGATTTTATCACGTATGGATCTCGTGTACCGTATCGTCGGCGGCGAAGTACAGGAGGCCGCATGAACCCGTTTCCGATGGTGCTGGCCGACTTACGGGCGATGCGCTGGGGTGCATTTTTTACCATTGTTTTAATCGGTATTGCGGTTGCAATTGGCGTGGCGGTTGGTTCGCAAGAACGCGCCATGCGACAGGCCTCGGCGCGGGCGTCGGATGATTTCCCCCTGATCATTGGTGCACCGTCGAGCCAAGCGCAATTGGTGTTGACGGCGGTCTATTTACAGCCTGAGGCGTTGCCTCTGATTGAAGGCCGCCTGTTAAATACGCTCGCCCAAGATCCTCGCGTTTCGGGTGCCGCTCCGCTCGCTTACGGAGATATCGTCAATGGCTATCCGGTTGTTGGCACGACGGAAAATTTCGTCACAAGGTGGGGTAGATTAAAACCGACCGAGGGGCGACTTTTTGGTCAAGAAAATGAAGCCGTTATCGGCAGTGCCGTAAAGCTGGTCATCGGCGATACCATAACGCCCTCGCATGGCGTTGCTGGTCACACGACCACGGCGGGCGAGGCGGATGAGGAAGAGGCGGGGAACCGCCACGAGCACACGAAACTAACGGTGGTTGGGCGCTTGCCTCGGCTGAATTCGTCTTGGGACCGCGCGATCCTTGTTCCAGTTGAATCGGTTTGGGAAACGCATGGGCTCGGTAATGGTCATCTCGTTGACGGTGGCAAGCTCGGTCCGCCCTTTGACGCGGAAAAGGTTCCCGGCGTACCCGCGATTGTCGTTAAACCGGCACAGGTCTTTCAAGCCTATCAGCTCCGCTCGACCTATCGACAAAATGGCACGATGGCGCTGTTTCCGGCTGAGGTCCTCGTTCTACTTTATCAGGCGATGGGGAATGTTAAGGAGTGGCTCGTTTTTGCGGCGGTGATCAATAATCTTGTCGTTTTTTTGGCCATCGTCTTGCTGCTGGTGAATTTGATTGGGCTGCGTCGGCGGCGCTATGCCATTCTAAGCGCTTTGGGTGCTACACGAAGCTATATCGCACTGGTTGTCGGGCTTGGCGCGACGATGTTGATGACGGCTGGTTGCGCTTTTGGGTTGGCGCTTGGATGGGGTGGTTCTCTGCTGGTTTCAAAGATCATCGCGGGCCAAACTGGGCTTGCGATGAATCCCCAACCGGGTCTCGACGAGTTAGGCTTGGTTGGCTTGATGATCGGTATAGGCGCGATCTGTGCGCTGTTTCTTGCGTTCTTGGCGTCCCGTGGCGAACCTTCGGAAGCATTGCGAAGTTAGCGAGCACGGCGCGCGCGTATTTTCTTGAGCGGAATGATCGCGACATAAAAAAAGCCCGGCACCCATGACGGTGCCGGGATCGTAAAATTATGTCTTAGCGCGGCAGCAGCTTTTGCACTTCTGCCGACATGGTCTTCAACGCCTCTTCCGGCGTTGTCTTCTGCTCGACGAGGACGCCGAGATTATCGACGATGGTTTGCGTCACCTTCACGCCATTATTGCCGGGGAAGGAGTACCAAGGGATCATCAAATCCATCTGGCTGAGACCGGCTTTGAAGAGCGGGTTTGCATCATAGAATTTCCCGAGATAGCGGTCGTCTTTGGCCGCTATCTCGTTGTTGGGGACGTAGCCGGTGCCGGGAACGACAACGGATGCGCCGAAGGGGCCAGAAGCGAATTTGATGAATTCGTATACAGCCTGTTGCTTCTTGGCATCGGTTGTGAACATCACGGCAGCATTGCCACCTGTCGGCAAGCGACCCTTGACCGGATCAATCACAGGCATTTTACCCGTGCGGAGGTCGAATTTGCCGCCGACACCATTGATCGTGCCGCGAAGCGCGCCCGTCGTCCAGAATGAGATACCAATCTTACCCGCGTTAAAGCCTTGAACCGCAGCATCACTGGAAAGCGGTGGCATTTTGCCTTCCTTCACCATGCGATCAATGAGCTTCAGAGCGGCCAAGCCTTCCGGCCCGTCAAAGGTAACTTTCTTTTCATCGTCGCTTAGCATCTTGCCGCCATGGCCGAAGAGAAGCGCCGAGAACATCCAGTCATCGCCCTGCCAGCGATAGGACATGCCGATTACGCCATCGCCGAGCGCGTTGATTTTAGCCGCCAGCGGGAACACTTCGTCCCATGTTGTTGGCATATGATCAGGATCGCCACCGGCTTTGCGTACGAGATCGGCGTTGTAATACATGATCGGGTTAGATGTCGCGAAGGCCAGACCCATTTGCTTGCCGTTGAAACGGGCCAAGCTCAGGAGGCGATCAGAAAAGCCTTCATTGGCGAAATTGCTGTCGGCTTTGATGAATGGCGTCAAATCAGTGCCGATATTACGCTCGGCTAAAACGCGCAGGCGGTTCAAACCAATAAAGCTTACATCTGGCATTTCTGCTGTGCCTGCTTGACGCAGCATAAGCTGCAAGCCGTCTTCATAGGTTGGCGAAGGGCTGGCAAAGGTGATTTTCACATCCGGATGTTGCTTCATATATTCGGTCGAAATCGTATCCATCACGCCT
>Ga0114964_10002137_pt1 | contig 13893 bp, 10 predicted proteins | sample C_131016_MF_Meta_FD_92638 | JGI IMG/M metagenome (GOLD analysis project Ga0114964, IMG submission 92638) | Freshwater microbial communities from Lake Croche, Canada to study carbon cycling - C_131016_MF_MetaG | ecosystem: Environmental > Aquatic > Freshwater > Lake | place: Lake Croche, Canada... | reverse complement strand
ATGTCGCCCTTTGTCCCCGGAGTGCGAAGGGGCGCTACGTCGGATGCAGCATGTCCCGGCATCCCAGTAAGCATAAAAACCAGATGGTTTTCATGAGGGAATGGTTTGAGAGGGAAAATCAGCTCCGTGGCGAATTCCTCTCCCATAATGAGAAGGTCGAGGAGTCACTGACGAAGCGTCTCGATCAAGAAAAGTTCGTCATTGTGCCGAGACTTTCCGCTTCACAGCGGATCACCTTGATGGACGCGGATCACTCGGCGGCGTCCCATTTGCGCCAATCCTACGAGTCGATCCTTGGGCTGGAGGCGGCGATTGCCGAGAAGAAGAAACAACTCGCTCTCCTTCGTGCCGCACGGGCTGCCGAAAGGGTTCTCAGGGTCAAAAAGAACCCCCTACTCCGAGACGGGGAAAAACTCGGAGTCGCCGCTCAATCCCGCTCTCTCCGACAGATGCAACGGACCCTTACCAAGCTCAAACGCACCTATCTCCTAGAACACCAACACTACAACCAACACCACCATGACCATCACAGGACCCAACCGCAAATACAGCACCGCACCGGACAACTACTCTGAATTCGTCATCATCAACAACTTCGTCTTCCGACCCAAGCAGGTCGAGGGCTTCTACCGCCAGGAGGCCGCCGACGGCTTGAGAACTACCACGGTCATTTTTCCGCCATACAAGCAGACCGTTCCGGATCCGGAATGGAGGCTCTATAACTTCTTGTTAAAACGGAAGCAGCCCATGGATCTAAAGGACTTACTGCCGACGGAAGAGACACTCTAGTCGTAGATACAGGGTCCATCTCTTATCGGAAGAATTCTAGGGGATTTCCGGTAGGGGGTGGACACATCCTGTCGTGACTGTCTGGTAAGGATAGTCGATGAAATTAGCCATTCCTGCCTCGTCAGAAATCGGGGCATCGGATAGTTGTCGCACATTCCTTTTTCCTGTGCGACTTACCGACTACCACGCCAAGTTTTTTGCCCATGAGCTGACGAGGCGCTGCCCTTCGGACAGCGTGGAAAAGCTGGCTGGAGCAGTTGCAAGTGCGCAGGTGGATTTGAATCCCCATCAGGTCGATGCGGCGCTCTTTGCTTTCAGATCTCCACTCTCGAAAGGTGCCCTCCTTGCGGATGAGGTCGGCCTTGGGAAGACCATTGAGGCAGGTCTTGTCCTTTCCCAGAAATGGGCTGAGAGGAAGCGTCGGATCCTAGTCATTGTCCCTTCGAATCTCCGCAAGCAGTGGTATCAGGAACTCGGTGAGAAATTCTTTCTACCGTGCCGCATCCTGGAGTCCAAATCCTACAACGCAGCGATCCGCGAGGGGCATTTTCGTCCGTTTGAGGTGGAGGAGATCGTTATCTGTTCTTACCAGTTCGCCCGGAACAAGGCCGCCGATGTAGCCAATACTCCCTGGGATCTTGTCGTCCTGGATGAGGCTCACCGCCTCCGGAATGTCTACAAGCCCACGAACGTCATCGCGAACACGCTCAAGCAGGCCCTTAAGGACCGGAATAAGCTGCTTCTGACGGCAACTCCGTTACAGAACTCCCTCCTCGAGCTCTTTGGGCTTGTTAGCATTATCGACGATCACGCCTTCGGTGATCTCAAGAGCTTCAAGGAACAATTCACCAATCTGACACAGGAGCAGGTCTTCGAGACTCTGAAGGCCCGTCTCCGCCCAATCTGCCATCGAACCCTTCGCAAGCAGGTCACGGCCTACATCCCCTATACGGCACGCCATCCGATCCTAGAGCATTTCACTCCGGATGAATCCGAGGACCGACTCTACAACGTCGTTTCGGAGTACCTTCGCCGCCCGAATCTCCAGGCACTCCCCGCCAGTCAGCGCTCGCTGATGACGCTTGTCCTCAGGAAGCTCTTAGCCTCTTCCACCTTTGCGATTGCGGGAGCCCTGCAGTCCATTTCATCGCGTCTCGAGGCGAAGCTCGCCAAGCAACAACCTAGCCCTGAGCCCACCTTGGATGATTTAGAGGAAGAGCTCGCAGAGGATTACGAGGCCCTTGATGAGACCGCTGAGGAATGGGAGGACGACGAAAGCGAAGCCCCGCTTTCAGAGGAAGACCGCGCAGCCCTCGAAGCAGAGATTGTGGATCTCAAGGAGTTTGCCCGCCTTGCTTCCTCGATCCGTCACAATGCCAAAGGAAAAGCACTCCTTCGCGCTCTCGAAGTTGCCTTTGCAAAGGCTCGCGAGTTGGGAGCCGCCGAGAAAGTGATCATCTTCACAGAGTCTCGCCGCACGCAGAGCTACCTCCTCCGCCTCCTCGCAGACAGTTCCTATGCCGAGGGGATCGTGCTCTTCAATGGCACCAATACCGACGACCGTTCCAAGGCAATCTACTCCGCATGGCTCGAGCGCCACGACGGATCCGATCGGATTACCGGATCCCGGAGTGCCGACATGCGTTCCGCCCTTGTTGATTACTTCCGAGAAGAGGGTCGCATTATGATCGCGACAGAGGCGGGAGCCGAGGGAATCAATCTCCAGTTCTGCTCCCTCGTCGTGAACTACGATCTCCCCTGGAACCCCCAGCGCATCGAGCAACGCATCGGACGCTGCCACCGCTATGGGCAGAAGCACGACGTCGTCGTGGTGAACTTTCTTAATAGCAAGAACGCCGCCGACCAGCGCGTCTACGAGCTCCTAGATAAGAAGTTCCAGCTCTTCGAGGGCGTCTTCGGAGCTAGCGACGAGGTTCTGGGGGCGATTGAGAGTGGCGTCGACTTTGAGAAACGGATCCACGACATCTATCAGCGCTGCCGGAAGCAGGAGGAGATCAAGAGCGAGTTCGATCAGCTTCAGATGGAACTGGAGCTCGAGATCACCGAGTACATGAAGACAACCCGGCGGAAGCTCCTGGAGAACTTCGATGACGAAGTCCGAGAGAAGCTCAAAGTCCAGGACGAGGCGTCAAAGTCGTGCCTGAATCGCTACGAACGCCTCCTCACCCAGCTCACGCGCCACGAGTTGCGTGATCACGCTGAGTTTCTGGACGAGTCCTCCTTCCGGTTGAAGAGCTCTCCCTTCCCTGGCGATGTCGCCGCGATTCCCATTCCTATTCCCATACCCTTGGGTCTCTACGAGCTACCCCGACGCTCGGGAGAGGCACACCTCTACCGCCTTGGGCATCCTCTGGCAGAGGCGATCATCCACCGGGCCAAGGAACGCGCTCTTCCTATTCAGGAGCTCCGATTCAACTACAGCGACCATGAGGGGAAAATCAGTAGCCTCGAGCCCTACATTGGCACCTCTGGGTGGATGACGGTTTCACTCCTCTCAGTCGATGCCCTCGACCAGGGAGAGGATCATCTCATGATTGCCGCGCAGACTGATCAGGGAGCCCCCCTTGATCAGGAGGTAGCCGCCCGCTTTCTCTCTCTACCCGGAGAGATCCTTGGCAGCGTGACCGATCAGGCGCCGGAGTCCCTTGAGACCATCATCGGGACGATCCAGCAGACGATCCAGCAGGGTATCTCCGAGCGGAATGCCCACTTCTTCGAGGCTGAGGCAGAGAAGCTCGAGGGATGGTCCGATGATCTGAAGGTCGGCCTCGAGCGCGAGATCAAGGAAATGGACCGCCTTATCAAAGAAGCCCGCCGTTCCTCCACGGCAGCCCTCTCCCTTGAGGACAAGCTCGCCGGGCAAAAGAAAGTCCTCTCCCTCGAGTCCCAACGGAATGAGAAACGCCGCTCCCTCTTCGAGGCCCAGGATCAGATTGACCGACAACGGGATCAGCTGATCGAGACACTTGAGGGGAAGCTGGCTCAGAAAACCCAATCCACCCCTCTTTTCACCCTCAGGTGGAGCCTGAAATGACAAAGGAAACGCCAATAAATCTTGAAATCGACAAAATATCGTCGATTGTTTGATTTCTATGATCCATTCACTGGCAATTCGGAACTTCGCCTCTTTTCAAGGGGAGACCCTTGTGGAGTTCACCGTGGGGCCCAAGGCATCCGATCGAGAGATCTTCCTGCGCTCGGCAGCCCAGCCTGCTATCCGCGTTAATGCCGTCACGGGTGTTTATGGGGCGAATGCCTCGGGGAAAACCAATCTCCTCAAGGCCATCGCCTTCCTCCGCTTCTTCATTCTCGATTCCGCATCCTTTCAGCCGGACAAGGAAATAGACGTTGAGCCCTTCCTCTTCGTACCGAACGAGCAATGGCAGACGATACCAATCATCTTCTGTCTTGAGTTTGAATTTGAAGGAGAGCTCTACCGCTACGACCTGGAGCTCACCAGGAAACGCGTTCTTTTTGAGTCCCTTTATAAAAAGGAGGCCCGATATCGCTATCTCTTCGAACGGCGATGGAATGAATCCACTGGGAAATATGATTTCAAATCGCGAGACATTGGCCCCTCCGGGCGGATCGCTCAGCGGGAGAACGCATCTTTTCTCTCATCTGCTGTACTTCAAGATCATCCATTTGCCCTCAAACTCTCGAATTATTTTAAGGCTCTCTACACTAATGTCTACCTGCACGGACGGATGCCGAATCATGAACCGGAGTTCGGCAATGTGCTGGGAGCAGCCGAGTTCTTTCAACAGCACAAAGACCTTCTCAAATCTGCTGAGCAATACCTAACGACAGCAGATCTCGGGATTGAGAAGATCCAGATTGTTGAGAACAAGTTTCTGAACCCTGAGGGAAAAGAGCAAAGCATTCACATTCCTGTCGCAGAGCATCTCGTGTCAGGAGTTGCCTATGCCCGTCCTTTTTTTCAGGAATCTCGCGGCACTCAGGCCTACTTCGTACTTCTGCGCTACATCTTACCAGTGCTCCAGTCAGGTGGGGTGGCTGTCATCGACGAGTTCGAGACCGGACTGCATCCGCACATGGTCCGAGCCATCGTTCAGCTCTTCTACTCCCGCGAGCATAATCCCAAGCACGCCCAGCTCATCGCGAACTTCCACTCCGACTACCTCCTCCAGGAGACCCTCGAGAAGTATCAGATCATTCTTACCGAGAAGAACCCCGAGACCCTCTCCTCCGAGGCTTGGCGACTGGATGAGGTCAAAGGAATCGCACGGAATGATGCCAACCACTACGCGAAGTATCATGCCGGGGCCTACGGCGGCATCCCGAACCTCTGAGATTCATTTCCCATGTCCCGGTCGAACCCCTTCAAACGCAAGCCGCGCTTCGCTCGGCATACCACGCTCATCGTGGTGGAGGGAGAGACAGAGGAGGTGTTCCTCAAGCACCTGAAGACTCACTTCGGGAAAGACAGTGGCTCACGCATCACCGTGAAATCCCCTCCTGGAAACAGCGATGCTGTGCTCAAGGCCACCCTCGACAGATTCGTCGCCTTCGACCGACGCGTGGCTATCTATGATGAGGACAGGCCACCTCAGGAGAAGCACCTGGAAACAGCCCGGCGAAAAATGATCCAGATTCTCACCTGCTCACCCTGCATCGAAGGGCTCCTGCTAGAGATTCTAGAGGAGAAACCTCCGAGTAGCTCTGCAGAGTGTAAAAGCCGACTTAAGCAACGCCTCGGCCAATCACTCACAAATCAGCAAACCTACGAGCGCCATTTTCCCCCAGCACTGCTGACCTCCCTCTCTGAACAGTTGCCTACACTTAGAGCGCTCCTCGATCTCTTCAAACCACCACTTTAGAAAATTTCCCAATGACTTCCAAAAACCGTTACTATGAAAATTACGAGGCTGATCGTTAAGAACTTCCGTTCAGTAGAATCGGCAGATATTTATCCGTCGGGCCTTAATGTCTTTATAGGTCAGAACAACCACGGGAAAACCAACTTATTTGAGGCAATCGAATGGTTTTATAACAATTCCGGTGATTGGGCGCAGATTCCTTACATGCGGGATCAAGCTTTGGAAGTATCTGTGGAGGTTGAGTTCTCGGGCATCCAATCCGGAATTGAAACGGTTAAGAATGAAAAGACTAGAGAGTCATTTCGGAAATTTGCAGATGGTAATGACGTAATTCGTGTTATTAGGCGAAAGAGTGATGGAGGGAAGCGTTCGCTATGGGACGAGGCAAAAGGCGAGTGGTCAGCGAAAAACTTTGCTGGCTTTGATAAAGCCTTCAACGATTGTCTTCCTCGACTTCAATACGTAGCAACAAGCACTCGACTTGCAGACATCTCAAAATATGGAAGGAAGACGCCGATAGGAGAAATGCTTTCGGGTGTTTTAACCACTATTCTGGAAAGCAGTACCAAATACCGCGAGTTTCGTGACAAGTTTGATGAAGTTTTCGGTAGTGAACAATCTGAGGTTCGAGTCGAATTGAACTCTCTTGGTGGCAAGGTCAAAGATCACCTTGAACAGCAATTTCCGGAATGCGCCAAGGTAGCCTTTGATGTCATTGAGCCAGCATTTGACGATTTGCTTAAAAATTTTGAGACGTCCATTGACGACGGCATTGAGACTACTGCCACAGAAAAGGGTGACGGAATGCAACGAGCTCTGATGCTCGCAATCATCAAGACATATTCGGACTACCGTCGGGAAAAGGATGAACTCGGCAAGCGATTCTTGTTCCTCATTGACGAGGCTGAACTCCATCTTCACCCGTCTGCCCAGCGTCAACTCAAGGACGCTTTGTTGCTGCTGGCGAAAAATGGCGACCAAGTGTTTGTGAACACGCATTCCTCAGTGATGGTGGCTGATGAGCATGATCAGCAGGGACTTTTCAAGGTTCATAAAGTTACTAAATCCAGCCAGATCATGCAGATATCGGCGTCAGACAAACCTCATGTTATTTATGAATTAATGGGTGGAAGCCCAGCCGATCTTCTGTTCCCAAACAATTTTCTCATTGTCGAAGGACGCACAGAATATGAACTCCTTAGAGGAGTGATCTCTCGACATTATTTCAATAAACCAACATTACAGATAATCTTTGCGGGCGGCGATACTGAAAAACAGCGACGTTCAATGGATGCAATTAATACAGTCTTCACTCCACTCTATCAAACGCCCGTCTATCGTGACTGCATTGTTCTGCTATGTGACAAGCCTAATGCTACTCAGCAAAAGGGATATGATAAATTTCGAAAAGATTATCCAAACCTAAAAGACGACGATCAAATATTCATTCAATCCACCGCTGCAATTGAAGAGGCTTACCCCGCTCCATGGAACAAGACCGTTACAGAAATCGCCGCCATGAAGCCCGGCGAAAAAACGGAATTAGGAAAAACCGTAGGCGCTTCTATATCTAAGGAGGATTTTGAGGCTAATCTCTCAACAGCATTTGCTGCGCTCTCTAAGGCATGGCAGAAAGCACACAAGTGACTCTCTCTAGAATGAAGCTTAAACAGAAGCTTGAGCTCACGTGGATAGGGAAGGAGAACCGGGCGAAGCTGGAGCCTCGGATTCTTTTGGAAGAGCCGGAGCGCTCCTATCATGCCGGTCAGCGGGTCACGGATGCCGACATCTATGACAATCTGCTTATTCAGGGTGACAATCTCCTAGCGCTAAAAGCCCTGGAGTCAGACTACAGCGGAAAGGTGAAGTGCATCTTCATCGACCCTCCCTACAACACCGGCAGTGCCTTCGAGCACTACGATGACGGGATCGAGCATTCGTTATGGCTCTCTCTAATGAGGGATCGGGTGGTTTTAATGCAAAAGTTGTTGTCAAATAGAGGGAGTCTTTGGGTAAGCCTTGATGACAACGAGGCTCACTATTTTCGGGTAATGGCCGATGAAGTATTTGGCAGAAGAAACTTCGTAGCAGATGTTGCCTGGCAAAAGAAATACTCCCCCGGAAACAATCAAAAAGGCTTATCATCAGACAATGACCACATACTGATTTGGGCAAAAGATGTAGATCAATGGGAGTGGAACCTATTGCCACGAACTGACAAGCAGGATGCGGCATATAAAAATCCTGATAATGATCCTCGAGGACTATGGAAGCCTAGTGATCTAACTCGCTCCGAACATCGCGATCGTGATTTCTATGCAATCGTAACACCATCTGGAAAAGAAGTCTTTCCCGCTGCTGGAAGGAGTTGGAGTCGCCCACCCGAAGAAATAGAAAGATTGAGGGCTGATCAACGACTTTGGTTTGGACCTAAAGGAGATGCCAAACCCAGTTTGAAACGTTTTCTCACTGAGGTTCAAGATGGAGTCGTAGCGCGCACAATATGGCTGCGTGATGATGTGGGAGACAATGAGGAGGCAAAAAAAGAAGCCAAATCATTTAACTCCGAAGATATTTTTGCTACGCCCAAACCCGAGCGTCTCATTCAGCGTGTTCTTCAAATTGCAACAAACACCGGCGATCTCGTCCTCGACTCTTTCCTTGGTTCCGGTACGACAGCTGCAGTTGCGCACAAGATGGGGCGTCGCTGGATCGGTATTGAGCTGGGAGAGCATTGCCATACCCATTGCCTCCCACGTCTCAAGAAAGTCGTGGATGGTGCCGATCCCGGTGGGATCACCGAGGCTTTCGGATGGAAGGGAGGCGGAGGATTCCGCTACTACCGTCTCGCTCCTTCGCTCTTGAGCCAAGACAAGTGGGGCAATTGGGTCATTTCTCAGGACTACAATGCCCCAATGCTCGCTGAGGCGATCTGCAAGCTGGAGGGATTCACCTACGCACCAAGTGATACGATCTACTGGCAGCATGGACAATCGACTGAGCAAGATTTTCTCTATGTGACCACAGCGAGCCTGAATCATGATCAGCTCCAGCAGCTCTCCGATGAGGTAGGCTCCGATCGCTCCCTCCTCGTGGTCTGCACCTCCTTCCGAGGACGCAAGGAGGGCTATCCGAATCTCACGGTGAAGAAGATCCCCAAGGCCGTCCTCACCCGCTGCGAATGGGGCCATGACGACTATAGCCTCAAGGTGGAGAACCTTCCAACGGCTCCCAAGCCAGCTCCCGAACCGGGCCAGATCGATCTGCTATGAGCGCCATGATTTTCTCTCTGCGTATGGCACCTGTGGGATCTACCCCGTGGGTTCAAATCCCTGCATGGGGGCTTGACTCTCAACCTGCCCTTTGTAGTGTTTTAGGTAGCAAACCCGCCGCGCCTCTTCAAGAATGCGTAATTCGGCGGGTATTTTTTGCCCAGAATCAAGGGCTGTCCAGAGGGCATCTGAAAGAGGAGGGCGCTCATGAAATATGAAAAACCCGCCCTCTCCTTTGAGGAGCAAGCGGATCGACTACTCCACAGAGGACTGATTGCAGATCGGGAAGAATTGATCTCCCGCCTGTCGTCCGTGAATTACTACCGACTAAGCGGCTATCTCTTCCCCTTCAGGCGAGCTGAGGATCAATTCGCTCCGGGAACGACACTAGAAAAGGTCTGGCGAATCTACACCTTTGACAGGCGACTGAGGGTTTTGATTCTCGATGCCATTGAGCGGATAGAAGTCTCTGTCCGAACAAAGTTGATTTATCATTTTGCTCATGATGTTCCGGCGCATTCAGGCGAACCGGCGGGGGCCTTTGGTTATTTGGACATCCGCTCATTCCCCGGATTCAAATCGGCAGGCGATTTCCTCAAATGGAGACAAAAACTTGCAGTAGAGACCGATCGAGCAAAAAGCGAACGCTTTGTGCAGCATTTTCGAGCAAAATATGGAGATCACCATCATGAGTTGCCCATCTGGGCAGTTGCAGAGCTTATGAGCTTCGGTGCAGTACTGACCATGGCAAGCAATGTTGCCCCTGAGATAAAAACTCAGGTCGCAGGAGAATACGGATTTTCTGATGAGCACTTTATCTCGTGGTTAAGAGCCCTGCTTGTCCTGCGGAATGCGTGTGCACACCATGATCGTATCTGGAATAGAGAGGCCGGAAAACCGTCGGAACCCCAGCGAAACAAATTTCGGCCATGGCATGTCGAACCCAAGATTCCCAATAACAGGACGGGATACATGCTGACGATTTGCTATTTCTGGCTTAGCAAAATTACGAATACAAGCGCATGGAGAAGTCGCCTTTTTTCGCTGTTTGACGAATTCCCCGAAATTCCTTTGGAGCCAATCGGCCTTCCTACCAACTGGCGAAATCACCCTCTCTGGAAATCATGAATCGCCACGTTAATGCCATCGCTGGACGCCTAAGCCTCCGTCCTCCCCAGCGTCACTCGCTCGAGATTCTCAATCGGATCACGGAGATCGTTCCTCCGAGCAAGGCGGCTGATCTGGCCTCTGCTCTCGAAATCATCCGGAGTGAGTATCCGACGGTAACGGACTTCGAGAGGGAGTTCCCCTCGCTCTGTTTCGCTCTGGCTACGGGTGTCGGCAAGACACGCCTGATGGGTGCTTTCATCACCTACCTGCACCTGGCGCATGGGGTGAACAATTTCTTCGTCCTGGCTCCGAATCTGACGATCTACAACAAGCTGATCGCAGACTTCACGCCGAATACCCCGAAGTATGTTTTCAAGGGGATCTCGGAGTTCGCTGTCGATGCTCCGGACATCATCACGGGGGACAACTATGAGGCGAAGGCGGGGACGCTCTTTGACCAGGTGCTCCGCTGCAAGGTGAACATCTTCAACATCTCGAAAATTAACTCTGAGGTCCGCGGTGGGAAATCTCCTCGCATCAAGCGTCTTTCCGAATACATCGGGGAGAGTTACTTCGAGTATCTGGCGGGGCTGCCCGATCTCGTGCTCCTGATGGATGAGTCGCACCGCTATCGTGCGAGCGCGGGGGTGAAGGCGATCAATGAGCTGAAGCCGACCCTGGGGCTGGAGCTGACGGCGACTCCCTTCGTCGAGGGAACCAAGTCGGTGGAGCCCTTCAAGAATGTCATCTACGACTACCCGCTCGCGAAGGCGATGGAGGATGGCTTTGTGAAGGAGCCAGCCGTTGCCACGCAGAAGAACTTCGATGCGAGCCAGTTCAATGATGCGCAGCTCGAGCAGATCAAGCTCGAGGATGGCATCCGACTCCATGAGGATGTGAAGGTTCGTCTGGAGACTTATGCCCGTGAGACGGGGCAGCGGATCGTGAAGCCCTTTGTCCTCGTAATCGCCAAGGACACAACTCACGCAGGGGAACTCCTGAAGCTGATCCAGTCGGAGAAGTTCTTCGAGGGCCGCTACAAGGAGAAGGTCATCCAGGTCGACTCGAGCAAGACCGGGGCCGAGGAGGAAGAGATGATAGCCCGTCTTCTCAAGGTCGAGGATCCCGAAGAGCCAACCGAGATCGTGATCCATGTGAACATGCTCAAGGAGGGGTGGGATGTGACCAATCTCTACACGATCATCCCGCTCCGAGCTGCCAATGCCCGGACGCTGATCGAGCAGTCGATCGGGCGTGGTCTGCGTCTTCCTTATGGGAAGCGCACGGGCGTGGAGGCGGTCGACCGTCTGACGATCGTGGCGCACGACAAGTTTCAAGAAATCGTCGATGAGGCAAACCGTGGAGACTCTGTGATTCGGATGAAGCAGGTGATCCTCGAACCTGCGAAAGAGCATCAGCGCCTCGCTACTGTCGTTGTGCAGCCGTCCATTCTTGGGCAGCTAGGCGGATCCTCTGTCACGACGAGTGAGGCGACGATGCCAGGGGTGACAGAGACGCATGGAGTCTCGCAGTTCACGACGGCAGCTGAGCAAAAGGCCGCTCAAGTCACGCTGAATGTCATCCGCCAGTTTGAGCAGCTTCCCAATTCTCAGGGGCTTTTTGCTCCGGAGGTTCAGGAGGTGATTTCTGCGCGGGTGCAGGAGGCCCTGACACCTGTTCAAGGAGAGTTGGAGGGAGTGACTCAAGCCGTCGATGTTGCTGCCGTAGTGGCAACTACGACCAAGCTATTTGTTCAACAGACGATCAATATTCCCCGGATCCTCGTTGTTCCCAAAGGGGAGGTGAGCAGTGGCTTCAACCCCTTCAAGCTCGATACCAAGTCGATTCATTTCCAACCGATCGAGCGCGACGTACTCATCCAGCACCTGCGAACTCACAAGCAGGAGACTCTTTCTTCAAAGGGCAGCGGACAGCGCGAGCTGCGTCTCGAGGATTACCTCGTGCGGGCCTTAATCGACTTCGATGACATTTCCTACGACCACCATGCTGATCTGCTCTATGACTTGAGCGGGCAGATGGTCTCGCATCTCAAGAGCTACCTGAAGGATGAGGAAGAGGTCACCAATGTCCTCCAGTATCACCAGCAGCAGCTCGCAGACTCGATTCATGCTCAGATGCTCGACCACTACTGGGAACAGGCTTCGGACTATGAGGTCAGAATCAGCAAAGGCTTCACAGAACTGAAACAGCTGGCCTTCACGGTGCCCGCCGTTGAGGGGATCTTGGATTTCCGTCGCAGGCCTGCTGATGTGACCAAGATCGCTCAGCTGGTCTTTGGTGAATTCAAGAAGTGCCTCTATCCTGCGCAAAAGTTCCAATCTGATACAGAGCGAGTCCTCTCGATCATCTTGGATCGGGAATCAGACAAGTGGTTTAAACCGGGCAGGGGGCAATTCCAGATCGTCTACAAGTGGGGGCATGACCAGCACGAGTATCAGCCTGATTTCGTCGCAGAGACCAAGGACACCATTTACATGCTTGAGCCCAAGGCTCGCGGCGACATCGATGACCCTCAGGTCATTGCTAAGAAAGAGGCCGCCATCCGCTGGTGCGAACACGCTTCAGCCCACAATAAGGCCAACGGAGGGAAACCGTGGAAATACCTCCTCATCCCCCACGACGCAATCGCCGAGAACATGACCATCGACGGCCTCGCCGGGCAGTTCACTCAGAAGGGATAATTCCTAATCAATAATTTTTGAGATGACTGATAATAATATACTAAGGGGTTATCAGCCTGTCTGGGCAGAGAATATATTTTACGGCTTTATTGATAGGTTAGAAAGGCTTTCGGACGTATTACATATGTCGATTGCAGGCATAAACTATATACAAAAAAGACATGGTTTATTAAAAGAGTTGCTCTCAATAGATGGAGAAATAAAGGAAGCGACATCAAAGGATAAACTTGCAAAGGCAAAAAGAGAGGAGGAGTTGGCAAAAAAAGAAGTAGAAACTGATTTTCCGATATTACATGAACAATCAGTTATTGCAATGTGGAGCATGCTTGAATCATTAGTATACTTACTTGCAGCAAAATGTCTTGCTAATGAATTAGCTATATGGAAAACAGATAGCATTAGTAAACTTCAGGTGCGAATAGGTGATTATGAATCATTAGATCACTTTGAAAAGTGCATGTGGATTGTGGGATTACTTGATCAATCAACAAGTGCGCCAAATAAATCTGGAATTACGCGATTTGAAAAATTACTGCATGTATTTAATTTAAATGGATCATTCAATGATGAACATAATAAGGCATTATACGAGCTCCATCATATACGAAATGTACTTATACACCGGGGTGGTTTAGTAGATAATAAATTGTTGAAAGCATGCCCGTGGATCGAATTAAAACCTGGTCAACAACTACTGATTTCGCATTCGATGTGGATTAAATACCAAAAAGCTGTTGGAAAATATTGCATCGAATTGGCCAAACGGACTAATCGAAAATTTGGAACTAAATAATAACCCTTCAGATTTTTAAGGAATACCCACACACCATATCCCCCAAAAAGGTGTGTTCCTGTGAGTGTGTACACGTGGGGGGCGTCGGGAAGGGGATGGGTCTCTCACCCTGCGCCGCTTGGTCTACGACATCGACATCCAGCGTATCAGGGAAGCCGGCCTTCCGCAGCAGAACGGACTGCGCCTGTGCTCAAGGGGGAGTGTGGGAGTAGTGCTTCCTTAGGCCCAAAGTTGCTCCATCTTTCGGATTTGTTCGGCGAAGCCTTCAGGCTTCTGATCTCGAAATTTCCTGAGATTCAACAGCTTCCATTGGATGCCCGGAAGCTCGGATGCATGCTGACAATCGAGTAGGCTACAGTCAGGTT
>Ga0114964_10002135_pt1 | contig 13904 bp, 10 predicted proteins | sample C_131016_MF_Meta_FD_92638 | JGI IMG/M metagenome (GOLD analysis project Ga0114964, IMG submission 92638) | Freshwater microbial communities from Lake Croche, Canada to study carbon cycling - C_131016_MF_MetaG | ecosystem: Environmental > Aquatic > Freshwater > Lake | place: Lake Croche, Canada... | reverse complement strand
CGTGACCAACTACCATGCCCCAAGTACCGCCAGAGAAACGGCCATCGGTAATGAGGCCTACAGACTCTCCTAGGCCTTGTCCTACTAGGGCGGAGGTAGGGGCCAGCATCTCCCGCATACCAGGCCCACCTTTGGGTCCTTCGTAGCGAATGATGACCACGTCACCATCTTTAATTTTCTGCTCCATGATGGCTTGCATTGCATCATCTTCAGAGTCAAATACACGGGCTGGGCCGGTGATGGACGGATTCTTGAGGCCGGTAATTTTGGCCACACAGCCTTCTGGTGAGATATTGCCTTTCAGAATAGCCAAGTGACCTTGTTTGTACATTGGGTCATCCATAGTGCGAATAACCTTTTGATCTGCACGTGGCACTGATGGGACATCTTTTAATACTTCTGCAATTGTCTGTCCGGTAATAGTGATGCAGTCACCATGCAAGAGGCCGGCATCTAATAAAATCTTCATGACTTGTGGAATGCCGCCAGCTTGATGTAAGTCAGTTGCTAAGTAGGTACCAGAGGGTTTCATATCCACAAGGACGGGAACTTGTTTGCGTATGCGCTCAAAGTCATCAATCGTCCAATCAATCTCAGCAGCGCTAGTAATAGCGAGGTAATGCAAGACAGCGTTAGTAGAGCCACCAACGGCCATGATGACGCTGACAGCATTCTCAATGGATTTCTTGGTAATGATGTCGCGTGGGCGTAAGTTATTTTTAATGGCCTCCACTAAGACGCGTGCTGATTCTGCAGCGCTAGCGACTTTTTCTGCATCTTCGTTAGCCATCGTTGAAGAGTAGGGCAGGCTCATGCCTAAAGCTTCGAAAGAGGAACTCATCGTATTGGCTGTATACATTCCGCCGCAAGAGCCACTACCAGGACAGGCATGCTGCTCAACACCTTTCAGATCTTCTTCACTCATTCTGCCGGAAGTAAATTCTCCAACAGCTTCAAAAGCGGAAACGATATTGAGTTCTTTTCCCTTAAAGTGGCCTGGTTTGATCGTGCCACCATAAACATAGATTGCTGGAACGTTAGTGCGCGCAATCGCCATCATGCCGCCTGGCATATTTTTATCGCAACCACCGATCACGACAACACCATCTTGCCAAAGACCGTTCACGCAAGTCTCGATACTGTCGGCGATCACCTCACGAGAAACTAAGGAGTACTTCATGCCTTCGGTTCCCATGCCGATGCCATCAGATACGGTAGGCGTGCCAAACATTTGCGCTTTAGCACCAGCTTCTTCTAGCGCCGCAACTGCAGCGTCTGTTAATTTTTGTAAGCCACTGTTGCAGGGCGTAATCGTTGAGTGACCGTTGGCAACACCAACCATGGGCTTGGTGAAATCCTTTTCTTGGTAACCCATCGCGTAATACATTGACCGGTTGGGTGCGCGAGCAACTCCTTCGGTGACATTGCGCGAGCGTTCATTGAGGCGTTTCATGAGGTAATTACTCCAGAAAAGGGATTTGTCGAAAGGCTCTATTGTGCCGTGAGAAAGGGCTTGCTGTACCTCACGTAGATCAAGATGCTTCTCGTTTAAATATTGCACTGCAATATTTAATGACTTAAAAAGTACCTATTTCTTTGATATTGTTGAGTAAATATTAGCTATAAGGCTAATATCCTTCAAAAAACAACTGCAGTACATTTGCACATCTATTAATTTTTCTTTGAATTCAATGACAAAATCTGCCGGCCATATCTATTTAGTTGATGATGATGAGTCCATGCGGACTTCATTAACTCGAATGTTGCGTGAGGTCGGCTATATGGTCGAGGATCACCCATCTGCACTAACCTTTTTGGAGAAATCTATTCCGTTCCGCCGGCTGTGATCTTGCTCGATATGCAGATGCCAGATATGACCGGGCTCGATCTTCAGGAGAAATTGCTGCAATTAGGGCGTAAAACGCCGATTGTGTTCATTAGTGGCCAGAGCCACCCCCATCAGATTGTTAAAGGCCCGAAGAAGGGCGCATTGGATTTTCTCTTCAAACCCTTCAACTTGGAAGACTTGCTCAAAGCAGTTGCAGAGGCAATAGATTTCGATTGACGCCAACTCAAGTACGTTTCTCAGGATGTGGAAACTAAGAAGGACTACGCAAACCTCACTCCACGCGAGAAGGAGGTTTGCTCATGGCTGGTCCAAGGCCTTCTCAATAAGGATATCGCCGTAAAACTGGGTACTACCGATGCGACGATAAAGGTTCATAAAGTAAGGGTAATGGACGAAATACACGTTGATTCGTTGCAAACATTGGTTAAGAAGTTGCTTGAATCTGATTTGGGTGACCTAGAGCTGGGGTAATTAGCAGTTAGCTCTTAGGTGAATTGGTGTGATGATAGATAAGTACTAATATCCGTATTAGCATTAATATTTCAAGCTAGAGCAATGGCTTAAACATTAAGCCAGCAATATATTTTTGAGGCCGAGTAAGTGAATTCAAAATCTAAGCTGCCCGAGATTCGAAATGGGGCCTTTACTAAGGCCCGGGAAAAGCTTGGTTTAAGTATTAAAGATTTGGCAGGTCAAGCATGTCTTTCTAACCACCAAATAGAGCAAATTGAAAATGGTGAAATGGGTTCCTTCTATGGCGCTCAGATTAAAGTGACTGCCGCTAAAAAAGTAGCAAAGCTTTTAAGACTCAGTGAAGAAGATGCATTCAATCACGGCGAAGTTGTCGAACTAAAAAAAGAAATCTCTGTGATACCAGAAGAGCCTAAAAAATTAGTGGTTGCGGAGATAAAACAAAACCAAGAGCCAGAGCAAAAACAAAACATCAAAGCAACCCCAGTAAAGACGGTTTTTTCTTTTTCTGCTCTTGGGGCATTAAACCCAAAACAGCATCTAAAGAAGCGCCTCTTTATTTGGTTAAGTTTGATTGTGATAACAGTGTTTTCTATTGTGAATTTTCGCCCACTTTTTTTCCCAAAAAAGTCAGAAGAAATCATTGTTGTTAAAGAGGAAATTATTGAGCAGACTGTTGCCGATGCAAAAGTTTCTGAGACCGTTCCCGCTTCTACTCCAGCGCCTCTGATGGTTAGTACCCCAATACCAGTTCAAGCTAGCAGAGATGCCCCTGTAAATATAGAACCTTGCCCTGTGGCTGATGCAATAGTGCCAAGTTACAAACCTTCATCACCTAGAAAGTCAGCTGATCTGGTTTATGTGCAGGCCAAAACAAAGCAGGTCGTTTGCGTAGTAGATGCTTCAGGTAAGACTCAAAATAAAATAATGGATCCCAATTCGGGGGTGTCTTTTTATGGAGCTCCACCCTTTAAGATTTTGAGCTCAGGGCTCGCTCAGGTGGATGTCTATTTTCAGGGGGTTAAAGTTCGCCCTGTAAACTTAGATGGTAAAACTATTTTGTTGGAGGCGGGTGACATTAGTCAGCCCGCTGCCCCTACGGATTCTCAGTTCCGCTAAATGCTTAAACAGCCGATTCGTTTGTTTCACCAGTACGAATCCGAATAGCCTGCTCAATTGGGCTGACAAAAATCTTGCCATCGCCAATTTTGCCAGTGTGAGCAGCTTTTGTAATCGCTTCAATAGCAGCATCAACGAGATTGCCGGGAACGACTACTTCCACTTTTACCTTAGGTAAAAAGTCGACGACGTATTCTGCGCCGCGATAGAGCTCGGTATGCCCCTTTTGACGTCCAAAGCCCTTTACTTCAGTAACGGTAAGGCCGGTAACGCCCACTTCCGCCAAAGCTTCGCGAACTTCATCCAGTTTGAACGGTTTAATGATTGATGTAATGAGTTTCATGTAATTCCCCCTAATGCAGTAATCATACCTAGAACTGACCCACTTGCCAAAAAGAAGGCGCCTAAGCTTCTATTTAGCTACATTTAGGCTCTAAAGCGAGAAGTAATAGGGTAGCGCCAATCACGGCCAAAGGCGCGTGTAGTGACTCTCACGCCAGGCGGTGCTTGGCGACGCTTGTATTCATTGAGCTTAATCAGGCGAGTGACCTTTTCAACGCTTTCAGGATCAAAGCCGGCAGCAATAATTTGCTCGATGGATTGATTTTGTTCCATATAACGCTCAACGATCCCATCGAGCACTTCATAAGAGGGAAGACTGTCTTGGTCTTTTTGGTCAGGGCGTAATTCAGCGGATGGGGCGCGCGTCAGGATGCGCTCCGGAATGATCGGGGCAATGCTATTGCGATATGCGCACAAGCGATAGACTAAAGTTTTGGCAATATCTTTGATCACCGCAAAGCCACCAGCCATATCGCCGTAAAGAGTGCAATAACCAACGGCCATTTCACTCTTGTTACCAGTAGTTAAGACTAGACGACCTGTTTTATTAGAGATTGCCATCAGTAGGGTGCCACGCACACGAGCCTGAATATTCTCTTCAGTGGCATCAATTTTTAAGCCTTTAAATTGCTCGGCCAGGGCTTTCTCAAAGGCATCCACAGGCTCGCCAATCGGAATTTCGTCATATTGAACATTCAAGTTCTTAGCCATCTCGCGTGCATCAATCCAAGAGATATCAGCGGTATAGCGGGAGGCCATCATGACAGTGCGCACCTTGTCTGCACCTAAGGCATCGACTGCAATCGCTAATACCAAAGCGGAATCAACACCACCAGATAAACCAATGATGACGCCAGAAAAACCATTTTTGTGGATATAGTCACGTACGCCCAGCACGAGGGCTTGATAAGCTTGAGCCTCAACGCTGAGTGTTGAAGTGATCAATCCTTTTTCTAGCTCACCTTTGCTGTCAAGATTGACAAAGCCAAGAGCACTTTCAAATTGCGGCATAGCCATTGCTAGCTCGCCTTTGGAATTGAGTGCGAATGAACCGCCATCAAAGACCAATTCATCTTGACCGCCAACAGCGTTCACATAGACGAGTGGCATTTTGGTCATAGCAATATGCTGACGCAATACTTCAATACGTAAAGCTTCCTTTTGCAAATGGTAAGGAGAGGCATTGGGTACGAGTAGCACTTGAGCACCTGCGTTATGAGCCTGTTTCGCAGGGCCTGCGTGCCACGCATCTTCGCAAAGAATGAGTCCGTATTGAATGCCATCGCATTCGAAGACGCAAGCTTGATTGCCAGGAACGAAGTAGCGGACTTCGTCAAACACTTCGTGATTGGGCAGCTCTTGTTTTGCATAGCCCGCAATCACTTTGCCATCACGCAGGACGGAGGCGAAGTTTTGTAAACCAGTGGATGTTTTTTGAGGGTGACCCACAATGACAGTAAGACCAGGCAAGCTTCCAAGCTCCAGCATCAATGTATCGAGTTGCTGCTGAGCTGCTTGAATAAAAGCCGGGCGCAATAATAAATCTTCTGGGGGGTAGCCAGTGAGCGAGAGTTCAGGCGTTAATACGAGTTTAGCGCCTTGTGCATAAGCATCTACGGCAGCTTTGTGAATGAGCTGCGCATTGCCAACCAAGTCCCCCAGTAACGGGTTCATTTGAACTAGGGCGATTTTTTGCGAGCTCACTTCGAATTACAAAGCCTGTGATTATAAATATACGTACCAATTACTGATGTGCTTTGTTGTAGCGCTCGATGCCTTTTAGAATTTCTGTATGAGCATCAGCAACACCAAACCAACCATTTATTTTTACCCACTTACCTGGCTCAAGATCTTTGTAGTGCTCAAAGAAATGTTGGATCTGGTTTAAGCGTAATGGATTGATGTCTTCTGGTTTTTGCCAATGTGTGTAGATCGGCAAAATTTTATCTTCTGGAACGGCCAACAATTTTGCATCTTGACCGGCTTCATCTTCCATCTTCAGTAGGCCAATTGCACGGCAACTGACTACAACACCTGGAATAAGTGGGAATGGGGTGATCACGAGAACGTCAACCGGATCTCCATCGCCAGCAATCGTCTTATTGATGTAGCCATAGTTGCAGGGATAGTGCATTGCAGTCCCCATGAATCTGTCAACGAAAATAGCGCCACTTTCTTTATCCACCTCATACTTGATTGGATCCGCATTCATTGGGATTTCAATGATGACGTTGAAGCTTTCAGGGATCTTTTTACCTGGTTTGACGTTGTCAAGACTCATACATACTCCGAATAGTGATTGGTAAATACCCTGATCCCAGTAAGGGTCCAGAGTAGTGATTCTGCTACATACTTATAAAGCTTATTCACTCTAGTTTAAAGCTTTCAGAAACCAGATCTGTATAGGCGCTAGAAACAAAACATTAAAAAATTAAAATTTAGGGAGTTCAAGCATGAGTAACGTTACTTTAGGCTTGTATTTTGCCTTGGCTTGTGGTGTCCTGGCCGTGATTTACGGTTTTGTGATGCGCAGCTGGATTTTGAGGCAAGATGCCGGTAATACCAAGATGCAAGAAATTGCAGGGGCAATTCAGCAGGGCGCAGCAGCTTATTTATCGCGCCAATATAAAACCATCGCCGTTGTCGGAGTCGTTCTGACAATCTTAATAGCCCTCTTTTTGGACTATGCGACTGCACTTGGGTTTGTCGTTGGCTCTGTGCTTTCTGGGGCTTGCGGTTTTATTGGGATGAATGTCTCCGTAAAAGCAAACGTGCGTACCGCACAGGCTGCAACTAAGGGGATGAATGAAGCCTTGAACGTTGCCTTTAAAGGTGGCGCGATTACCGGGATGTTGGTTGTTGGTCTTGGGCTGCTCGGAGTTGGACTCTTCTTTATGTTCTTGGTATCGATTGGTGCTGGACAAGATCTCTCATCGGTATTGCACCCATTGATTGGTTTGGCTTTTGGCTCTTCATTGATTTCGATCTTCGCTCGCTTGGGCGGCGGTATCTTTACCAAAGGCGCTGACGTTGGTGCTGACTTGGTCGGTAAAGTTGAGGCTGGAATTCCGGAAGATGATCCACGTAATCCAGCTGTGATTGCAGATAACGTTGGCGACAACGTTGGTGACTGCGCCGGTATGGCGGCTGACTTATTTGAAACCTATGCTGTGACTTTGATTGCCACGATGGTGCTAGGTGCATTGATGGTGACAGGCGCACCGGTTGCTGCGATTGTTTACCCATTGGTCTTGGGTGGCGTCTCTATCATTGCCTCCATCATTGGTTGCTCATTTGTAAAAGCAACGCCTGGTATGAAAAACGTGATGCCAGCCTTGTATAAAGGCTTGATTGTTGCTGGCGGACTTTCGCTCATCGCTTTCTACTTTGTAACCAACTTCATCATGCCCGATGACGCTTTGGGCATCCCTGGTAGTCACTGGCGTTTGTTCGGTGCCACCATTGTTGGCTTGGTACTGACTGCTGCATTGGTATGGATTACCGAGTACTACACCGGCACACAGTTCAAGCCAGTACAACATATTGCTGAAGCTTCTACCAAAGGTCACGGTACCAACATCATTGCTGGTTTAGGCATCTCCATGAAGTCGACTGCTTATCCGGTGATATTTGTTTGTGCTGCTATCTATGCGGCTTATTGGTTAGCGGGCATCTACGGTATTGCGATTGCAGCAACTGCCATGTTATCGATGGCTGGTATTGTTGTGGCCCTGGATGCTTACGGCCCAATTACTGATAACGCAGGCGGTATTGCAGAGATGGCTGGATTGCCACAAGCTGTTCGTGACATTACCGATCCATTGGATGCTGTTGGTAACACTACCAAGGCTGTGACTAAGGGTTATGCTATTGGTTCCGCTGGTTTAGCAGCCTTAGTGCTTTTTGCTGACTACACCCATGCGCTAGAGTCTATCGGTCAACAAGTTTCTTTTGACTTGTCCAATCATATGGTGATCATCGGCCTCTTTATTGGCGGCATGATCCCTTACTTGTTTGGTGCGATGGCAATGGAAGCGGTAGGTCGTTGTGCTGGCGCAGTTGTTGAGGAAGTACGTCGTCAGTTCCGTGATATCCCAGGAATCATGGAGGGTACTGCTAAGCCTGAATACGGCAAGGCTGTGGACATGCTGACTTCCGCTGCGATTAAAGAAATGATTATTCCTTCACTGTTGCCAGTGGTAGCACCAATCGCTGTAGGTCTCTTACTAGGGCCTGCTGCTTTGGGTGGCTTACTCATGGGTACGATCGTTACCGGCTTGTTTGTAGCGATCTCGATGTGTACTGGTGGCGGTGCTTGGGATAACGCCAAGAAATATATCGAAGAAGGAAATTTTGGCGGCAAAGGTTCTGAAGCACATAAAGCAGCGGTGACTGGTGATACTGTAGGCGATCCCTACAAAGATACTGCCGGCCCAGCTGTTAACCCGCTGATTAAGATCATCAACATTGTGGCATTGCTTATTGTGCCATTGTTGCCAATGGCACGTTAATACAATAACAGAGAACCACAAACGAAAACGCCTAGCAATGCTAGGCGTTTTTTATTTCGGCTTTAACAACATCCGTTACAACTGAGACCCTCTTAAGACAGCGACTCTAAATAACGCTGTGCGTCGAGTGCGGCCATACAGCCTGTGCCAGCGCTCGTAATGGCTTGTCGATAGATGTGATCTTGTACGTCACCTGCTGCAAAGACTCCTGAAATGTTGGTAGCAGTCGCATTGCCTTCTAAGCCGGAGTGGGTCTTGAGGTAACCGTTGTTCATGTCGAGCTGACCGATAAACAATTCGGTATTGGGTTTGTGACCAATTGCAATGAAGGCACCAGTTACGGGAAGATCTTCGGTGCTGCCATCTTGTTTCTTGATACGTACACCAGTGACACCTTTTTCATCTCCAAGCACTTCATCCAGTGTGGAGTTTAGTTTGAGCTCTACTTTACCTTCAGCAACTTTTGCCATTAAGCGGTCATTCAAAATTGGCTCAGCGCGGAACTTATCGCGACGATGAATGACGGTAACCTTTTTGGCAATACCAGTGAGGTAGAGCGCTTCTTCAACTGCAGTGTTACCACCACCCACTACGCAAACATCTTGGTTTTTATAAAAGAATCCATCACAAGTTGCGCAACCAGAAACACCGCGACCCATAAAAGCTTCTTCACTTGGTAGGCCAATGTATTGCGCCGAGGCCCCAGTAGAAATAATCAAGGCATCACAGGTGTAGGTGCCAGAATCGCCAACTAAGCGTATTGGCTTTTCTGTCAGAGCTGCCGTATGAATGTGATCAAAAATGATTTCAGTATTAAAGCGCTCAGCGTGCTTTAAGAATCGCTCCATGAGTTCTGGGCCTTGAACCCCATCAGGGTCTGCGGGCCAGTTTTCAACGTCTGTAGTGGTCATTAATTGACCTCCTTGAGCCAGCCCGGTGATGAGGGTAGGCTGCAAATTAGCGCGGGCAGCATAAACAGCGGCTGTATAGCCGGCAGGGCCAGATCCGAGGATCAGGACTTTGGAGTGTTTTAAGGTATTTGTTGTCATCCCCAAATTATAGATTTGCTTGTTTACAATCGGGAGAACATGGCGAGAACTGTATACCCGAAGTCCAAAACTCCACTGAGCCCCCTGCCTCCTGAAAATGATGGACAGGGCAGGATGCCCCGCCTTCTCCTAGAGGCTCGCTGGTTTATCTCTCTCGGCCTTTGCTTGGCTTTATTTGCCATTTTGGCCACCTATTCGAAGGCTGATCCAGCCTGGTCCCATGCTAGTTTTGAGGCCCCCAAGAACCTGGGTGGTCGTATTGGGGCCTATATTGCCGATTTAATGCTCTATATCTTCGGGATATCAGCTTTTTGGTGGGTTGCCATTTTTGGTCGCCGTGTTCTTAATGGCTGGCGTGAGCTTTGGAGCATTCCTTTGCCTGCCAACCCAGAGGCCAGGCCTGATTCATTTTTAATGCGCTGGCTGGGTTTTGGATTGACTTTGGTCAGCAGTATGGGCTTAGAGTCGATTCGTTTGCATTCACTGGGCTGGCAGCTTCCACGCCCCCCTGGCGGTATTTTGGGTGAATTGATTGGCGATCCCCTGCAGATGTCTCTGGGCTTTACTGGCGCCACATTGGTACTGCTGTTTGGGCTTTGTGCGGGGCTTTCTTTATTTCTGCACTTTTCATGGCTCGATGTTGCTGAAAAAGTAGGGCGTTACCTCGAATTGGCTTACATGCGTTTGCGTGAGCGTCGTGAGAGCGAAGAAGACCGCAAACTGGGTGAAGCCGCTGCTGAAGAGCGTGAAGAATACGTAGAAGAATTTCGGGGGCGCGTTGAGGTTGCTGCTCCAGTACAAATTGTGCGTGCCCCAGTGGAGATTGTTAAGAGTGCCCGGGTTGAGCGTGAAAAGCAGCAACCTTTGTTTGTGGATATTCCAGATTCAGAATTGCCGCCCTTGGCCTTGCTTGATCCAGTTCCCGAAGTAAAGGAAACCATTTCTGCGGATGTGTTGGAATTTACCTCCCGTTTAATTGAGCGCAAGCTGGCTGAGTTTGGTGTTCAGGTAGTGGTCATTGCTGCCTACCCTGGTCCAGTGGTAACGCGTTATGAGATTGATCCTGCGGTTGGCGTGAAGGGTAGTCAGATTGTGAATCTGTCGCGCGACTTAGCTCGCTCACTTGGTGTTGTGAGTATGCGTGTTGTGGAAACTATCCCTGGCAAAACATGTATGGCTTTGGAATTACCAAATCCAACTCGTCAGTCTGTTTACCTCTCTGAGATTCTGACTTCACAGGTTTATAACGATAACCACTCCTTACTAACTCTAGCTTTGGGTAAAGATATTTCTGGCAGTCCAATGGTTGCCGACTTGGCGAAGATGCCGCATTGTTTAGTCGCAGGTACAACTGGCGCTGGTAAGTCGGTTGGTATCAATGCCATGATTTTGTCGATGCTGTTTAAGGCTAAGCCTGATGAAGTGCGCTTGATCATGATTGATCCGAAGATGCTTGAGATGGCAATGTACGACAAGATTCCGCATTTGTTGTGCCCAGTGGTTACCGACATGAAGCAGGCATATAACGCCCTCAATTGGGCGGTCAATGAGATGGAGCGTCGCTACAAACTGATGAGTAAGTTTGGTGTACGTAACCTTGCTGGCTTTAATAAGAAAATTTTAGAAGCCGAAGAAAAAGGCGAGAGACTCACCAATCCATTTAGCTTGACGCCAGATGAGCCAGAGCCAATCTATAAAGCGCCCGTGATTGTGATTGTGATCGACGAGCTTGCTGACTTGATGATGGTTCAAGGTAAGAAGATTGAAGAGCTGATCGCACGGATTGCCCAGAAGGCCCGTGCTGCAGGTATTCATTTAGTATTGGCAACACAACGTCCAAGCGTTGATGTGATTACTGGCTTGATTAAAGCCAACGTACCAACACGTATTTCGTTTCAAGTGAGTAGCAAGATTGATAGTCGTACGATTTTGGATCAACAGGGCGCTGAAGCTTTGTTGGGTATGGGTGACATGTTGTACATGGCCCCAGGTACTGGTTTGCCAGTGCGCGTACATGGCGCCTTTGTATCAGACGATGAGGTGCATCGCGTGGTCGAGTGGCTTAAAGAAAAAGGCGAAGCGAATTATATTGATGGCGTTCTTGAGGGTGCCGATGAATCCACTATGGATGCCTTGACAGGTGAGGGTGGTGGCGAATCAGACCCACTTTACGATCAGGCCGTGGCAATCGTTCTGGATAACAAGCGTCCTTCAATCTCACTAGTGCAACGTCATCTGCGCATTGGTTATAACCGTGCAGCCCGCTTGCTGGAGGATATGGAAAAAGCTGGCCTCGTATCCAAGATGGGCAATGGCGGTAACCGCGAAATTCTGCATCGTCCATCAGAGTAAGGTTTCATTTTGCAAAGACTCTTTTCAATGCGTGCGATTACAGTCGCAGTCAGCATATTCATTTTATTTTCTCCAAGTACTGGCATTGCAGCTGATGCAGATAGCGGGACCGAGCAGCTAAGGCAATTCGTTCGGAACTCTAAAACTGCAGAAGGTGACTTTGTGCAACAACAATTACGCGCACCCAAAGCTAACGAGCCGCAAGATAAGGGTTTGAAAGTGGTGCGTCAAACGCAGGGCCACTTCGCCTTTCAAAGACCGGGCCGTTTTGTTTGGGATACCCAAAAACCATTTGAGCAAAAACTGATTGCTGATGGCAAGCAATTGATTCTGTGGGACAAGGATTTAAATCAAGCCACCTTTAGGTCTGCAGGACATGCATTAGCATCCACTCCGGCTGCCATTTTGTTTGGAGAATCTTCCTTGGATCAACATTTTGATCTCATCGACGGTGAAGATCGCCTGGGTATGAAATGGGTGGCACTTGCCCCCAAAAAAGATCCCAATACCAAGGGCGGCAATGATCTACCCTATACAAAAATCTCTATAGGTATGGCCAATGGCCTACCCAAGGCGCTTGAGTTAATGGATGGCTTGGGAAGTGTGGTTCTAGTGACTTTGGATAAGATCCAACTAAACGTGACTTTGCCTGCAAATCGTTTTAATTTCACCCCACCGGCAGGGGCTGAAGTCTTGCGCTTAAACTAGAGCTGATAATACCAATTTAGTAAGTACCCAACCTGAGCAATATATGATTGATCCACAATTACTCCGTAAAGATATCGCCGCCGTTGCTACGCGCTTAGCTACTCGTAAATTTCAGCTCGACGTTGAGAGATTCAATACGCTAGAGTCTGAACGTAAGTCTTTACAAACCCGTACCGAAGAATTGCAAGCTAAACGTAATCAATTGGCAAAAGCCATTGGCATGAAAAAAGGCAGGGGAGAAGATGCTGCTGCTGAGATGGCAGAGGCAAGTCAAATCAACGTTGACATGGAATCAGGCGCAGTACGCTTAGTCATTTTGCAGGCAGACATTTCTGATTTCTTGATGGGCATTCCTAATCTGCCAGATGCGTCTGTGCCAACTGGCAAAGATGAAACCGAGAACAAAGAAGTGAAGCGTTGGGGTAGTGAGCCTATCTTTGATTTTGAAATTAAAGATCACGTAGACCTTGGCGGTCCCTTGGGATTGGATTTTGAAGTTGCAGCCAAGATTAGTGGCTCACGCTTTGTAGTACTCAAAGGACCTATCGCAAGACTGCATCGCGCCTTAGCGCAGTTCATGCTCGATACTCATACGACGCAGCACCATTATCAAGAGATCTATGCACCTTATATGGTGAATGCTGCTTCGATGCGTGGCACTGGACAGTTGCCCAAGTTTGAAGAGGATCTCTTTAAAGTTCCCCGTCAAATGGGTGGAGAGGATGAGGGCGGCGAAGCTAAAACTGAAAACTTCTATCTCATACCAACAGCAGAAGTACCAGTGACAAACTTGGTGCGTGATGAGATTGTGAATGCCGATAACTTACCTATGAAGTTTGTAGCGCATACACCGTGCTTCCGTTCTGAGGCAGGTAGTTATGGGCGTGATGTACGCGGCATGATTCGTCAGCATCAATTCGATAAAGTAGAGTTAGTGCAAATCACGAAGCCAGGGCATTCTATGCAGGCATTAGAAGACTTAACAGGCCATGCAGAGAAGATTCTAGAATTACTTGAATTGCCTTACAGAAAAGTATTACTCTGCACTGGCGACATGGGTTTTGGTAGCACCAAGACTTATGATCTAGAAGTATGGGTGCCGTCACAAAAAGCCTATCGTGAGATCAGCTCTTGCTCCAACATGGGCGACTTCCAGGCACGTCGTATGCAAGCCAGATTCAAAGCGGGCCAAGATAAGCCAGAATTAGTGCACACCTTAAACGGCTCGGGTCTTGCAGTAGGTAGAGCGCTTGTAGCTCTGATTGAGAACAAGCAACAAGTCGATGGCAGCATCTTCATTCCTAAAGCGCTGCAACCCTATCTTGGCGGTTTAGATACTCTCAAGCCGATCTAGGTAAAGTAATTAAGAGATAGCGATCCCAAAGCTATAATTGCCCTTCGGTTCGGAGAGGTGGCAGAGTGGTCGAATGTACCTGACTCGAAATCAGGCGTACTGTCAAAGGTACCGTGGGTTCGAATCCCACCCTCTCCGCCATGTCAATT
>Ga0114964_10002133_pt1 | contig 13915 bp, 11 predicted proteins | sample C_131016_MF_Meta_FD_92638 | JGI IMG/M metagenome (GOLD analysis project Ga0114964, IMG submission 92638) | Freshwater microbial communities from Lake Croche, Canada to study carbon cycling - C_131016_MF_MetaG | ecosystem: Environmental > Aquatic > Freshwater > Lake | place: Lake Croche, Canada... | reverse complement strand
GAAATAATTGGTATAATGGCGCCGCATTTCTACGATACCAACACGTTCACCTTTCCATTCCATAGACCATGTTAAATGGTTTCTTGCAGCTTCTACCCTATCAAGCATCGTGGGCTGTGGCAAATGCTCTCCTGTTTTGAAATAATGTTTTATTTCATTGAAAATCCAAGGATAACCAATTGCTGCACGACCAATCATCATACCGTCTAAACCATATTTATTTTTGTATTCTAGTGCTTTTTCAGGAGAATCAATGTCGCCGTTCCCGAAGATGGGCATCGTAATTCTTACATTATTTTTAACTCGAGCAATATGCGACCAATCCGAATGTCCTTTATACATTTGAGCACGAGTTCTGGCATGTACCGTCAAAGCTTGGACGCCTATATCTTGCAAGCGCTCGGCAACTTCATCAATATTTATTGAGTTTTCATCCCATCCCAGTCGAGTTTTAACGGTTACGGGTAAATGAGTGCTTTTAATGACTGCTTTAGTTAGCCGAATCATCAAATCAACATCTTTTAAAACACCAGCACCAGCTCCTTTACACACTACTTTTTTAACTGGACAACCAAAATTTATATCAACTAAGTCAGGTCTAACCGTTTCTACAATTTTGGCCGACATGGCCATTGCTTCTTCATCACCACCAAAAATTTGTATCCCAACGGGTCTTTCGTAATCATATATGTCAAGTTTCATTCTGCTTTTAATAGCATCTCGAATAAGACCTTCTGAAGATATAAACTCTGAATACATTAAATCAGCACCATGTAATTTACATAATCTGCGGAATGGAGGATCACTCACGTCTTCCATTGGAGCGAGTAATAGTGGAAATTCTGGAAGTTCTATGCTGCCAATTTTGGGCATTAAATTTTAATTTTGGGCAAAAATACTAATTTTTGTTGGTTTCAGCTTCTAAGACTTTTAAATCAAAACTTTGACTTATATTTGCCGATTAAATGCTGGAGCATTTTGCCCCTAATAAGACAGTTTAAGAAGATGAAGCACATTAGAAATTTTTGCATAATTGCACACATTGACCATGGAAAAAGTACCTTGGCCGATCGATTGCTTGGTGCTACGCAAACCGTTACTGCACGTGAAGAAAAGGCCCAATTGCTTGACAACATGGATTTAGAGCGTGAAAGAGGCATTACTATAAAAAGTCATGCTATACAGATGGAATATAAATACAAAGGAGATGATTATATTCTGAACCTTATTGATACGCCGGGACACGTTGATTTTTCGTATGAAGTATCTCGTTCAATTGCTGCCTGTGAAGGGGCTTTATTAATTGTAGATGCTGCTCAGAGTATACAGGCACAAACGATTTCAAATTTATATTTAGCGCTAGAAAACGATCTTGAAATCATCCCTGTTCTAAATAAAGTAGATTTGCCTAGCGCAAATCCAGAAGAAGTAAGTGATGATATTATCGATCTGTTAGGTTGTAAATTAGAGGATATTATTCATGCTTCTGGAAAAACCGGTTTTGGTGTGGAGAATATTTTGGCTGCTATTATTGAAAAAATACCAGCGCCAAAAGGGATAAAAGACGAACCACTGCAAGCATTAATCTTTGATTCTCATTACAATCCATTTAGAGGTATTGAAGTTATTTTTCGTGTGAAAAATGGTGAAATACGTAAAGGTCAAAAAATTAAGTTCATGGCAACAGGGAATGAATATTTTGCCGATGAAGTGGGTACGCTAAAGTTAAACCAAGTCCCTAAAGATCTTATTTCAACGGGAGACGTTGGTTATTTAATATCAGGAATAAAAGAGGCTAAAGAAGTAAAAGTTGGAGATACGATTACTGATGCTAAAATGCCAACTACCAATATGATTACGGGATTTGAAGATGTAAAACCAATGGTTTTCGCCGGAATTTATCCTGTCGATACAGAAGATTATGAAGATTTGCGTTCTTCGATGGAGAAACTGCAATTAAATGACGCTTCTTTAGTGTTTTTACCTGAAAGTTCAGCGGCATTAGGTTTTGGTTTTCGTTGTGGTTTTCTTGGTATGTTGCACATGGAGATTATTCAAGAACGTTTAGAACGAGAATTTGATATGACTGTAATCACTACAGTTCCCAACGTATCCTATCTAGCGTATACTAAAAAAGAACCAGAAGTTGGATTAGTAGTAAACAATCCTTCAGATTTGCCAGAACCTTCTAAGCTTGACCGCGTTGAGGAACCATTTATTAAAGCCACTATCATTACAAAGGCTGATTATGTTGGTAATGTGATGAGTTTATGTATAGAAAAACGTGGTGTTATTACAAATCAAACCTATTTGACAACGGAAAGGGTAGAGCTAAATTTTGATATGCCACTGGCCGAGATTGTATTTGATTTTTATGATCGCTTAAAAACAGTATCTAAAGGATATGCTTCTTTTGATTACACTCCAATTGGAATGAGAGCCTCTAAATTGGTTAAATTAGATGTGTTATTGAATGCGCAATCTGTAGATGCTTTGTCGGCTTTAATTCATGAAAGTAATGCATACCATATTGGAAAAAAGATGTGCGAGAAACTACGAGAATTAATTCCAAGACAACAATTTGACATTCCAATACAGGCAGCAATTGGTGCTAAAATTATCGCCCGTGAAACGATAAAGGCCTTGCGTAAAGATGTAACTGCCAAATGTTATGGCGGTGATATATCACGTAAACGTAAATTGTTGGAAAAACAGAAAAAAGGAAAGAAAAGAATGCGCTTAGTAGGAAACGTTGAGATTCCTCAAGAAGCATTTATGGCAGTATTAAAATTAAACGACTAGTTATAATATTCATTAATCAAGATACCCAATAACTTATTTATTGGGTATTTTTTGCCATATCATCTAGTAATTTTTCGACATCTACCGACTTAAAAAGTAGCGTGCCCTCATTCATTGTCGCTGCAGTGCCGCAGGCGACACCCCAACGGATAACTTCTTTTAAGGACTTGTTTTGTGATAGGGCCCAGACCATACCGCCAACCATACTGTCTCCAGCGCCTACAGTGCTTTTCTTTTCTGCAGTAGGAGCTTTAACATATTCAGTTTGATCTTTGGTAACCAAAATACCACCTTCTGGCCCAAGGGAAACAACAATAATTTCTGCACATCCTTTTTCAATTAATGTTTTGGCTGCTTTTTCAACTTCAGTAATGTCCAATCTTTCAACACCAATTAATTTAGCTAATTCCCCTATGTTTGGTTTTATAAGATATACACCTATTTCTATTGTTTTTCTCAATGCTTCACCTGAAGTGTCTACAATAACTTTAGCTCCAGTAGATTTAGCTAATGATACGATTTTTTGGTAAAACGCACCCGTCAACCCTGTATTCAAACTTCCGCTTATTACTAAGTATTCAGAATTTATCTCTTTTATTATTTCGGTAATAAATTGTTTTTCTTCATCCGTTAATTCATTTCCTGGAAAACCGAAACGATATTGTGCTTCAGTTTCATTTTCAAACGCTATAAAATTTTCACGGGTCCAGTTTTGGGTGGGAATAATTTTGCTAACGATATTTTCTCTTTTAAGTAACTCTTCAAGCATCTTGCCAGAGGAGCCCCCCGAAGTATATACACAAATAGAATCACCTCCAAGCCGAGAAATGGCCTTAGAAACGTTTATTCCCCCACCTCCTGCGTCATAGTGGGGCTTTTCACATCGAATTTTTTGTTCAGCTATTAATCCTGTAAAATGAGTGCTTTTGTCCAAAGAAGGATTTAAGGTTAAGGTAACAATTTGATGTGATTTCATGGTAAAATGTATTTCCTGTAAAGTTGCACATATTCCGCGAGTAGTCTTGTAAAGTATGCTTAAAAAACTTTGTAACTTTGCAACCTAAAAAAATAGCAATGTTAGAGGATAAAACACCACAAAGAACACAACTGTCGCAACTTGGAGAATTTGGATTAATTGATCATTTAACCAAAAATTTTGATGTTAAGCAACCTTCGACTACTAAAAGTATTGGTGATGATGCAGCAGTCTTAAATTTTAAAGAAAAACAAGTTGTCATCTCTACAGACTTGCTAATTGAAGGGGTGCACTTTGATTTATCATACATGCCCCTCCGTCATTTGGGATATAAAGCGGTCGTGGTAAATGTTTCTGATATTTGTGCTATGAATGCCATGCCAACACAAATTACAGTCTCTGTTGCCGTTTCTAATCGTTTTCCGCTCGAAGCACTAGAAGAGTTGTTCGATGGAATTGCTTTAGCGTCAAAATTCTATAATGTAGATGTAATTGGAGGTGATACAACTTCTTCGCAAAAAGGATTGATTATTTCAATAACGGCCATAGGAGAGTCGAAAGGAGAAGAATTACTGTATAGAAATGGGGCTAAAGAAGGCGATTTGCTTGTGGTAACGGGTGATTTAGGTTCTGCCTATATGGGCTTGCAAATTTTGGAACGCGAAAAGCAAGTGTTTAAAGTAAACCCCAATAATCAACCTGATTTAGATGCCTATTCTTACTTGATAGAACGACAACTAAAGCCTGAGGCGCGTCATGATATTAGAGAATTATTAGCAAAATTGGAAGTAAAGCCCACATCAATGATTGATATTTCAGATGGATTGTCTTCCGAAATCATCCATATATGTAAGCAATCCAAAGTGGGTTGTAATTTATATGAAGAAAAAATCCCTGTAGATCCGCAGTTTATTAATGTTTGTGAAGAATTTAATATCGATTCCACAACAGTAGCAATTAATGGAGGAGAAGACTACGAGTTATTATTTACGATTGCATTAGAGGATTTTGATAAGATCAAGGCAAATCCAAATTTTACGGTAATTGGGCATATGACTCAGCAAAGTGAGGGAATTCATTTGATAACTAGAGCAAATACCAAAATTCCTTTAAAGGCTAGAGGATGGGACGCATTGGCCTTATAAAAAAAGCGATACGGTTACGTATCGCTTCCCCTAAGTCTTTGTAAATCAATGCGAAGTTAGTTCTTTACTACCTCTTTGATAATCTACAAATACTAACCCTGAAATCATAGTACTAAGGTAGCCTTTATAGTGCGGTGGGATAGTACGGTTTCCCGCATATTTGATTACGGTTTCCCGTACAATCGTTAAATGACACCTTTTTTCTTCGCTTCATTAATCAAATCAATATCATTTCCGTCTTTAACTTCTAGAATTTCTCTAATATTAAGCTTTCGTTTTTCAACTGCACTTAAGGACAAGGGAATATATTGTGGTAAATCTTTGGTTTTCACTCCTTTAGAAAGATGAAATAGGATTTGTTTATCAAAAACATCCAATTCGATGTTATTGTATTGTGCTTGCCCAACTAATTTGATGACAGTTTGACTATAATAGCTCTCATCTTTGATTATTTTGTCAAAGGCAAAAAGTAATTCGTCAAATGTTAAATCGTTTTTTATAATTAAGCCACTCGGATTAATATTTTTAATAATGTTGTTTATTTTCAACAATTCGGTATGCATGGTCAGTAATATTACTTTGCAAGTAGGCATTTCCGTCTTTATAAGCATTGCCAAGTCCTCGCCAGAATAGATGCCTTTTTCTGCATACTCTGGCATGCTGATATCAAAAAAAGCGATGTCATACGGTTGAGACTGGTCCATGATGCTTTCATAACCCGTTTTACAGTTGTTGGCTTGTGTTACAATAAACTCAGTGCCTTGCTGACTGTATTTATTAATTGCATTCTTATAGGCTTCAATAATAAATGGGTGATCATCTACAATTAAAATGTGAATTGGACTTGTCATTGTTGTGCTGTAATTAATGATTTATTTTCTATCGGAAAGGTTATTACAATTTTAGTTCCTTCATTTTTCTTCGAAGTAATATCAATGATTCCATTACAATCATTAGTTCTTGAAATCATATTTTGCATTCCAATGCCTTTGCTTTTCCTGCTAACGTCAAAACCAATACCGTCATCTTGAATTTTTAAGTAAACATTTTCAGCATCTCCTTTTATTTCAACATAAATGTTTTGGGCGCCGGCATACTTATTGATGTTCTGCAAACCCTCTTGCAAAATACGATACATATTAATTTTTATAGCATTGGCTATTTTGTCCCAATCTACTTCATTATCAATCGAATAAACCACATTAGCTTCATGAGAAGTATTCTGCTCTTCCAATAAATTATGGACAATAGAAACAAAGTTATTAATTAATACTTGTTTTTCTCTATTCAAATCGTGTGAAATTTCACGAATGTCCTGTTCTATGGTTTTTAGTTCGTTTAGTAGTTCAAATCGCTTTTTGATTGCTTCTTCATCTGTGTTGTAATTCAAACTATCCAAGTTTAACCGCAATCCAAACATTCTTCCCAATACCCCATCATGCAAGTCTTGCGCCAGTCTTTTTTTCTCTTTGTTCCTACTTTCGTCTATGATGGCCTGTTGAGACATCATAAGGTTATAAATGTCTTCATTGGCTTTCTGTTGTGCCTGTTTGTATAATAGTTCACGAGTTCGTGCACGTTGAGCTCTTAAAATGAATAATAGAGTGACAATTATAAAAGTTATAATAAAAGCATAAAGAAGATTTCTATTTCTTTCGGCTAAACCTACGTTTTCGGCTAATATTTCTTTTGTTTCAAGTTGCATTCGAGAGAAACGATCCTTGGATTTACGTTCTGCAAGTTGAAGACTATCATTTATTCTAATATACTCATCTGTATACTTAAACGCTTTATTTTTATCGACAATTGATGACTGTTTTAATGCCAAAACAATATTTGATGGAACTCGGGACCGTTTTGCCTCCGACAATGCTAATAAGGAATATTCAATTGCTTGGTCCGTATTATTTTGTGTGTAATAATATTCGGAAATATGTATATAACTTCCTACGACAGCAGTTGGATTTTTTATTCGTATCCGAATTCGTAACGCTTCAAAAAATAAAGACGAAAGGTCTGAATTGTTCGAATAATGTAACTTGCAATAAGCCAAATTATCAATAAGATTTGAATAAAGTAAAGGTTCATCAATGATAATTGATTTATTTTTTAAAGCCTCAGTAAAATTATTTGCTCCTTTTTCAAAATCTCTTGATTTAAGGTAGAGGTATCCAATATTGTTTTGACAAACAGTTTTGAAATAGACTCGATCTTCTTTTAGTGGTAAATCTTCTATTGCTATTAGCGCTCTTTTAAAATAAGAAATGCCTTTGTCATATTCTTTTAGCTCGGTAGCGACCAATCCTAACTGGTCTAAGGAGCCGTAGATCTTATTATAATTATTAGTTTCTTTAAAAATAGTATACGCTTTGTTAAGAGACAATTCCGCTCCCAGATAGTCGCCTATCGAATATTGCACAATGCCTTTATTCATTAAAATATTTGCATAATTAGGTTTATCATTTAACTTGAAATAGATTTTTTCTGCTTTCAAATAAAAGTAATATGAGCTATCGAGGTTTTGGATACTGAAGTAATAGTTACCCCTAAAGCGTAATGCATTGCAAAGATTTAATGAATCGTTCGCACTTTGAGACAGCTTAAGTAAAAGCGTTGACGACGAATTGAGTTTTTCAAGATTGTTATTGCTGTAAAACTCAGCAACTAATTTTGATAAGAGGTTACGACTGTATGAATTATTTTTATTTGACTTTAGTAATTCAAAGGATTTATTTAAGTATGAGAAACTATTTTTTTTTGCTTTGTTGGTGTTGTAGACTTCAAAATATTTATATGCAGAGTGCTTACTTCTATCAATAACATTATCACTTTTGCTTTTTGAACAAGAGTTAAGTACAATTAAAAAGGCTAATACAGAAATGTAGATTCTCAAATTATAAAAAAATTTGCAATAAAAATACAAAAAAAAGACTGTCAAGTTAATGGCAGTCTTTTTTTGATACGATTAAAATTATAAATTTATGTTTAGGCTTTTCCCGTCGAGAATTCTAAAGTAATTAAGTTGGTCTTTGTGATTGACCTCCAATTTCTAAAGTTGGTCTTTGTGACTGCCCTCCAATTTCTAAAGTTGGTCTTTGTGACTGCCCTCCAATTTCTAAAGTTGGTCTTTGTGATTGACCTCCAATCTCCGCTGGAGTTGTAAAAGAGGTCACGATTAGCATAAGAGCTAATAAACCAAAAGTTGTTACTAATTTTTTCATAATTTGAGACTTTTTATTGTTAGTATTTTTTTTTGCTTTTTGTGGTGCGTGCTTTAAAATTGATTTGAGACTATTGCACTTTCACGATGTAAAACTAAAAAGGAAGTCTCTGTTAGGCCCTATATAATAAGGTGTTTGTGGTAGAATGGCCTCGTTTGATAGTGAATGAGGGTCAAATGCGAGTGAATGATTTTGGCTTATTGGCTCATTTTGTGCCAGAATTGCGCCAGGCAGGACTCGATAAATTAGTTACAATGAAGTACAAACTAGAAATTAATCAAAAATTGAGAAGTTTTTAGCGGCTGGTAATAAGTTACGAGTGCATGCTTTAGTAAGTTGCTTTGCTTTTTTTATTGAAACTTATTTTGGATTTTCGAATTAGATTTTCCACTTAAATTAAATGAAGCAGAAAGTCGTTAGTTGTATTTTTTAATAAATAACCAAGTGCGATTCGCATGTGTATTATTAAGTTTTTAGGAGTTTTTAGATTCGGATTATTTTAAAAATTTTGAATCGTGTAGCAGAAATGGTAGCCTTTAATTTTTTGTCTTTCTTAAAGATTAGTTTCCAACGGAACAGCAATTGTAATGGAAGTGTTTTGGAAAGCAATAGAACTTATGGTCATTTTACCATTCAATGATTTTACCCGAGTCGCCATATTCTTAAGTCCTATACCATTATAACTTTGGGAAATGTCAAAACCTTTACCGTTATCTGCGATTGCCAGACAAATGTTGGGAAGGTCTAGAGCAAAAGTGATGAAGGCATTTTTGGCCTGAGCATGCTTCTTAATGTTTTGGCTTGCTTCTTGAATAATGCGGTACAAATTAATTTTTATAATACTACTTATGTCTTCCCAGTTAATATCAATATCCATTTCTAAAGAAAATTGAATTCCATTGGTTTTGTTTTGTTCTGCAATAAAGTCTTCTAGTATTTTCATGAAGCTATCGCCTTTATGAAAGGCTTCATGATTTAAATCGTGCGATATAATTCGAATATCTTGTTCGATTTGATAGATGTCATTAATGTAGTGTAGGCATTTTTTAATGGTTTCCACATCTCTTTTATGGGACAGTACTGATAGGTTAAGACGAGTGCTAGAGAGTTTATTCATAACGCCATCATGCAGCTCAATGGCGATTCTTTTTTTCTCGTTTTGTTTTATTTCTTCTTCCCTGTTTTTTTGTTGCACTAATAATTGATGAAGCTCCGCATTGGCATTTTGTTGTGCTTTGAGAAGAGCGAGCTCTTTTTGTTTTGACCGTTGATAGGTAAAGATAAAAAAGACAATAAAAAATAAAATAAGAAAAGTGGAAACAGCAGTTATAATCCATTTTTGTTGAATAGCCTTTTCTTTTTCATGAGTTATTTCATCGGTTTCTAATTGTATTTTAAAATATTGATTTCTTGAATTCCGCTCTAAATCAACTAAACTATCATTGATTTGATGATACTTTTTTATATAAAGTGATGCATTTTTCCGATTAATGCTTCCTGCCCTGAATAATGCAATGAGATAGTAATAAGGTGCTTTTGCTTTTTTTACAATTTTTAATGCTTTTTCAGAATATTTAATCGCATTTGTAGTATCCTTAATTAATAAATAGTATTCTGATAAATACATATTACATACAGCTTGTTCATTCTTTATACCTAAATCATTGAATAATTTTTCTGTTTTAAAAAAAATAAAAGGTAGTTCTTTATATGTTTTTGTTTGCATATAACAATATCCTATATTGTTTAAGAGATAACCCATTGTTTCAGGATATTTTACAATATTTTTTTTGTCGTTAAGTGCAAGCTTAAAGTAATATATTGCTTTTTTGTACTGTTTTAATTCTCGATATGCATTTCCTATGTTATTCAAGCAATTTAATTTGGGTGAATTTTTGTGCAAATATGACAATCTATTATGTTCAACGAAAGAAAGTGCATTCCTAATTGATTTTATTGCCTTATAGTATTGCTTTTGGCTATGGTAACAACTTCCAATGTTCATTAAACAGCAATAGATATCATAATATTTATTACTGTCTTTTAAGTAATAATAACTTTTTTTTGCAGATAATTCAGCTCCAATATAATCATCAATATTGTATTGTAGACACGATTTATACAAGTAAACTAGTCCTAATCCGACTTTATCTTTGCCTTTTTTATATAATTTTTCTGCTTTTAAATAGTAATAAAATGCGCTATCAATAACTTTATTATTTCCATAAAATTCAGCTTTATTTTTATAAAAGCTTGCGATTCCTGCAGAGTCCTTAGCTTCGACGCATTTATGAAAAAAAGTCCTTGAAGTTTTATTAAAATCACTCCAACTTTCTGTTTTTAAATAATTGATTGTAACTACACTTAAATTATACCTCGTTACAGTATCATTTTTTTCAAAATCTATTAGTGAATATGCCTTATCGTTGTAATAAATCCGTTGGGTAAAAGCAAGCGTGTCATTTCCAGCCAGGGCAAGGTACTTTTTTATAGAGTCGTTAGTAGCCTTTGCTTTTGGATCAACTACCGTTGAGGTACAGCTGTATAGAAGTAGTTGAAATAATAGGGAAATAAGTGTTAGTCTTTTGATCATTTTCGAATTGTTAGAAATAAGTTGAGTATCAGTGATAAGCCGATACTCAACAAGAAAATAAAAGTAATAAAATTGGTAATAGGATTGAACCCTAACTATTCGACTGTCACCAATTGGGATTTCCTTTTATTACTCAACGTTACATATAGATTACCTAATTGTACCATAAGTTGAAAATACGATTTATTACTATTATTTTAGGTCCTAAAGTTAGTCCGAGAGACCTCTTAACAGTGATGTATATAACTTTTTAACCGTTTCAGATATTGTATCTCTGGGCGCCGTAGTACTTGCCGTAAATGTTATCTTTGTGTCGGTCTTGATTAAGTTTATTAAAATCTGGATCGTCACTAGTGTCTTTTCAGTAGTATTGCTAATTATTTCATTCAATGTTGTATCCAAGTTTTCTTCTACATCTTTTAGTGATGAAAAATTATATGTTACAGTTTCAGCTTCCGCAGTAACAGAAAGATATCCGTATTCTTCTTTTTTGCTCTCCTTTTGACCCATACTTTTTATTGATAGTGTTAGAAGTATCAATAACAATAGTCCGCTTTTTTTCACAGTAAATGCGTTTTAAAATAACAGCCCTACTTATTGTCAAAAAAACAAGTAAGTTAGGGCTGTGTTTTTTGATTTGTTTAACATACTCTGTTTAATAACAAATCTCAAAATAAACAGAGAAATTTCTATTGCTTTTTTAACCAATTCAAAAATACCACTTAATGAAAAAGGCGTTGCAATGAAGTTTGAGGAGGTAAGTCTCAAAATTTACCAAGCGTACATCTGTTAGATGACGTTGTAAAAGTAGCGGAGGGAAAATAGAATTTGGTACACAAAAAGTGTACATTTTGTTAAAATTTAAAATAGGATAAACAGGAATGCGATTTATTAGTGGCCTCTGATAAACTTTTGCTTTAAATAAGACCTTGTTTACGGGCTTCTCTGAGAAGGTCTTCGTCATTGCCTTTAGTAATACCTAAATAGTCCTTAATAATGACTTTTCTTTTGTCAATGGCGCTTTTAGAAAGATGGAGTTCTTCCTGTATGGTCTTTGTTTTGACTCCCTTCGATAATAGTAAAATAATTTGTCTATTATAATGGTCTAATAACTTCGGGGCTATTTTTATGTCATTTTTAATATTCTTGACAGTAGGACTGTAACAGGTAGTTCCTCTGAGTATTGAATCAAAAACAGCTGTAAAAGTATCGCTGTGTATTTCACTTTTGAGCAATAATCCATCAGGATAGTGTTTATTAAGTATACTATTAATAATAATTGACTCCGAATGAGAAGTCAATACGACAATTTTTGTTTCAGGTAACTGTTTTCGAATGAGCGGAATCAAATCCTCTCCTGAATTGATATTTTTAGCGGCATGGGGCGGTAAGGTAACGTCCAAAAAAACAACATCAAACGAAGTTTCCGTTGAAATAATTAGGTTGTAGGCTGCTTCACAATTGTTTACATCCTTGAAGTTTAAGGAATAGCCATACGGGTTAAAAGTTAATAGCGACTTATAACCTTCAATAATCGGTGGATGATCATCAATTATTAATACACTTACGTCCATACTGGATTTTTTGTAAATGTATTATTTTTCTGCTATATCTCCAAATAGTTTCCTCCCGCGATACGATTAATAATCAAATCGACGTTGTCTTTATAGGACTTCGAGAAAGGAAGTTTTGTCGTAGAGTTTTTAATATAACATACCGTATTGCCGGTGTGTATCCGTGAAACTTGGTCTACATTAATAATGTAGCTGTTGTGTATTCGTAAAAATTGTGTTTCTGGCAAGACTGTTTCGAAGTGTTTAAGAGTCTTAAAGGCAGTAATCATTTCCCCATTGTTCAAATGAATGTCTGTCGAATTATTATCAGCCTCAAAATATAAGATTTCATCTGAGTCTAAATAACGATAATCGCCGTATGACTTAATACAGATAATAAGTGATTGTGGTTTTTGAACAACAACCGTATTACCTTGCACGAAGGAATTGTCAGAAGGGACCTTTGTTACAGTAACCTCGTGTTCAGTTGCTGGAGCAATAAATTCCTCATTTTGAATTGTTTTTTCTTCGGTTAGAGCAACCTCACTCTCAACTTGTGGCTCAAGGGTCTCGATTACCGCTTCGTCCAATACTTCAAAAGTAGCTGCAGGGTTTTTAACTTCCCTATGAGGCAAATCTGATTTAATGGCACGATCAAATTTAAGGATGGCCTTCCTAAAATCATTGATATTTATAGGCTTTGTCAAATAATCAATGACCTCATATTTTAATGCTTCATATGCTAAATCAGTTTTGGAAGTCGTAATTATAATTTTTGGAACGACTGTTAAATAACGATACAATTCATTTATAAGAGCCAAGGAAAGGTTACACTTTTTATCTATTGGGTCTATTTCTAGAAAAACTAAATCGGGCTGATGTTCTAGGATCAAATTTACGCCATCGTCATAAGTGGTAGCACAACCCAAGTAAGATAAATTACGAAAACGCTCGGCGATAACCTGAGTTTTCGTGATGTCTTCTTGACGATCATCAATAATAATAAAAGTGTGGCTCATGAACGCTTTTCCATTGATTTAGGGAAAGCATTATAAGTTAATTTATTGGTAGTTTTGGGGAACTAACGTTGGCATTAACGCACTATCGAAAATAAAATTTCTAGGGGCATTTATAAAATAATGTTGACAGAATGAGGAATACTGTTAATATGTGAACTATATTCGGGATAATTACCTACAAAAACAAAATCCCAAATTCCGGGGAAGAATTTGGGATTAGCATAATATTGTACGTCGCGGCTTAGATTTTCATCAACCAATTTCGCATCGACACTTCGTTTCCAATGATCGTTTTTAAATCGGTTATCTTTACACGGTCCTGTTGCATAGAGTCTCTATGACGTATGGTTACGGTTTCATCTTCTAAGGATTGATGATCTACGGTAATGCAATAAGGAGTTCCCAAAGCATCTTGTCTTCGGTATCTTCTGCCAACAGCATCTTTCTCATCGTAGGCCACGTTGTAATCCCATTTCAAATCATCAATTATTTTTTGAGCCACCTCTGGCAATCCATCTTTTTTTACTAAAGGCAGTACAGCTGCTTTTGTAGGCGCCAGCACGCTTGGTAAACGCAACACGGTTCGCGTCGATCCATCTTCTAAGG
>Ga0114964_10002132_pt1 | contig 13926 bp, 1 predicted proteins | sample C_131016_MF_Meta_FD_92638 | JGI IMG/M metagenome (GOLD analysis project Ga0114964, IMG submission 92638) | Freshwater microbial communities from Lake Croche, Canada to study carbon cycling - C_131016_MF_MetaG | ecosystem: Environmental > Aquatic > Freshwater > Lake | place: Lake Croche, Canada... | reverse complement strand
CCACTGGGTTCACCGTAGTCTAATAGGCAACTTACCAAAATATCAGTATACACTGTTCCGGGTATATGGGATATTATCATTTTGTTGTTGACTGGATCCAAATTGGCAATTGATGTATTATCAACAATCTTGCTGTATGTGGGATTGTACAGATTGGTATTTTGGCCTGTGGTGTTTGTTGGCAAGTAAGTGATGATGCCAGTTGGATCAACACTGGTTCCGCCATTACCAAAAGTCATTTCATAGATGAAGTTTTCGCCTTTATTGGCAATAGATTTTGCCAAAGCAACACTGAAGTTTTCATAGTGTATGGCGTTGGCTTTGTCAATAAAAACTTCTTTTGATACTGGATCAAAAATTTTAATATGACCTCTAACATAAATCCCCGACTTTTCATCAGGTTGTTTTTGTACTTTTTCCACTGTTTTTTCCTCTAATTTGGTTTCAATCGAATTTGACTTATTATTATTTATCATGGCATATACCCTGGTTTATTTAACAAGAACACGGCTTGCTGTGTAGTGCTATTGATCAATCCTGTTCCATCAGTTGCGGTGCCTGTACCTGTTGTGTACCAAGCCTGCATCTGCTGTAATAGGGAATAATTTGATGCTGTGGCAGAAATTATCACATTACCATTGGCATTTACAGTGCCCAATACAGAATTACTGATGTAAGAATTGGCAGTTATGTTACCATTTATAGTAATGGTGTTACCTGTACGGGCTGTCAAGTTGCCACTTATTTTGACAACAGGCACAGTTTTTGCAGCAGTTACGTTGCCAAGAACACGCAAGTTTGCAGCCACGGTGGTATTGGCAAATTTTTGTACTATGTATTCGCCAACGTTGGCAGTTACATTGGATGAGAAATTCAGCTTTAAACTGACATTGCTTGTGACCGCATAGTTTGTTGTGCTCGTAATATTGGCAGTAGTTACAGTGACATTAGGAACTGATTGTATAATACTGGCATCAACAACTTTAATAGCCTTGATGTTGGCTGTGATACTGGGTGCAGCATTTGCAAATGTATTTCCATATACATTCCCGGTTACTGTTCCAATGTTGCCTTGGTAGTATACAACTGTGCCAGTATTGATAATGGTATTGGCGGTCCAAACAGTCGCAGTAGGATTAAATGCTGCAGTCCCATCTACTGCACGGCGTATTTGCCCCAATGCGTTACCAAACGTAGCTACATTGCCCACTAGACTGACATTTGATGCCACATTGGCAAAGTATGATGCATATATGTTTCCTGTGGTGACATAGATATTACTGTTATATGAAATCACCGAGTCGGTGGGCACAGATATATTAGCAGTCCATGCGGTACGATAAGCGTAGTTTTTATAATACGAGATTTTTTCGTTGTTTACAAAAACAATACCCGGTATGCCCAACAGTGAATTAGGAACCGGCAATATTGATGCATTTGCAACAAACACGTATTGATCCGTTAACGATAAATTACCACGCAAAGTGGTTGTATATGCATTGCTGATTCGATGGAATGTATGATCTTGCGTCATGTTGTCAAACAATCTGAATGCATAATTATTTGTACTGGTTATTAAATTTGCATCAAATACCTGTAAATTTAAACTATCAAGCATTTGTCCCGGGACAAGTTCCTGTGGTGCATGACTGCTATATTCATCTACATATGCACCACCGTCGATGTTGAGATCGCTTGGATTAACTCCCAGTGTGTCTGCATAACGACTTTGTATAATGCTGTCTGTGTCGATTCCAACATCTTTTATTGAATTGGCATCGACCAATGTCACATTGGATGATATATTGGCAAATGTGCCGCCTGCATCAAATACATTTCCCACTGTGATGTACAAATTACCTTGATGTGTAATCAATCTTTCCGAAGCTATGGCCAAATTACTGGTCCATACTGTTGCAGTGTTGCCATCAACAATTACGCCAGGGTAACTGATACCATCAACATATAGACTCAAATCAACATTGCCGTTGAATGCAGTGATCCTGTCGTTGGCTGTGTTGAACTCTCTTGCGTTAATTTCTGAAACATTGGCAAGAGGGAACTCAATATTTGCCGTAACAGTGTAGTTGTTTGCACCCAATCTATATAAAGTATCGTTATAGAATATAACAGTATTGCCAGCGATTACCTGTGCATTTGACACAGTATCCCACATCAAAAATGTGTTTGATGTTGTATAGCTGATACGATCAAATTTGATGTTTGTCTTGATGCTGCGTACAACGTTGTGGCCACTGTTGTTGCCATCAAACACATTGCGTAGTACTGCATAGGCTGCCGCCCCACTGCCTGTGCCATTGATGATGATTTTGGGTGTGTAGGTGTACCCTGATCCGGCTGCAGTGATTATGATGTCAGTGAGTTTTCCATTGACATCTATTTCGGCATAGCCCTCTGCTCCTGCTCCGCCGCCACCAGCAATGGTTATTTGTGGAGGTATGTTGTAACCAGATCCGCCATTTTCAATAATAACATCAACTACAGAATATGAGTGCCCAGTGTACCAAGGATAATACAGCCCAGCTGTGAGCAACGTTGAATCATAAGTTTGTTCACCGTTGGGACTTCTATACACCGACAAATTGGTGTCCCAGTAGGATGGTAAATCAAAGTCTGTTGCATCTCCACCAAATACATCATTCTTTTCATAGTCTACAACAAACTCTCGTACCACAGTTCTGTATGGCTTGACTTCGTTGATGTAATCCAGATAGAAGTTTTGATTATCTGAAATATACGATGGGAATTGCTCCAATTTACGAATTCTTTGTATTGCGTTTATAAAACTTGTTTTGAACACCCAATCAACATTCTGCTGTTCAGATAAAATATATCTAATCATTATAAAGAATAAGTTATTGAATTTGCCAGCAATATCATCGGTGAATATTTCTGTTTGCATTGACAGCAATATTTGACGCAAGTCCAATGGCGGAGGTATCATGTTGTTAGTAAGTTGAATTGTGCCACCTTCAATGCCAACCAAATTGAGTGTTGATGTACCATCAACATAATAGATCAAAAATTTGCCATTTCCGTCATCTAGAACTTTTACATAGGTGTATGGTGTTGGTGTCAATTTGCCCAAATCCAAGTTGTTATCAACTGTGGTATTGATAGTGGTAGTTGGATCAAATGCACTGTCATACCAATCTGCATAATACCAGTAAAGATTGGTCTTGTAACTTTGTACTCTGTGCGGAGTGGCCTCAAATCCATCAGCAGTCAGTTCATATATTGCCCATTTGGTATTTTGTGTGTCATCACTCAGCACCAAAACATTGTCACCAACATTTAGAGTGCTGGTGTTTACATAGCCCAATTCATCAATATTTGCCACAGTGAGATCATATTGCCCAGAGTCTTTGGGAGGAATTGGCTCTTCACTGTTTAACAATGTCAAAGGTTTACGCGACACAATGGGATATGCCAAAAGATAGTTGTTAACCAAATCAACAACTGTCACAATGGCATAGTCCTTGCTGACAAACATGGTTTGTCTTGCCGGACGAATACCCACACCGTATCGTTGACTTACTGGCAATGCAGGATCGGGAACAGTGTTGCCTGCTGCATCAGTTCCTGATAAGCTATCAATCATTTTGCTGACTATAGATGCTGGCAATTGACTTCCTGTATTGGTCTCCTGGACCAATGCATATTCACTATGGATTATGGCATCATCAACTGTCTGTTTGCCTAAATGCAATATTGAGTTTTTACCAGTTAGATAATGTGCCGCATTGTGTACCGCAACTGCATTGTCTTTTAATACAGTTATATAAGGAACCCCTTGACTTTGTGGGTTTTCAATGGCAGCCGCAATACTGATCACGCTGTTGTTTTTTCCTGCCTTTATGTTGATTATGTCTCTATTTTGCACCCAGAAATAATATTTTAATTTTACATTACCAGCTTGATCAACATATCCGTGTGTACAATACGCCGTGTCATTGGCATATACTGGTGTCCCCGAACCAGTGTATTGGCTAGGCAATACTGTACTTTCTATCCATTCATACACCAGCACTTGACTTCCGGGAAAACGTTCTCCCCAATGATTTAATCTATATATCAATGCATCTTGCTCATAGTCAATGTATCTAATGGTGTCAAGATTCCACCAAATTTTACCAATTTGATTGGGTCCCCAATGTAAATCACTATTTTTTGTTCCAGTGCCAGCATTGTATACTGCAGGATCTGAAGGCGTTTTAAAATCAATGTCTCTGTCAACTGAATTTAATACCTTACCTTTTATTGGATCAAGATAATCAAGTGTGGTAAGAATATTATTATTGGTCTTGTTGTATATGAATGTTCTACTGACACTGTTTGTATCTACTTTGGGCTGTTGCTCCCTGGTCAACGTCCATGCCAGCAATTGATCACTGTTAGTAAATGTATACGCTGCACCAGCATTGGCTAGATTTCCAGGTGCACCAACTGCAATGACTCCTCGGGTGACATCAACTGTGGTGCCGAATAAATCACCTGATGACAGTGTTGTTTCTAATTCTTGAACAAAACTATATTGTCCCTTGTCTCCAACTGTTGAATAATCAATTTGATTTTCAAATATGTATGTTACCCCGCTGTTGCGAATTTGATCAATGAACTTGGTGGTATCTGAATCAATAGTGGTTGCAAATTCATCAAAATATGTATGTTCATCTGACGCAGATCCTTGACTGCCAATGGCCAAGACTCCAGCATCGCCACTAACACTGATGCTTATACCAAATTGACCAACGTCCATGGTGGGCTGTGTCAGTGTTTGATTGTATACATAATGTCCGCTGGACAATACAAAACGTTCAACAGCACCATTGGCTTGTCCAGATTCAGTTGATCCAGGTGCACCAACATACAAGTTACCTGATGCACTGTCTATGTCTAAACTGTATCCAAATAGTGCATTTTCATTTTTTGCTTGACTGGAAACAGTATCCAATAATGAGAATGCATTGCCGGAACGTGTGTAAACATAAACATTTCCGTTGTTGCTGTAGCCATTGGTTGCATAGGGAGCAGATACAAACAGCGTTGATCCATCGTTGTTGGTTCTGACCACATTGCCAAATCGTGTCAACGCAGTTCCAGCTATAGAATTGGCCCAAGCATAGGAAGTATTGGCCCAAGAAGCGTTTGGTGTGTAGTAGGTTTCTACTAGATTGTTTGTGGCGTCACCAACGTATAATCGTGTACGATCTGTGCTCAATGATATGCTATTGATGCCAACAACATTTGCTGATGTAATAGTCTGTATTTTTGTAATTGTGGCATTGGCCCAATGTCTATAAATGTGTACGTTGGCAGTACTGGGAGACGCCACAATCAACAAGTTGCCCTGTGATTCAATTACAGATCCAAATCCCACATTGACATTGCTCAATGTCACATTGGAAACAAATTGTCCGCCAACATTGGCAAAGACCTGTAACTGTTTTGATCCAGGATTGCCCACATATAGATACTGGTTATCACTTCTAATGCGTACTGCACTGCCAAATTGATCACTTGATGTCACTGTATTTGCAGTAATTTTAGTGACGTTGTTGCTGTCCCAAGGTTTGTTATAGGTGTATACTCCCCAGCCATTTGTGGTAGCACTGTTGACCCACACGCGGTCATTTTCTATCCAGCCATGCAATGGAAATTTTGCACCAATATCATGCACTGACCCAATTCTTGCTGAGGGTAATGAGTATACGATGCCAGTACCAGTTATTGTTAATCCTCTAATTAATCTTTTTAATGCTGATGAATTGCTGATCACAATCATAACACTTGTTGAATTGGGCACACTGGAAACTGTGTATATTCCGTCAAACTCAGTGTCAAAGTATTTCAATACAAATGCATCGCCTTCTTTGAATTCATGAGCAACATTGAATTTTAACTGACCATATGAATCCAATGTGTATGTTATTGATGATGCCACCAAATCAGTTGCATTGGTTCTCAATATATCCCATGTGCCTTTGGCATCTTTGGCCACCCAGATTTTATCTCCGGCACCCAGTGAAGTCAGTGATGTTGTCACTGAGCTTAAATTAAAAAATTGATAGTCAACATCATCTATGTTGACATACCCAACTGTTGGCAAATCTGTCATTGCAACATCATCAACTCTATTGCTGTACATGGAAGTACTGGTACTGGATAAATTGCTGGAATTATATAAGTTGGCCAAAGTGAACCCAGAAATAATATTTCCTGAGCTGTATGTATCTGTTAGGGCAAATGCAATGGGGTTGGTTGTAAAGATTGATTGATCCAAAACAAACTCATTGAATGTATTTGTATCAACTCCGCCGTATACACCCACACGGAACGCCCATTCTTCATTGACAGATATATTACCACTGACGTTGTTGAAACTGGCCTTGGTCAATGCATTGATTGCGTTTATGGATCCTTTTTCTTTGATGTAGCCCTGATAGAATTTGGTCTGTGTGGGAATACTGATGCCCAAATCAGTTAGATACGGACGTTGTCTAAATCCAAGCAATCCTGCACTATATGATTGTATAGTTTCGTTTGTTGGTGGGCGATCCACATCATAGATGTTGTTAAATTTTTGTGCATTTTCCCCAAAGTTGGGCAACAGTCCAGTCTTGATGTTGTTTTTATCAATGCGGGCCCATAGTATGGGATTGAACTGTAGTGTGGCGGGAATATCCTGCGATGCAGTGTAATATAAATTGTTGTGTTTAACAATATCACCAGTCCTATAATCTGTGCCTGAAATCCAGTTTTGAATATCAGCAGAATTATAAACATATCCAGGAGCACTCAGTGCTCCGGTCCATGCACCTGTTTTTACACCAGAAAGTTTTAATCGATACTGTCGTGTGCCCAACGCTGGAACATAAACTATATCACCAAATTCACTGACATTGTCAAACACTAGACTGTGTTCAAATTGCAACAGCTCTAGTCGGGCAAAACATATGGTAGAAAAATCAACGGTTGCAATAGTGAAACGATTGCCATTGCCACCTTCTGCTGTGCTTACTCCTTCTGTTCGAACAATGTTGAAACTGCTGCTCTTAATGGGCAAAAAGTTCTGATCTAAAATTCTACTGCCATTGGGCAAATTGGTAACTTCATCCACTATAATGCCAGTTGTGGTCAATGACACTGTGGTGGCCACAGGATTCAATACAATGATTGTGCCCGGTGCCCAGCCTTGTTGACCCCAATACAACAGTTCTTTGATGCTCAGTGTCCAATTTCTTTGTTGTTGTAGATCTGGATCAAATTGATTAAATTCAAATCCTTGACTCTTCAAATATCTCTCATAACTGATTAGAAAATCTGCGGCTTGCTGTATAGTTGTAAATTCAGTACCATAGGGCACTGTTTCTATAGACTTTGATGCATTGCTGTATACTTTAGTGGCTGCAGAATTAATGGTTATGGTTTCATATTTGTTGTCAATGATACTGGGATATATGTTAAAGAATGGATTAGTTGTATTGTATCCAGATACACTGTATCCTGTAGATGTTTTTTCAACAATGACTGCACTGTACTCAACAGCTTTTCTTGGATGAGTCTTGTCAAGATATACATTATAGTTTGCATCCGGAACAATAACACTGGCATTGGTGGATCCCGGTGTGGTTTGTTCAGCCGACACTGTTACTAAATTTTTATCAGTAAATCCGCTGACTTTATAACTCAATTGCACTGACATCTTTGTCAAGAAATCGCTGATCATGGGACCTGGATCAATGCCAAGATTTTTTAAACTGTCTGCTATCCAATTTATATAGCCTGATGTACGCTGTGTGGGCAATGTGATAACATTAAGCTGATCATCTATGTACACAATAGTATACCCATTAACATTGACTATGCTTGGATTGATCTTTTTGTTGTCTGTTGTGGTAAATTGTCCAGTGATTGGATTTGTTGTAAACTTGGATACATCCAATTGTGTTCCAAAATACTTTGCAGGCTTTAATAATGCCAAAGCTCTTTGAATTGCATAAGGATAATCACTGCTTCTCTTCCAAGCTGATTCTGCTGGCCCATACTGTCCAGCAGTAAAGGCTTTATTTGCATGATTTGCATTGAATTTACTTATCAACGGAATATCGGCAGGAGACAACAGGTTGCCTGCTGAGTCAACTGGTATAAATGTTGTCAGTCCTGGACGAGCAAATCTTTTATCGTAATAGGGGTCGCCGTTGTTCCAAATATATCCGGCTTCTAAATCTTCCCATAATACCATATTTCCACGTGTATACGGACCAGTACTATAACGAGTATTCCACCAATTTGGTTTGTCACTAAATCCCAACATGACCCATGGTGTTAAATTGGGAGTATCAGTATCGAACCAATATTGGTACACTGCTCTCCAGGATCCCTGCAACAACGAATCATCAATTCTATCTGTAAACACAGAGTAATTCCAAGTCCATGGATTATTAGCATTGTAAGTCGTATTAGTTGAATAATTTATATTATTCAGCCCTGCCCATTCTAAAAATGATTCTGACAACACTTGTGTAAATTCTGCGTTGGAATAGTCAGTATTGCGAAATTTTCCTGGACGTACATCATTGATGTCAATTTTATTTTTTGCGTAATCAGATTTAATGTTGTTGTATATGCGTTTTTCTAATTCCAGCAAATAGTTGTCTCTGAAGTCATTGAATGCAGGAGTAATGGATCCATCGTGGCCACGAATCACCATGATGGGAGTTTGATAGGTATTGTCCAAATACTTTTCAGGAGCAAATTTTGGGTACAATCCCAACTTTGACGGTGTCTCTGGTATAAAATTGCCGTCAGTGTTGTAGTAATCTCTAATGACAATTACATCGTCAATTTCAAAAGATCTAATAAATTGTACAGCAGGTGCAACTGTACTAAAAGTATAATCAATACCATGTATCAGCTGAGTTCCGTTGAGCCATATCAATACCGCACGATTACTCAACTGTGTTATGTCGAAAATACTGCCAATTTCATAGTTTGTTTGTCGAGTATTGAGTACAGTATATGTTATATTTGTGTGATCACCGCCTTGTGGTACCATATCGCTGTAGTACCAAGGAAAACTACTATTCTTGACAGAATTAATAGATTTAAGAACAGCATCCACTCCTGTAATAATATCGGTGTAATTTATATTGGGTAATGTCGAACATAAATTTATAAATTTATTTTTAAATCTGCCATATTCTTTTTTGGCAAGTGTCAACCCATTAATAAAATTAATATCCGGACTATTTAAAAACGACATTGCATAGATCAATGGACTACTATGTTGTAACAACGTACCACCTTGTGCTCGTACATACATGTCTTGAACAGGAATAGAGCTAGATGTTGAAGCACTGGTATTTTCAATCAACTTGTAATAATGATTTCGAATTTGTCCCAGCGTAATTGTGGAAAATTGTTCGTTTAATGGATTAAGATCTAGGTTAGATGGAATTTCGTAATAGCCAATTGACGAAGCTGTATCACTAAAAATAACAACGTCGATCTTGTCACCAAGATTGGGCATAGTTGTTAGTGCAATCATGTTGTAAATGCCGTAGGGCATTTGTTCATAGTCAACAACAGGAGTCAATAATTTATTGTTTAAATAGACCTTAATATAGGGTATTGATTGTTGAGACTCTGGCAATATGTCAATTTCAACAAACACTCGCTCGACCCCGTCAATAGTAACAACATATCCATCAAAGAATTTGGTAAACAATTGATACTGCTTGGTATCTTCTACAGTTTTTACCCAATTTACAACTTTAGAGGACGATGACAAACCATTGTTCTTGACGGCATATCCAACATTGACCGGCATCGTGCCCAACTGATAATCAAAAGTATCAGTGTCAAAATAATTTGTAAAGGCAATATCGCCAACATTGTTGAATGTTTGATATTTTAAAGGAAACCCAAGTATAGGATCATTGGTTGTGCTGGTGCCAGTGCTGTACCCAAAGAATTTTGTTCCAATGAATGTACTGCCCGGATAAACTGTTGTGTTGCTTAGGCTGTATCCATTGGCATCATAAACATCAAATATCGGAGACTGGTTGACTTTTGTTTTTGTTTGGCACTGTGTCCATGTTGATCCATTGAACCTAAAAGTTTTTCTAGCATTTGTGGAACCTTTACGTACTGATACTTGTTCACCGGGCAATATGGGATCATCGCTGGTTTCAACCAAGTTGATGTAATGTACACTATTGATGGTTTCTATGTTGACTTGATATATTTTGTTTAGAATATTGGTGTCATAGTCATTGGCAAAAACAATGCGATCCCCAGTTACCAATGTGGCACCATCTATGCTCGCGGTGGTGTGTCCTTCAACATCATTGAATGCATCCGTTGCTGCAAATGTGATATAATCAATTGGGGCTTTTGCCTGTGACCCTGTATTGAACAATTGCAGTCCCACATCAAACTCAATGATGGGTCGTCTCGCAGGAATATTTGGGCCAAAATCTGCGGCAGTGTTGTTGTATTTTGCTGTGGCATTGATTACATCAACATGAAACCAACGATTATAACGACTCCATGGATTTCTATCTAAACTGCCACGATTAATTGTAATATAATCGGGTGCTGTGCCAATGTTGGCCACATAACTTTCATATACTTCTAATTCACTCACTGGAGTCAATGTAATTGCAGTACCCACACCATCAATATAATATTCATTACTTGCATAACTGGACGGGGTAACTGAAGTATCAAAAAGGATCTTTAATCCATTGGTAAATATTACGCCATTTGGACTGGTGTAACCAGTTTTGCCAATAATGTCATCTTCAATATCAATTTTTGAAGATACGTTGTCAACCAATTTGATACGGCCAAAGAAGTTTGCATCTGTTCCATCTTGATAATATAGATAATCTTGAGCCGCTGTAATAACTGGAACCAATTTGTAACGTAAGTTGTTGTCTAACCAAAATTGATTTGATGCATAAGTTTTTCCCGAGCTGACAAATACTTTTTCTTTAGACACTATTTGCAAATTAGGAATCAATTCAATTATGTAATCTGAGTTAAATGTGGCAATTAGTTGCACTTTCCATACACCGGCACGTTCAGTGGTTGTGACGGGGTAATTGTCAACAGTCCAGTAGACATCGTCTTGATCATTGTTTATAAAAATCAGAGTCTTGCCGTTTAGTGCGGTGTCCAATCCGTCTAATCCGTCGGGAAAGTCTGCAAGGAATTCACTGAGTAGTCTGCCCTGTATTTGATTATAATGTATGGTCACAGCCGCCGTGACCGTGGTCTTGATTGGCATCAATGTATAAAAGTTTTGTGCTGTTGACAGGGGCACTTGAAATACAATTTCACCGTTGTCTGTACCATTGTTGCTGACACCAAATACATTTCTTGTGTCAATGGTTGATACATTGGGATCAGTGCCCGAAACACCGGGTTGACTTTGTATCCAGAAATTAGATCCGGATTGATTGATTTTAAATTTGTATGTGCCGCCACGTGCCAATGTCAGCTGAAGATTTGGGTGACTTCCGACTCCACTGAATGTGTAGCCATCAATGTCCGTGTTTTTTGTTACTGTGTATGTGTCCTGCAAAGGCACCTGATTTGCATAAATTTCAACGGCATCTGGGCCATTGGGCAACCAATAATATTTGTAATAATTTACAAACTTGTCGTAATCAAATTGTCCATCAAATGTGTAGGCCTCTTGAGAAAATAGTCTTTGATGATTGTTTATTACTCCGTTTTTATTTTCAATGCTGTGTAATAGATCTACATAGCCAGAGTTAAATGTAACTTGTCCGTCAGCGTTTTTAACAACCACGCCGGGCTCAAGTTGATAATTTTTTCTATTGGCATCTGATTCAGGCACATAATTGTCAGATAGTTTGAATGTTGGTGCAAACTTACGACCAATGTATCCGTTGACGGGAACATCAAATGCCGGTGTAAACAGTTGATCAAGTGTGGCTCCGAGGAATCGCTGATTTGTGCCAGATCTAAATGCCGCTGGTAAAAAATTAATTGTATTAATTAGACTCATTAATAAGTTCCTACTAGGTTATTGCCTAGATTTAAATGAGCAGCTGTGACTGCGGATACTACAGTGATATCATTGACGGTTGCCGCTGATGTAATAATTTCCCAGGGTTCTGCGTTAATTTGAAAATAATTTCCAAATACCAATGTATTATCTGCTGGCAAAATTACGATACTACCGATATTAGGTGCCAATGTAGAATGCAAATATGCAGACAATTCACTAAAATAGAAAGTGTCACCGAAGTCCCAATTACTTGGATCAAAGTATACATTAATTGCCCCGATTACTTGAGTTTTTATTTCATTGTCAGTCATTCCTGAATTTGGATTTTTGACTATTTGGAATACTGCCCTTAACGATGGATCTGCTTTGGCCCCAAACAAAGGTTTAAATCTTGCTGGATTGAACACAACAGTGTCACTGACTGCTTTGTAGTTGCTCAATGATCCATAATCCACTTCCAATGTGCCAATTGTAGGCACAATAGGTTCAGTTAATGTGCCTGTCAAATCACGCAAATATGTCATATAACTAGCAGAATAAGCAGAAGTTAATATATACAAATCAATAATATTAACTGGAGTGGGGTCAACTCGACTGCGTGACGGGACGTTATGTTTATATTGGAAATATAAATCACCACGACTGCTGTCAGTTCCAGCAACCGTAGTATATAAATCAGGATTATCTGGCACCCCAGTTACCTGTGTACTAGGAGATTTTACAAATACCTTTGTATTGTCAACATATCCGTCGGGCTGTGTCAATACATTATAAATTTGCCAGGTTACATCTTGTCCCAATGCATCATTTGAATCAGGTTTAGAATTTACTTTTAAAACCTTGACAGTGTCTTTGATATTTGTTCCTGTAGAAGAATCATATACACGAATACTAGGATCAAAATAAAACTTAGTATTTCTTGCACTACCAAATGAGTATATTGTTGAACGATAATCAATATTGTAATATCCGTTTGAATAGACAAACTTCAATAACCAATTAGTACTACTACCAATATCAGATGGTAATATGTTTGCCCAAGTTTGATTTACTTGATCGTAGGTCAATCCGAAATTAACTTTAGTACGAATTTGACTAATCATTGTAGTGATCAGACTAGTACTAAGATCAGTTTTATAAGGCGGAATGATACTGTTCCTACCAAGTAAGTTTACGTCACTTAGAATAGCTCCTGTTGGCACAATAGTTCCAAACGTTACTAGGCTCGGTGTGTTAATGTCCCCATTAGATACCGTACTGGCTACTGCTGCGTAGAAGCTAGTAGTATCCCCAGCAACTCCAGGAGTACCAGATTTTAGTACATGTTGGGCATCAAAGTAATACCCAGCCGGAGCAGTAAATTGCAAAGTTGCACCTGTTGCTACATATTTTAAATTGCCACCAATGCCCGATCCAACTTGTTGTGTTGTATTGGCGTATTGTAAATAACCGTAACTGGATACTGTTGTATTGCCAGTTTGACTAAATGTCACATTGGCATGTGTGCTGTTGTAACGTTGATATGTAGAATAGTAATAATTTTGTACTTCGGCTGAATCAATAATGGGCAAAACTTTATTATAAATTGCACTATATATATCACTGGTTGTTAAAAAATTAAATGAATCAGATTTGTTGGCACTGTTGGCACTCAAAATACCGTCATCACCAAAAATGTTGGTACTTGAATAACTGCCAGTGGGATCAATGGCATCAAGATAAATGCTGACCCCACTACTGGTCCTGTTGACGGCCTTGACTTTTTGAATATTGTTAAATGATGTTAATGGGAAGATATTGTAATCTTCGCCAGTGATCATACGATTCTGTGTATAATATTGTTGAGGTGCATTACTCTT
>Ga0114964_10002131_pt1 | contig 13936 bp, 8 predicted proteins | sample C_131016_MF_Meta_FD_92638 | JGI IMG/M metagenome (GOLD analysis project Ga0114964, IMG submission 92638) | Freshwater microbial communities from Lake Croche, Canada to study carbon cycling - C_131016_MF_MetaG | ecosystem: Environmental > Aquatic > Freshwater > Lake | place: Lake Croche, Canada... | reverse complement strand
TATTATTAAATAATGTTATTATTCCTTTTAAACAAATATTAAAAGGTAGAATAATATTAAAACCAGGACAAACAAATTATTTATTTAATTTTCTTGGATTAGGTGATAATGCAACATTTGTTGCATTAGTTCCTAAATTTGATGTTAAATCAGTAATGGAAGAAGATAATTATGTTAATTATATTTATGCTACTGATTTACTACACCCACGTTCTCTTAAAGAGATAATGATTTTAACAGGAAATTCTACTCATAGAGTACCACAATTATATTTAAGTAATCCAAATACTTTATATTCAGTAACAATAGAAACTATGGTAGCTGTTATTGATGAGAATCAAACATTTTTTGCTAATACTGCTAACCAAGTTGGAGTAACTTATACTGATTTATCATTTATTAATATCCAAACATGGATAGTAAATGAATCAATAGTAGTTTACAATAATAATACTGAGCCTTTAACTTATTTTACATTAAGTTCAATAGATAAAACAGAAATTCAAGGTAATATAGTAATAGTACATGATTTATCAATAGGATATGTTTTCTTACAATTTAAAACAATATATGATGCAAATCAATCTTTTGCTGCAATAAATTATGTAAGATATAATCATAATGCTGTTATAGGTGGAAATTATGTTCCAATAATTTACTTTAGACTTACATTTGGAAGTGGGGATTATATATCTTTAAATGGATTGACTAGTAGTGTGCCTTATAACTCTAGTGAAGGTTTAACTTTCTCATCATCTACTAATTTATCATATTACAGTGGAACTATACTTGGTTCTGATATACTTAGTAATGCTATTGAACATGTTTTTGATGGAATTAGTGCTAATATAGGTTTATCAAACAATAATATTCTTATAGATGGTGTTCCTTACTCTACTGGAATAACAATGTCAGGAACATATTCAATTTCATTTAATATTTTAAATGGTAGTGGATTCTACATTAATCCAGATTTAAAATTAAATTTAACAGTTAATTAATGGCTAATTATACATCTAGTAGTTTTTTATACCCAATTAATGCAGGAGATAAAGTTATTAGGATTAAAGATAGATTTAATCGTAATAATACATCTATTAATGGAGAATCTGTTAGAAATTTATTAATAAATAATAATGTTCTTATAATAAATACTATAGATAGTGTTGTAAATTTAGATTTTGTAAATAACGCAGAGGCTAAAATAGCTTATCAATTATTACAAACTCAGATAGATTTAATTAGAAGCACTTATCCACAAACAGTATCTGGTCCTCAAGGAAAACCTGGTTTAATAGGTCCTACAGGACCTTTTGGACCTATTGGACCTACAGGACCTACAGGTATTCAAGGACCTACAGGACCTATTGGTAAAACAGGAGCTACTGGACCACAAGGTATAAAAGGTTTAACTGGATCTATAGGACCAACTGGTCCTGCTGGAATATCATATATTTATTATAATGGAGTATCATACTCTGTAATAAATTCTACCATAACATTTAATCAATCTAAAAGTGATTGGGGGGTAACTGACTCAAATAGCCCTTCATTTATATTAAACAAACCTGATTTAAATAAAATTGGGGATATAGGTACTACTGGACCACAAGGACCACAAGGGGCTACAGGTATTCAAGGTATTCAAGGTGCTACAGGTGCTGATGGTATTCAAGGTATTCAAGGTGCTACAGGTGCTGATGGTATTCAAGGACCAACAGGACCTCAAGGAGAACAAGGATTAAGAGGAACAGATGGGTTAAATGGTGTGCAAGGAGCAACCGGTTCTCAAGGTAATTCTTTTACAACAATTTATTCAACAACAACATATAGTGTTATTAATACCCCAACTTCATATACATTTTTACATAATGCTAATTTTTGGGATTCTGTATTATCAGTTGAATCATTTGATAATTCGCAAGGATTTTATTTACAATCAAATTTACCTTTAGTATCAGAAGAAGATGGTGTTGTATTGGGAGCTATTAGTAACGAAACTTATACAGATTATGTAATTTATTTAAATGGGAATAATTATTTCTTTTTAGATGAAGGCTTAAATTTAGTAAGTTCAGGTACTTATAATGAAGGTGATTTATTTAACATATATAATGATGGTAATTATGTTTATTATAAATTAAATAATAATACAATTTCAACAGTTAATTACTCAATTGGTAATTATAGTTTTTTTAGTTCACCATTTTCTTTTAATTCACAACCTTTAACAAATTCATATACATTTAGTAATGTAGTATTTTACCCTATAGGTAAAGCAGGTACTAGATATAATGGTATAATTAATGATATTTTTGCTGTTCCAAATGTAGATCAAGTTATTAGAACAACAACTCAAATTAATTTAGGTTTTACAACTGATCAAATAGTTTTAGTTAAAAGTGATGTTATTAACTATGTAGATTCTTATTATGAAGATAATGATAATTTACAACTTTTATTCTATGCTAAAGTAGATTCATACGATTTAACTACGGGAGATATAACTTTAATTACACTTTTATCTAAAAATGTTGGTTTAACATCAAGTTTTTGGTATATTGATTTAAGTGGTGAGCCAGGTATTCAAGGTAAAGTAGGCCCTACAGGTCCTGGTTATTTTGGAACTTCAAATACTTATCTATCAATTCCTAATGTGGAACAAGTTGTTAAATTATATACACAACCTAATTTAGGATTTTCATCAAATCAAACTGTTTTAGTTAAAAGTGATTTGATTAATTATGCTAATTCTTATTATAATGATATTGATGATCAAGAGCTTTTATTTTATGGAAGTGTAGATTTTTATAATACAAATACAGGATTACTTTCTTTAATTACTACATCATCAAAAAATATTGGATTAACATCTAATCATTGGTATATTAATTTAAGTGGTGATGTTTCTCAAATAAGTTCAACTTATTCACAAGGTATTCAAGGTGCTACAGGTCCTCAAGGTATTCAAGGTGCTACAGGTCCTCAAGGAGATCAAGGTATTCAAGGAGTAACTGGTTCAAGTTATTATGGTACGTCAAGTACTTTTTTCAGAATACCTGAACCACAAAGTGTAATTCAATTAAATACTCAACCTAATTTAGGATTTACGACTAATCAAACTTTATACATATATACTTCAAAAAATCTGTATAATAGTCATTATTTTATGGATTATGCTGATACAATCGGATCATTTTATTGTTCAGTAGATAATTATGACGTATTAAATGGTAACTTATCAGTATTTGTAATTTCTTCAAAACATATAGGATTAAGAAGTGATTTATGGTATATTAATTTAAGTGGCGATTTAGGGGAAGTAGGGGCTACTGGTCCTATAGGACCAGGGTATTATGGAACATCTAATACATATTTAAGTGTTCCTACAACAGGAGAAATAATTAGATTAAATACACAGCTTAATTTAGGGTATTCTATAAATCAAACAGTATTAGTTTACAGTATTTCTGAAACTACATATAGTACTAGTCATTATTTTAGTGATGGAACTGCTTCAATAGTTGGAAAGTTTCATGCTTTAGTTGATGATTATACTCCTTCTAATGGTGATTTATCTTTATATATTTTATCATCAGAAAATATAGGATTAACAAGTAGTAGTTGGATAATAAATTTAGATGGATATTCTAGTGGAGGATCTGAACCTCAAATTATTCAAGGTGCAACTGGTCCTCAAGGTGAACAAGGTATTCAAGGTATTCAAGGTGAACAAGGTATTCAAGGTGAACAAGGTATTCAAGGTGAACAAGGTATTCAAGGTATTCAAGGTGAACAAGGTATTCAAGGTACAGCAGGATCTTCTGGAACAGGTGGTTTAATAACTGTATCAAAATCAGATTTTGATACATTAATTAATAACAATAATTTAATACCAGGTAGTTCTTATTTAATAACTGGAGTAGATACTGAACTATACGGGGGAACTGATGTTATATTACAAGCTGTTTCTACAAATACAATATCTACATCAGGTATAGGTAAATTTTATAATTTTAATTCTAATGCATATTCACTACAATTATTTTCTAAATATATTGAATTTGATTATACTATGAATAGTGGTACATTTTCTACACATGAAATTTGTAATTGTAGTACAAGTGGGTCAACAATCAAATTATTTGGTAATATAGAAAATAAATATTTTGAAATTACAAATGGTATAATGCCTGTAGATGGTGATGTAATAACAGGAACAACAACTGGAGCAGTTGCTACTATTAATACTATATATTATACTATAAATATAAATGATCTTGTTAGATGGGGTAATAAAATCTGGATAAATACTACTGGATATCATGGTATTCCAATAGATACATTAACATTAGATTCTAATTATACAGAACATTATGATATCAATTACTATGATATCGTATGGGATGATATTAAATATGATTATATAGAAGATATTATCTATGAAAGGTCAGATAAATCTAATAATATTGTTAGTTTTTCTAAAAATGAGGTTTATTTTACATATGAATTTCATAACCCTATTTCTGTATTTCCATGGCAAGGCTCAATTCCTAATAGAACTATTGGTACTTTTTTCTCTTATTCTCCTATTCATCCATATAATAATAAAATTATAAATAGTTATTTTAATGTTATTAACAATGATATTAATATTCCATTAACAAATAATGAAATTATAAATAGTTATGTAAATATTTATTCACATAATCAATGTTTATTTTATAATAATAAAATAGAAAATTCAACAATAAATTTATACTTATTTTCTTACCTTACTGGGTATGTTAATAAAATAAGTTTTATAAATAATCAGATTAATTTATCTACAGTAAATACTCACTTAGTTATACCTTCAAATGGTTCCAAATTTACATTTAATGTAATCCAAACAAATATTATTTACGGATCTACATTTAATATTTATTTAAATGGAGGAGCTCTAACTAATAATAGGTTTTATAGTTCTACATTAAGTTTTAATTTAAAAGAAAAAACTTTTGACAAAATAATATGTAATAATTCTACATTAGATAATTTATCAGATTCTTCCTCATATATTTTTAATACATCATATACAAAAAATATATTATCATCTTTTGGTAATATACCTGTATTAACATATATATATTCTGGAGCATGGATAATATTACCTTATAATCAATAAAAATAAAATTAAAAATGGATATAAATTTAGAAGATTTTTTAAAAAAACATAATGCTTGCGAACCTTTGTTAGATTGGTCAAAAGATATAGATGATCCTAGAGCAGCTTATGCTACATTTTCTAATGGTGAACATTTATGTTGGCTTTATATGAGAACAAATCCTACTCATAAAAATAATTTATATAAAATATGTATAGAAATTTTTGATACTATCAAAAGTAAATTTAATGATTTAGAATTAAATGATTTATATAATAATATAATTAAATACTATAATAATGAGATAAATTCTGATGAATGGGTAGATGTTAAGAAAAGAGCTAAAAAAATAATAGTTCTTAATAGAAATAATATTGTAATTAATATAGAAAAATATTATTATACATTAGGAATAACATCAATAATATTTGATGAATTTGATAAAAGTTTAATTAATATTAGCACAGTTTCTTGTTGCTTATTAAGTAAAGATGAATCTGAGGTTAAAAATACTCAAAATATGTTAGAATATTCAAATGTATTCAAAAAGTATATTAGTTTTGATGATTTTAATATAATATAATTTTAATATATACAATAAATAAATTAATATAAAAATGGCAGGTTATTATCAAGCACCAACAGCATCAATTGCTTTAGTTTTAAGAACATCAAATATACCGCTACCTTACGGAGCGACTATATCTACTGTTCCTTTAAGTGCTGCTCAATTGGATAATAATTTTATTTCTAATCAAAATATATTTATACCTCAACCACAAATTCATATAAATGGTGGAGCATTAGCTTCTTCTCATTATAATACTCAACCTATAGAAAATGATTCTTATTTAAAACAATCTTTTACAGAAGGTATAAGTCTTTATTGGAATGGGAGTGATAAAACTTTTTTAGATTATGATCCTCATTTCTTTTTATTTAGACATAGTAATAAAGGAACTAATCATAGATATAATGGACATGGTAGAGCAGACGGACCAAAAAAACATTGTGGATTTGTTCATCCTGCTAATGAAAGTGGTCATATGTTTACTAATTTTAGTGCGGGTAGTAGTGATCAATATTGGGGAAATACAGAGTGGGCTATCGGTGAGACAAAAGCTGGACAATTAGTTGATTTAGTTTTAGAATCTGATAATTATTATACAATTAATAATCATGCAACAGGTTATCTTAAAAATAATTATTTTCCTAGAACAATAACTTCTTGGAATAGAGAGGTTTATTTAAGAGGGAATAAAGGAAAAAAATTAACTATTAAGGCTAAAAAAGTAGTTTTATCTTTTGCTATTGTTATACGTGATCCAAAAAATCCTGCTCGTTATATAATTGGTCCTATGAGTAAGACATTGATAATTACTCCAAAAATTGGGGTGTTTCAAATACCAGGTGATTATATAAATGTTGATAATACTTTAAGCATTCCAAATTCTCCAAATTGGTCTTTGTGTGATACAACAAAGCATATATTTTATGGTTGGAAAGCTTATACAAAATAGTTTTTTATTTGTTTCCTCTTAGGAGGTCTTATTATTATAACCATTTCCTCTTAGGAGGTTGGTAATGTTTATTTGTTTCCTCTTAGGAGGTCTTATCCACGACACATTTGGTTCGCCACGTGTGTCGTTTTTTTTGTATTATACTTTTAATATTTAATATATAGTATATAAAATAAAAAATAATATATGAGTTTACCAATAATTGACACAACTTATACAAATGGTATAGCAGCAAAAATTGAACCATTTAAGGTAGTATTTAGTGATAAAGTTTTAGTAACTAGATTAGTTATCAAAAAGAATGATAATTTATTTAATAAAGTTAACCTAAATTATAGTTTAATAACAGATAGTAAAGAAGAAAAATTTACAGGAACTGCTTCACTAATAAATGAAGATTATATTCATTATAAAGAGAATAAAGAATTATTCCCTTTTTTATATGTAGCTGATAAATTAAATATTTCTTTTTTATCTCCTACTCAAAGTGGTTCAACTCACTCAAACTAAAAATAAATTAAAAAAATGGGTCTTATATTAAGAACAAATCATGCTACTATTCCACCAGGGGCAACTGTATCAAATAAGTTATTAACAGTTGAACAGATAGATAATAATTTTATTTTTTTACAAAGTAATTTAGTAAATATAAATATTGTTACTAAAAATGAATTAGATACTCTTATTTCAACCAATTCATTAAAAAAAGGACAATCTTATAGAATAACAGGAGTTGATAAGTCTGTTAATTATATGTATGAAAACTATTTATATGGCGGTACAGATATTGTAGTTATGGCTATAGAAACTAATAAAATATCTAATTCAGGTATAGGACAATTTTTCAATCCTAAGTATAATAGAAATGTAGATGGTTATGGTATATGGGACCCTTATAGCACATATAATATAACATTAACAAATAATGCATATAATTTCTTTCAAAAAAATGAGTATATCTATAGTTATCCTAATGGTTATGAAGGTAGAATAGTAGGTGATATACATAGTAATAAGTTTATAACTATTAATGGAGATTGGACAACAGAATTTTCATTTGCTGGAGAAGATAGCGAAGCAACTGCGGATATAAATTCAGTTACAATTAAAACATATAATGTAGGTGATGTAGTATTTTGGGGTGGTAGAGCATGGATTAATACATCAGGAAATGTAGGTCAAAAAGCAGGTCCTTATGAATTTACTTATTCAGGAACGAGTTCAAAAGTTTATGATGATTGGAATCCAATTGCATATACTAATTCTAATTATTATAATGAAGTTTGGGATGATATAATTTATGATTACGAAAATGATACTATTATTGAGAGAAAAGATAAATCAAATAATGTAGTTAGGACAAGTAAAAGTAATAATGATTATACAACAGATAGTAGTTATCCTTACTCTCCTATTAAAGCTTTTCAATGGGGAAATCCTTTTGATTATATTCTTGATGGTCAAGGAGTTGGAAATAATTTTATAGAAAATAGTTATTGTTGTAATATTAATTTTATGGGTTCTGCTTTTATTTATAACAAATTTGTTAATCAATCTACTTTAAATACAACAAATAGTAATTTTAGTTCTGTTTTATATATAGGTACTTATTTTTCTAACAATACATTTGATAATACTTATTTTGGTGATAATTTTGTAACAGGTAGTATTTATTCTAATGAATTAGTTAATAGTGGTATATATAGTAATGCTATTTTAGGAGATTTTGGTTCAAACACATTAAATAATAGTAGTATTTCTAATAATAGAATATATAATTCAAGTATTTCACAAAATGATTTATTTAATAGTTCAATTAACTCAAATATAGAATATTATGGTAATATAAACAGTAATAATTTACAATATAGTAGGATTAGTGATAATATTATTATAAATAATAATATACAATATAATACTTTAAGTGATGATAGTTATATAGAGAATAATGTTAGTTTTGAGTTTAGTTATAATAATTATATTGTTTATAACAATCTTACATCAGGAAGTTATATAACTAATATTCAATTTAACAATTATGCTCATGGTAATTATATTCAATATAATAATCTTAATTCAGGAAGTTCTATAAATTATATTTATTTTCAAAATAGTACTAACAATAATTATATACAATATAATAATCTTACATCAGGAAGTTATATAAGTAATATATCATATAATTCAAATACTGCTCGTTATAATTCTATTGAGTATAATGAACTTACTTCAGAAAGTTATATATATGTGATAGCTTATAATTCTGAATGTAATGGTAATTACATCAGAAATAATAATTTACATTCTAGTAGTTATATCAGTAATATAACTTATATTGCAAATTATTCAAATTGTTATGGTAATAATATTCAATATAATTTTATGACATCTGTTAGTTACATATATAATATAACTTATCAAAGTATATCTAATAATTTGAATATATGTTATAATAATCTTAACACACAAGGTAATATTAGCAATATATATTATGATTAATAAAATTAAAAAATAAATAAACAATATGATTTTCGAAACATTAACAAATGGATTAGCAGTAAAAGTAGTTCCATTTAAAGCAACATTCACCGATACAGAATTATCTACTAAATTAAGAGTAGCAATTACTAATGATAATTTAGTATCAGGGGCACAATTATTTTGGGAAGCTCTAACAGATACAAATGTTAAAAAAACATCTGGTGTATTAAATATAAAAGAAGCAAATTATACAAATTATCTAAATGATAAAATGTATGCTTTTACATTTGCTACTACTCAATTAGAACTAACATTAGCTACTCAATCAGGTACTCATAGTGGAACACAATCAGGTACTCAAAGTGGTTCTTAATTATTAAAATACTCAATTTCTTAATTGGGTATTTTAATATATAAAAATAAAATAAATTAAAATGGGTTTAATTTTAAGAACTTCACATGAACCAATGCCAGCTGGGTCAACTATATCAAATAGTAGATTGACAATTGAGCAAATGGATAATAATTTTATATACTTACAAAATATATCTACAAATGCTATTGAAATCACACATAGCGATGCTATTGATTTAATCAATACTAATTCTGTACTTAGAGATAAAACCTATATAATAACAGATTGTGATCCAAGTTTATATGGAGGAGAAAGTTCATTTAATTTTGGTCCAGGTACAAATGTAATGGTTCAAGGATTAGATAGTAAATCTTTTACTTCATTAGGTTATGGTAAGTTTTATAATCCAAAATATTATGACCCAAATACGGATGAAGGATATGATGTATGGAATTCAAATAATAACTATAATTTACATGATATAGTAATTTATGGTGGTAGAGTTTGGAGAATGACATCTTATACTGAAAATTGGAATAGTAATGATTATTTTAATTTACAATCTGATTGGACTCCTCTTTCTTATGAAAATACAAATTATTATAATGTAGTTTGGGATGAAGTAGAATATGATATTCAAGATGATTATATTGCTTCAAGATATGATGTATATAATAATAACTTTGTAAAAAATAATTATAGAACACAATACTTTTATTGTAATGCTTACCCAATACATTCTTTTAGATGGGGTCATAGAGTAGATATAGGTGGTTTAGCAGATTGTACTATAAATAATTCTTATTTTGGATGTTTGAATTATCCAGGTAGTACTGATACTAACATATACTCTATAACTTTAGAAAATCAAAGTGCTATTTTTGATCTTCAGTTGTATGGTACTTCATATTTATATAATTTAAAATTGAATAATTCTTATATAGGTTCTTTATATTTTGAAGATACTGAAATTTATAATTTAACATTAGATTATTCATTTTTTGGTGATATGGAAATTCTTGGTAGTACTATTTATGGAATAAGAATGAATAATTCTTATTTTGGTAATACAGGTATATTAGTTTGTACACTTGACAATTTTGATTTATCATCATCTGAATTTTCTAATCTTAATCTTAATAACTCTACTATAGAATATTTAGAAATGACTAATTATTCAGAAATGAGATATAGTGATGTTTATAATTCATATTTATCAAAAATAAATCTTAAAAATAGAGGATATTTTAGAGATAATGATTTTCAAGATTCTGAACTATATAATGTATCAGTTGAGGGGGAATCATATTTTAGATATAATTCATTATATAGTTCTAATATGAATCATATAACAGTTGAAGGTAGTTCATATTTTGGTAATATTAGATTAAACTGGAATAATGATAGTAATAATTCTTATGTATCAAGTATTAAAATAACAAATAATTCTTACATATCAAATGATGATGATAATATTTATTTAGATAATGGTTCTTATTTTAGTAATATAACTCTTGATAATGATTCTTATTTAACAGGATTAATTACTTTAGCTAATTTTTCTGGTCTAAGTAATATTGCTATAACTAATAATTCTTATATAGATGGTGCTTCAGGTATAATTTTAAGTACTTATTCTTATATATCAAATATTTATATAAATAATAATTCTAATTTACATGGATATTTATCAATAGAAGATAATTCTAATTTATTAAAGATTAATATTGATAATGACTCTGGATTTGGTTATGGAGTTCGTATACATAATTCTTATATTAATAATATAGAAATTTCAAATAGTTCAGGATTTGCGGGATGGTGGGAAGATATAAATCTATATAGTAATTCTTATATAAGCGATATAAATGTATCTAGTAATTCTTATTTAGGAAATTTATTTTTTACCTTTTCATCATATTTTTCTAATGTTAGTATTATTCAAAATTCTACAATAGGAAATGTATCATTAGGTGGAAGTTCTTATATATCAAATTTGACATTAAATACTAACTCATTTTTAGGAGATTATATAGAATTAACAAATTATTCTTATATTAGATATGGTACAATTAATAATAATTCAGAGATATATGATATTATTTTTAATAGTTCTTATTTAGATAATTTTAATATAAGTGGTAATAGTAATATAGAAACATCATATGGTTTGAATGTTTTAAATAATAGTCATTTAAGATACTTACTATTAACAAGTAGATCTAATTTAAGAAATTTTACTTTAAACTCAAGTACAATTGAATATTTCAATCTAGACCATTCTGATTTTATCGGTCTTTCAATGAGTGGATCTTCTGAAATTATTAAATATAAATCTAATAATTCTACCCTAGCTAATGTGAATATTTCAAATGCTTCTGGTTTATATGGGGTAAATTTTAACAATTCTTATTTTTCTGGTAATCAAACTGATGGGATTGGTAGCTTTTTTATAGATGGCGAATCTGTTGTAGCTAATGTTATTTTAACAAATGTTGATATTCCAAATTCAGAATCAAATACTGGTTTTAATTTACAATCAGGTTCTTCTTTTAATGATAGTATTATATCAAATAGCCAATTATACAATATTTATGGATATGGTTCTTCTTATTTAGGCAATTTAACATTAAATAATGGTTCATCTATTCATAATATATCTTTAACGTCATCTAATATTAGTCATTCTGATTTAAATATTTCTAATATAAATAATTTAAATTTACAAAATTTTAGTTTATATGGATTATTTTTAAAACAATCTAATTTTAGGAACTATACTACAAATAATATTATAACTAATAATATAATTAATCTAAATATGAATGGAACATATTTAGATTTAAATACTATAAGTGGAGAATTATTATTTAATAATACAGATATGATCTATAATACTATAAAATATCAATTTTCCTATAATTTGGCTGGGATGATTACAGGACAATTTAATCTAAATGTTTTAATTCCAGGTTCTGGATGGTATATTGAAAAAGTTATTGTAGATAACTCTAGAACTCCAATTGTATCTACAGGGACTAGTTTTTTAAGTCTTGGATTACTTAATCTGAATCAAACATATGTGTTTGGTTCTGTTGATACATCTACGCTTGTTGGTAATATTAAAGTATATGATATATCAAATGGAGCTTTAAGTGGATCGGTATCAACTGATATAGACTATTTAAATCTAAATATGGGTGGAGATGATATTTATAGTGGTATATTAGATTTTGAAGTTATATTAAAAAATACTTCATTTTCATATAGTAATGATTAATAAAAATAATAAATAATAAATGACACATAGTAATATAGATCTAATTAGAAGTATTAAATATAAATATAATAATACTGAAAATGTATCTTTAGTTAATACTGAAGAACATGGAGCTACACATAGTCTTCATAAGTTTATGAAGTCTCTTTCTCATACTACACAAAGTATGGCAGAAAAAATAAGTAATTTTAAGCAAGCAACTGGACATACTAGTTCTAATTCATTTAGTAGATCAAATTTACATTCTTTTGCTCGTTCAGCTACACATTCATTTTCTAGATCAGCTACACAGTCTTTTGCTAGGTCAGCTTCCCATTCGTTTGCTCGTTTAGGTACATATTCTTTAGCTGGTTTAACTAATTCAAGGGTAGCACATAAATATTTAGGTTTATCTTATACTAATTTTTCAAATCATACTTTATCTTTTAATAGTATGGTTGGTACATACTCTCATAGATTTCTTACAAAAGTAGACCATAGTATAAAGAAATTAGATAATCAATCTTTTGCTAGTATTGTATCTACAATAAAATCAGTTTCAATAGATGAAGCAAAAAAATTAATTACTGATAAAGAAGTAACTGTTAATGGTTTGTTAATTACAGATCCTGAACATACACTATCATCTTTAGATATAGTTAGAATTGGATTTGAAGGACACTATTTAAATAATCCTCATGGGATAGCGATTATTAAGTAATAAAAAAACAGGCTTTAAGCCTGTTTTTTTATTTTCATTTTTAATTTGTTTATATCTTCTTGTCTATCTTTTTCTTTAATAGAAAGAAGTGGATATGCTGATGAGAATGTTCCAGTTAAAAAAGATTTATCTTCTTTAATACCAAAGATTTCTATAACATCATAATTATCAATAATTATAGCATATCCTCCAGGAGCAATTGAAAATGGAGTTGTTAATGTATTTAATTTATTGAATGGTCTTCTAGTAGAATCTGCACTAAACCAATTGGGTAATACATAATCAGACAAACCTACTCTTACATTTCCAGGTAGAGTATATACAATTAAATTACTTTCAACAGGATCACATAATTCCCCTGCCCAAAAAATACCATTATTATCTAAATACCATTTATTAGTTTGATTATTCCCAATCATCTCTAATAATTCATGACATACACATTGAGCAACT
>Ga0114964_10002127_pt1 | contig 13974 bp, 8 predicted proteins | sample C_131016_MF_Meta_FD_92638 | JGI IMG/M metagenome (GOLD analysis project Ga0114964, IMG submission 92638) | Freshwater microbial communities from Lake Croche, Canada to study carbon cycling - C_131016_MF_MetaG | ecosystem: Environmental > Aquatic > Freshwater > Lake | place: Lake Croche, Canada... | reverse complement strand
TATGATGTCATTGAGACCACCCGGGCGGCCTTGGCCCCATTGGAGTTGCACAGCGTCAACGACGTGCGGGCCTACCCCCAGGCGTTGGTGAACTTCAGTGTTCCCATGCAAGAGGCGTCGTCTGCCTTGAAACAATTCTTGTCGGCCAATTTGTACCGCCACCCCAGGGTCTTGCAAACGACCGAGCAAGCCAAAGAGATCATCAAAGATTTGTTCTTGGCCTATTTGCACACGCCATCGGAAATGCCCGAGTCCTTTCATGGTCGACACGACCGCGAACGCTCGGTGGCGGACTACATCGCGGGGATGACGGATCGTTTTGCCGCGAAAGAGCACCAACGCCTGAGTGGCTGGAGTCCTTTGCAAAACGCGGCGGACTTGCCGCTGGATCATCAACCGGGCTTGGGCTTGGGTCGTGCAAGGGCGGACAAGGCGTTGTGGTCGGGTTTGCAGCCCAACCCTGCTCCCTTGCCCAGCCGCCCGAGCTCCCCTCCTAGAACAAACCCACCACCCCACCCACGTGGCGAGACCCCCTTTGGAGAGCCCACATGAAGCCATGGTCCTCGGCGTTCGAGTGCAAGTTCCATGGTGTTTCAGGTGGTAAAACATGAACGCCCAGGTGCCCCAAAGCTCCTATGCAGAGCGCGGTTTGGTGGCGGCATTTTGGGTGGTGCTGGCTGGCGTGTGTGTGGCGCTTCACATTGGCAAGTTGCCCCCCGCTTTGCCAGTCTTGAGGATGGATTTGCACGTGAGTTTGGTGCAAGCGGGGTTTTTGCTCTCCATGGTGCAACTCGCTGGCATGACCTTGGGGCTCACGGTGGGGCTTTTTGCCGATGTGTTGGGACTCAAGCGCTGCATGCTCACCGGCTTGGTGTTGCTGGGCTTGGCCAGCGCATTGGGCGCCTCGGCGCAGACACCGGCCACGTTGCTGCTCACTCGATTTTTTGAGGGGCTTGGTTTTTTGCTGTGCGCCATGCCCGCTCCCAGTTTGCTGCGCCAATTGGTGAGTCCTGCCGATTTGCCCAAAACCCTTGGGTGGTGGGCCGCCTACATGCCCATCGGTGCAGCACTGGCGCTGTGGGTGGGGCCTTGGGTGATTGGGGCGAGCAGTTGGTCGATGTGGTGGTTGCTGCTCTCAGGCGTGACGTTTTTGTCGGCCTGGGGCGTGTACAAAGGCGTGCCCAGCCAGGCCCAGTTGCTGGCCTTGAAGGAGAGTGGTCAACGCTTTGCCGCGGCCGCACAACCGGGCTTGGGTTTGCCCACACCGTTCAATCCCTGGACCTCAGGGGTGGGGGTGCGACTCAAAAGAACCTTGAGTGTGCGAGGCCCTTGGCTGATCGCATTGTGTTTTGGGGTGTATTCAGGACAGTGGATTGCGGTGATTGGTTTTTTACCCACCATCACGACCGAATTGGGTATTTCGGCGTTCACCGCCGGTTGGGTCAGTGCCTTGGTGGCGTTGGTCAACATGGTTGGCAACGTGGGCTCGGGGTTTGTCTTGGCGAGGAAAATCCAAGCAATACCTGGCCAGGCTGTGCCGGAGTACGCGCCAAGGCTGCTGTGGCTTGGCTATGTGAGCATGGCCATGGGGGCAGCCTTGGCGTATGCGCAGATCGATGGGGTGAATTTGCCCGTGGGCGTGCGTTTGGCGGGGGTGCTGCTCTTTTCTGCGCTCGGGGGCTTGGTGCCCGGAACGTTGTTTGCCTTGGCCGTGCGGCTCTCGCCGGGTCAAGAGTGTGTGGCAATCACGGTGGGTTGGATGCAACAGTGGTCGTCCTTGGGTCAGTTTGTGGGTCCTCCATTGGTGGCCTGGGCAGCCGCCGTGAGTGGGGGTTGGCAGTGGACCTGGGTGGTCACGGGTTTGTTGTGCGTGCTTGGCACCTTGGGGGCCTACCAAGTCTCGGCGGAATTGTCAAAACTTGAGCGCGAGAAAGCGCCTCCTTCATGAGTGCGTCAGAGTCGGCGCCAAACTCTGCGCCAAATTCTGCGCTAAACACTGCGCTAAACACTGCACCAAACACTGTGCAGGAGCGCGTTCTTCGAGAAACCCAAGAGTGGTTGGAGAAAGCCGTCATTGGTTTGAATCTTTGCCCATTTGCCAAAAAAGTTTGGCGCGAAGGGCGAGTGCGCCTGTCTGTGTATGGCGGGCAGTCTCAAGAAGAGGCGCTTGCGCAGCTGGGTCAAGAAATCACACGCTTGTCGCGCAATGCTCAGCCGGGCACGCACCAAGGCGCTGACCCAGCCTGCCGTCAAGCCGAGCAGCAGAGCACGCTATCAAGCCCTGTGGGCGCAAACGAAGCGGAGGCTTTCACCACTGCAAATGCGTGCTCCGAAGAGACCACGCTCTTCATCTTGCCCCAATTGTGCGCGGACTTTTGGGATTTTTTGTCCATGGTGCAAGCGGCCCAACGCGTGCTCAAAGCAAAGCGCTGTGTGGGCCTCATTCAAATTGCACATTTTCACCCGGATTATCAGTTTGCCCATACCCAAGCAAATGATCCCGAGAACTACAGCAACCGCTCACCCTACCCGACACTGCATTTGCTCAGAGAGCAAGACATTGAATGGGCGGCGCTGCACCACCCCGATGTCTCGCAGATTTATCAAAACAATGTGGCCCGCTTGAATGAGATGGGCCACGCCGGTTGGGCTCAACTGGGCTTCAATTGGGGCTGAACTGGGGCTGAATTGGAGCTGAAGGTTCAGGGCAAATTGCCCCAAACTGGGTTCCCATCTCAAAGCGCGATGCTGGCCGCCAACTGGCGAAAGTGGGCAATGACCAATAGACCTTCAAAGATGAGGGACTCCACGAGTTCAATGTCGGTGGACATGCTGGGCGCCATCTTCCAGCCTGCGCCCCCAGTCATGAAACACAGGGGCTCAGTTCCACTGTCCTCCTTCAAGTGCTCCACCATGCGTTGAACAGCGCCCGCGATGGCGTAGGTGCCCCCACTGGTGAGCGCGTCCGAGGTGTTGGTGGGAAAGGGTTTGACCTCTCCCGTGGGAACCCGAAGACCTGCGGTTCCCGACTCCAAGGCTCTGAGCATGATGCCGTGGCCTGGGAGGATGAGTCCGCCCAGAAATCGGCCTTGAGCGTCGATCGCTTCCACGGTCACGGCGGTCCCCACCATCACGACCACCATGGGCTTGGCGGGGACGTTGGAGGCTTGGGTGAGTTGTTGCATGCGCGCATAGGCCCCGATCATGGCCACCCAGCGGTCCGCGCCTAGGCGGGTGGGGTGATCGTAGCCGTTGGAGAGACCGGCCTCAGCCGCGCTTGGCACCACCCAGCGCGGCACCAAGTCCCAGGCGTCCATTTGCTCTTCCACGCGACGCCGGATGGCCTCGCCCGCCACAATGCAGCCCAAGGCCAACTGGGGGCGGGGCAGTGTTTTCCAGTCATCTTCGCTCAGGCGGTCGATGTTTTCTAAAAAAACAGCGCCTTGCTGCAACAAGCGCGCACCCGGCTCGGGTGCGTCGTACAAGGCCCACTTCAAGCGAGTGTTGCCAACGTCCAATGTGAGAAAGGCCATAGGGGTCGATCCTTTTTGAGAAACCTGCATCGGCTCCAAGTGCAGGCCAAGGCGGAGGTGCTCGGCGGCCACCATGAGACGGGTCATGAATTGGCGAGAGTCTAGGCAGGTTTCAAATTTATGACAATTGTAGGGTCTTGTGGTTCATCAACGTGGGGGTGCCATGGTGGGCCAGTTTTGACGCCTGTGTGGTGTCTCATGAAGGAGACTTGGGTATCGACCTTTGCGCGCAGTGAGTGTGGTGGCCTCAATCCTCGCCAAAAGCGGGACATGCGGCTCCCCTCGGGCTGCTTGTTGGCCAGGAGTGAGCGCCGAGATCTCGTTGATCCTTTTTGACGCTCCATTCTCGGTGTATGCTTTGGGCAACATGAACTTGGGGTCCCCAAGGGATGTCTCCCATGCCTCTGAGATGAAAACCAAACGCGCCCACTTGTCCACGCCCTCAACCCGGTCAACTCCCTTGGTCCCCTTGGCCCCCTCGTCTGCCGGGCTGCGCAACACTGCTGAGCAAAAGCAAAGCGCTTTTGCCATGGAAGACCCGCGCGGCTCGGCCTCTGCGTCCTTGCTCAAAGCGCTTCACATTTTGACGCGAGACGGCCAGCTCAACCAGGACTCCCGGCGAAAACTCAAGCAAGTCAACCACTTGATTCAGTTGATGACAGATCCCTTGCGGCAGTGCCACTTGGGCAAGGGTCCCTCTGCATTGCAGCCGGGGCACGCGCACGCGCACGCAAGCCCAAGCATCGGTTCCGGTCCTTTGGTGGTGGTCGACCACGGTTGTGGCAAGTCATATTTGGGCTTCATGCTTCATGAGCAGTTTTCTCACTCGCCTGATCCATTGCCCCTGGAGATCATCGGCATCGAGACGCGCGAGCCCTTGGTGGCGCACTCCAAGGCCTTGGCCCAAGAGCTTCACTTCAAGGGCATGGAATTTTTGAACATCAGCGCCAAGGAGGCGGTCACGAGTGAGATGCTGCCCGCCCGGGTGGATGTGGTGACGGCCTTGCATGCCTGTGACACGGCCAGCGACGATGCCATCGAGTTTGCCTTGGCCAAACGGGCTGAATTGGTGTTTTTGGTGCCGTGCTGCCAAGCGGAGTTGGCGGCCAAGCTCAAAGCGGGCAAGGCGCTCACACTGGGTAAAACCCCATTGGCCGAACTTTGGCGCCATCCGCTGCACACGCGCGAGATGGGCAGTCAACTCACCAATGTGCTTCGGTGTTTGTACCTGGAGAGTCAAGGCTACAAGGTCAGTGTGACTGAGTTGGTGGGGTGGGAGCACAGCATGAAAAACGAGTTGATCACCGCCTCATTCACCGGTCAGTTCAAGCGAAGTGCCGCCCAGCGCTTGGTGGCCCTCCTCGAGCAGTTTGGGCTGGAGGGCTTGTGCGAGGTGCGCTACCCCAGGGTGCAGGCGCAACTTGAGCGTTGGGGCACGAAACCGGCTCAGGAGCACACCAGTGCACAAAACGAGCAAGCCAATGAGCAAGCCAATCAGCAAGGGGTCGACGCTCTTCACGCGCCCAGGCATGCCGCAGAGGGTCATGCGCTTGGTGCAGCAAAAGCGTTGAAAAGCGCGGTGTGAAAGGTGGGCGATGGCCAGGCTTTCCAGACTTGATCTGCCGCTTCATGTGCACCACGTGTGCGTGCGGGGCAACAATGCACAACCCATTGCCAAGGCGCGCGAAGACCTTGATGTGATGTGGCGCTTGTGGCTCGAGTTGAGCCAGGCCCATCTTGTCAAGGTGCATGGCTACGCCTTTTTGGCGCAATCGGTGCACGCCCTGGTGACGCCCGTCCAAGTCGGTGGCTTGAGTGCTTTCATGCAAGGGGTTGGACGTCGATATGTGCAATTTTTTAACCGCAAATATGCACGCACCGGTACGCTTTGGGAAGGGCGGTTTCGCTCCAATGTCTTGCAAGCCCAGCCGTGGCTACTTCAAGCCTTGGTCTACATGGATGGAATGTGTGCCAGCGAGGGCTTGCCAGTTGGGTTTGAAGCGCACGCCCTGCCCACCCTTCAAGAGGCCCATCAGGATCGCGAAGTTCAGGCCGACACACTGGTGTATCCCTGGTCAAGCCACGCGCACTGGGTGGGGCGTCGCGTGGACCCCTTGGTCGCTGCCCATGAGTCACTGTGGCAGTTGGGCAATACACCATTTGAGCGCGAGGTCCATTACGCCGAAATGGTGCGTGATGGGCTCGGCCTTGCACAAAAAAAAGGCATAGAGTCCTCTCTCCAATCGGGTTGGCCTTTGGGCGACGCTCAATTTGTCGCAAATTTACAAAAACTCACGTCCCGTCGACTTGTGCCTGCGCGCCCTGGGCGTCCCCGTGGCCCACGTCCGAAAGCCCCGTGATGGTTTCAATTGCCTTCATTCGGCCTGTGACTCAAAGAAAGTGATCAATAAATAAAACCTTTTATTTATTTTTACTGCGTTTTGAAATTTAATAGATCTGACCCCAATTATTAATTTATCTTATTCCTCCCTTATTAATCATGATCTGACCCCAATTAAAAAGCTTGGCATTGTTGTTGCAAACCCTTATCCTCGTGTTCCAATTTCAGTGTTAACCCTTGCTGGGTTGGCCCTCATTTCACCCCATCGATATCCTTAGGAGTGCGTCATGCACCGTGCTGATTCAAATTCTGTTCAAGAAGACCATCCCGGTTTGTATCATCCCAGCCAAGAGCACGACGCTTGTGGTGTGGGGTTTGTGGCGCACATCAAGGGTGTCAAAAGCCATTCCATGGTGTCACAGGCCTTGAAGATTTTAGAAAATCTCGACCACCGTGGTGCCGTGGGCGCCGACAAATTGATGGGCGATGGTGCCGGAATTTTGATTCAACTCCCCGATGCCTTGTACCGCGAAGAGATGGCCTTGCAAGGTGTGCAACTCCCGCCCGTGGGGGAGTATGGTGTGGGCATGATTTTCTTGCCCAAGGAGCAAGCGTCCAAGGAGGCCTGCGAGCAAGAGATGGAGCGAGCCATCCTGGACGCGGGCCAAGTGGTGCTCGGTTGGAGGGATGTGCCCATCAACAAAGACATGCCCATGTCACCCACGGTGCGAGCCAAGGAGCCGCTCATTCGGCAAGTGTTCATTGGCCGCGGAAACGACGTCATTGTGCAAGACGCGCTCGAGAGAAAGCTCTACTTGATCCGCAAGACCGCCAGCGCGGCCATCCAAAACCTCAAACTCAAACACTCCAAAGAGTACTACGTGCCGAGCATGTCGTCTCGCACCGTGATCTACAAAGGTCTCTTGCTCGCTGACCAAGTGGGCACCTATTTCAATGACTTGACCGACCCGCGTTGTGTCTCGGCCTTGGGCCTGGTGCACCAGCGCTTTTCCACCAACACCTTCCCCGAGTGGCCCTTGGCCCACCCCTACCGTTATGTCGCCCACAATGGCGAGATCAACACCGTCAAAGGCAATTACAACTGGATGAAAGCGCGCGAGGGCGTGATGTCCTCACCCGTCTTGGGGGAAGACCTCCAAAAGCTCTACCCCATCAGTTTCGCGGGTCAATCCGACACCGCCACTTTTGACAACTGCTTGGAGCTCCTCACCATGGCGGGCTACCCCATCTCCCAAGCCATGATGATGATGATCCCCGAGCCCTGGGAGCAGCACGCCACCATGGACGAGAGACGCCGTGCTTTTTATGAGTACCACGCCGCCATGCTCGAGCCTTGGGATGGTCCTGCCTCCATTGTGTTCACCGACGGGCGTCAGATTGGCGCCACCTTGGACCGAAATGGCCTTCGTCCCTCACGCTACTGCATCACCGATGAAGATGTGGTGATCATGGGGTCTGAGTCGGGCGTGCTGCCCGTGGCCGAGAGCAAAATTGTGCGCAAGTGGAGGCTGCAGCCTGGAAAGATGTTCCTGATCGACCTCGAGCAAGGTCGCATGATCGACGACGAAGAGTTGAAAGCGGGCCTGGCCAATGCCAAGCCCTATAAGCAGTGGATTGAGAACTTGCGCATCCGTTTGGATGACGTCCAAGCTTCACCCACACCGGCGAGTCCGAACGCCGCTGTGGCGAGCCACCCCACCAAAGCCAGTTTGCTCGATTTACAACAAGCCTTTGGCTACTCCCAAGAGGACTTGAAGTTTTTGATGGCCCCCATGGCCACCAACGCCGAAGAGGCCACCGGTTCCATGGGCAACGACAGTCCTTTGGCGGTGCTTTCTAGCAAAAACAAGACGCTCTACAGTTACTTCAAACAACTCTTTGCTCAGGTGACCAATCCACCGATTGACCCCATTCGCGAAGCCATTGTGATGTCGCTCGTCTCCTTCATCGGACCCAAGCCCAATTTGCTCGACATCAACCAAGTGAACCCGCCCATGCGTCTCGAGGTCTCGCAGCCCGTCTTGAATGTTCAAGACATGCAGAAGTTGCGCCACATCGAGGACTACACCCACGGCAAATTCAAGAGCTTGACCTTGGACATCACCTACCCCTTGAGTTGGGGTCAAGAGGGTGTCGAGGCCAAACTCGCCTCACTGTGCGCGTCCTCAGTGGACGCCATCAAGAGTGGTCGCAACATCTTGATCATCAGTGACGCGCGCGTGAGTGCCACACAAGTGGCCATTCCGGCGGTCTTGGCACTCTCGGCCATCCACCAGCACTTGGTTCGCGAAGGCCTGCGCACCTCAGCGGGCTTGGTGGTCGAAACTGGCTCAGCCCGCGAAGTTCACCACTTCGCCGTGTTGGCGGGTTACGGCGCCGAAGCGGTGCACCCCTATTTGGCGATGCAGACTTTGCAAGCCATTCACCAAGACCTGCCTGGAGACCTCTCGGCCGACAAAGCCATTTACAACTACGTGAAGGCCATTGGCAAGGGACTCTCCAAGATCATGTCCAAAATGGGCGTCTCCACCTACATGAGTTACTGCGGCGCGCAGTTGTTTGAAGCCATCGGCATTGACACCGAGACTGTGGAGAAGTACTTCACAGGAACGGCCACCCGGGTGGAGGGCATCGGCGTCTTTGCGATTGCTGAAGAGGCCATTCGCACCCACCGCTTGGCTTACTCCACAGATCCTGTGCTCTCCAACATGCTCGACACGGGTGGCGAGTACGCCTGGCGCGCCAGGGGCGAAGAACACATGTGGACGCCCGATGTGATTGCCAAGTTGCAGCACAGCACGCGAAACGGCAGTTTCAATACCTACAAAGAATATGCCCAGTTGGTCAACGACCAAAGCCGTCGCCACATGACCCTCAGAGGTTTGTTTGAGTTCAAGATCGACCCCGCCAAGGCCATTCCCTTGGAGAGTGTCGAGAGTGCAAGTGAAATCGTCAAACGCTTTGCCACGGGCGCCATGTCGCTGGGCTCCATTTCCACCGAAGCCCATGCCACCTTGGCCGTGGCCATGAACAGAATGGGCGGCAAAAGCAACACGGGCGAGGGCGGTGAGGATCCTGCTCGCTATCGCCAAGAGCTCAAAGGCATCCCCATCAAACAGGGTGAGTCCCTCAAAAGTGTGATCGGAGATGAGCAAGTCGAAGTGGACATGCCGCTGCTTGACGGGGATTCGCTGCGTTCGCGCATCAAACAAGTCGCCTCCGGGCGTTTTGGGGTGACCGCCGAGTACTTGAACAGCGCCGACCAAATTCAAATCAAAATGGCCCAAGGCGCCAAGCCGGGCGAAGGCGGTCAGTTGCCCGGGGGCAAAGTCTCCGAGTACATTGGTAAATTGCGCTACAGCGTGCCCGGTGTGGGCCTCATCTCTCCACCTCCGCACCATGACATCTACTCCATCGAAGACTTGGCGCAGTTGATCCATGACCTCAAAAACGTGGCTCCCCATGCCTCCATCAGCGTGAAACTGGTCTCCGAGGTTGGAGTGGGAACGGTTGCCGCGGGTGTGGCCAAGTGCAAGAGCGACCACGTGGTGATCGCCGGCCATGACGGCGGCACAGGGGCTTCGCCTTGGTCGTCCATCAAGCACGCTGGCTCACCTTGGGAGATCGGTTTGGCCGAGACCCAGCAGACCTTGGTGATGAATGGACTGCGGCAGCGCATTCGCGTGCAAGCCGACGGTCAAATGAAAACCGGTCGCGATGTGGCCATCGCGGCCTTGCTCGGTGCCGATGAATTTGGTTTTGCGACGGCCCCCTTGGTGGTCGAGGGCTGCATCATGATGCGCAAATGCCACTTGAACACCTGCCCCGTGGGTGTGGCCACGCAAGACCCCGTTTTGCGGAAAAAATTCTCCGGCAAGCCCGAACACGTCATCAATTTCTTTTTCTTTGTGGCCGAAGAGATGCGTCAAATCATGGCGCAGTTGGGCTTCAAGACCGTGCAAGAGATGATCGGTCAGTCCCACCTCTTGGACATGAAAAAAGGTGTCGAGCATTGGAAGGCGAGTGGGCTTGATTTTGCCCGTCTCTTGTACACACCTGCGCCCTATCCGGGTGCGACGCTTTACCACTCCGAGTCGCAAGACCATGGTCTGGAGAAAGCCTTGGATCATGTGCTGATTGCCAAGTCGCGTGCAGCGATTGATCAAGGCGAGCGTGTTCAGTTCATGGAGGTCACCCGCAATGTGAACCGCTCGGTGGGCGCCATGCTCTCCGGTGCGCTCACCCAGGTTCATCCTGAAGGTTTGCCCGATGACACCTTGCGCATTCAACTCGAAGGCACCGGTGGACAATCGTTTGGTGCGTTCTTGGCCAGCGGCATCACGCTTTACTTGATTGGCGACGCCAACGACTACACCGGCAAAGGCTTGTCGGGTGGTCGAGTGGTGGTGCGGCCCAGCCTTGACTTCAGGGGGGTGTCCAGTGAAAACATCATCGTGGGCAACACGGTCATGTATGGGGCGACCTCCGGCGAGGCGTACTTCAGTGGCGTGGCGGGCGAGCGCTTTGCGGTGCGTTTGTCGGGCGCCACCGCCGTGGTCGAGGGCACGGGGGATCACGGGTGTGAGTACATGACCGGTGGTACGGTGGCGGTCTTGGGTAAAACTGGGCGCAACTTCGCAGCCGGCATGAGTGGCGGCTTGGCCTATGTGTATGACGAGGACGGGGAATTCGCCACCCGCGCCAACACCGCCATGGTGTCTTTGGAGCCCGTGCTCACCAGCGCAGAGCAGCACGCCAAGCTGGGCTCCGGGGCCTTGCACCGTGGTCTGAGCGATGAGGAACTTTTGAAGAAATTGCTCGAAGACCATCACCGCTGGACAGGCTCCAAACGCGCTCGCGAGTTGCTCGACAGTTGGGCCCAGTCGCGCTTGAAGTTTGTCAAGGTCTTCCCCTTGGAGTACCAACGCGCCCTCAAAGAGATGGGGCAATCAAGTGCCAGCACCCAGGCCAAGACCAATGCCAGCCCGTCAAAGGCCAGCACAACGAGCCAGGCCAGCACCTGAATCCAAGAGTTTTTTTGAGTGAATGAACGTCAAATTTTTTGTGCAAGAGTGCACGATAGGAATTAAATCATCATGGGCAAGATCACCGGATTTTTAGAAATCGAACGGATCAAAGAATCCTACAAGCCAGTCCAAGAACGCGTCAAGGACTACAAAGAGTTTGTCTTCACTTTGAAAGACGACTTGGCCAAACAGCAAAGTGCCAGGTGCATGGACTGTGGCACACCGTTTTGCAACAACGGCTGCCCGGTCAACAACATCATTCCAGACTTCAATGAGTTGGTGTATCAAGGCGACTGGAAAAACGCCATCGACGTGCTGCACTCGACCAACAATTTCCCCGAGTTCACCGGTCGCATCTGTCCCGCCCCGTGTGAGGCGGCTTGCACCCTCAATGTCAACCAAGAAGCGGTCGGGATCAAATCCATTGAGCACGCGATCATTGACAAAGCTTGGAGTGAGGGTTGGGTCCAGCCCGTGACGGGCATGGCCCCCACGGGCAAGAAAGTCGCCATTGTGGGCTCGGGCCCCGCAGGCTTGGCCAGTGCGCAGCAACTCGCTCGTGCGGGTCATGCGGTGACGGTGTTTGAGAAAAATGACCGCGTCGGTGGTTTGCTTCGTTATGGCATTCCAGACTTTAAGATGGAGAAAAACCACATCGATCGACGCCTCGAACAAATGAAGGCCGAGGGTGTGGTCTTCAAGACCGGGGTGCTGGTGGGTGACTGGCCCAACAGCCCCGATGCGCATCAAAAGGATGCCGCCAGCCGCATCACCAATTGGTCTCAAACCCAAGTCTCGGCCCAAAGTTTGATGGACGAATTTGATGCGGTGGTGTTGTGCACGGGCTCCGAGGTTTCTCGCGACCTCAATATCCCTGGGCGTGAGCTCGATGGCGTGCACTTTGCCATGGAATTTTTACCCCAGCAAAACAAAACCAATGCGGGCGACACCCTTAAAAACCAATTGAGGGCCGACAATCGCCATGTGGTGGTGATTGGCGGGGGCGACACCGGCAGCGACTGCGTGGGCACGAGCCGACGGCATGGGGCGGTGAGTGTCACCCAGTTCGAGGTGATGCCCGAGCCCCCCGTGGAAGAAAACCGTCCCCTCACCTGGCCCTATTGGCCCTTGAAGCTCAGAACGAGTTCGAGCCACGAGGAGGGGTGCGAGCGCGAGTTTGCCATCTCCAGCAAAGCCTTCATTGGTGAAAAAGGCCACGTGACGGGCGTACAAACGGTGCGTGTTCAGTGGCAAGACGGCAAAATGCAAGAAATCCCCGGCACCGAGCAAACCATCCCCGCGGATTTGGTGCTCTTGGCCATGGGCTTTGTCAATCCGCTCGCCAGCGTCCTCACCTCCTTTGGCGTGGAGCTCGATGCCAGAGGCAATGCGCGGGCGCTCACCGACAGCACAGCGTCTGCAGCGGCCTATCACACCAATGTGCCCAAAGTCTTTGCCGCCGGTGACACCCGCCGCGGCCAGTCCCTGGTGGTGTGGGCCATCCGCGAGGGCCGACAAGCCGCGCGGGCTGTGGACGAGTTTTTGATGGGCAGCTCGGTGTTGCCGCGTTAACGTCTTGCCTTGGGTGGGCCCCAATGGCCTGGCGCTTGTTGGGATCCCCGAAGGCCAGCAACCCGCTGCCTTCGGTGGTGAGCACGGTCAGCCCGCCGTGCCAGACCTGTTGTCAAGGATGGGTTTGATGTTGGGTCTGTCCCCAGACGCTGCTGCGCTCAAGTCCTCCAGCCAGTACAATTTGACCTTCCCACCGTTTATTCATGCCCTTCATTGTGGGCTTGAACACCAAGGCATTGTGAGACCATGACTGTCACCTTTGATTCCAACACTGCCGCTTTGGTTGAGTTCAAGGACGTGTGCTTTGGGTACTCGGAGCGTCGCATTTTGGACGGGGTGAGCTTTCACATTCCCCGCGGCAAAGTCACCGCCTTGATGGGGGCCTCTGGCGGGGGCAAGACCACGGTGTTGCGTTTGATCTCTGGACAACACAAGGTCAATTCGGGCGTGGCCACATGGAAAGGCCAAGAAATCAAGCGGTTGGACGACAAGGCGCTCTATGCGGCCAGGCGTCAAATGGGCATGCTCTATCAGTTTGGGGCGCTCTTCACGGATCTGAGTGTGTTTGACAACGTTGCGTTTCCACTGCGCGAGCACACCACGCTGTCTGAGGCCATGATTCGAGACATCGTGCTCATGAAGCTTCAAGCGGTGGGTCTCAGGGGTGCCAGGGACCTCAGTCCGAGTGAGATTTCTGGTGGCATGGCGCGCCGTGTGGCCTTGGCCCGGGCCATTGCGTTGGATCCCGAGTTGGTCATGTACGATGAGCCATTTGCGGGCCTGGACCCGATCTCCTTGGGCACAGCGGCTCGCCTCATTCGACAACTCAACGATACCTTGGGCCTCACCACGGTGTTGGTGTCCCACGATTTGGAGGCAACTTTTGCCATCGCCGATCAAGTGATCGTCTTGGCCAATGGTCGCATCGCAGCGCAAGGCTCGCCCGAAGACGTCAAGCACAGCGTGGACCCGTTGGTGAGCCAATTTGTGAGTGCCTCGCCCGACGGGCCCGTGCGCTTTCATTACCCTGCCCCGGATTGGGCCGAGGATTTGGGCTTCGCCGCTCCTCACGTCTTTCAAGGATCGGCATGAATCGTCCCGGCACGCCTTCCCCGCACAAGCCGACCCTTGGGGAGCGACTCCTCGATGCATTGGCCGCTTGGGGCGCCGCAACTCGCGCCTTGATGGCCAATTGGGGGCTTGCGGCGCGTCTATTTGTGCGCTTGCTCATGACCTTGGTGCCCAGCATGAGGAGGTCGGTGCTTGTGCGCGATCAGCTGCATTTTTTGGGCAACTACTCCTTGGCCATCATTTCGGTGTCAGGACTCTTTGTCGGGTTTGTATTGGGACTGCAAGGCTACAACACCTTGCAGCGCTATGGATCGTCGTCGGCCTTGGGGCTCTTGGTGACACTGAGCTTGGTGCGTGAACTCGGTCCCGTGGTGAGTGCTCTTTTGTTTGTCGGTCGTGCCGGCACGTC
>Ga0114964_10002124_pt1 | contig 13986 bp, 10 predicted proteins | sample C_131016_MF_Meta_FD_92638 | JGI IMG/M metagenome (GOLD analysis project Ga0114964, IMG submission 92638) | Freshwater microbial communities from Lake Croche, Canada to study carbon cycling - C_131016_MF_MetaG | ecosystem: Environmental > Aquatic > Freshwater > Lake | place: Lake Croche, Canada... | reverse complement strand
ATTCGACTTGACACCAACAAGAGATAGACTAAAACGGAGAGAATCCATTAAGGCCATAAATAACGTTAAAAAAGGTGGAACAGGTATGGGAAGATTTCCAAACGGCGTGGTTATATTTACATCATCTGTGTCATACACTTTCTTCAGAAACCCAGGAGATTCGTAGGCAATTTTTCCCCAGAAATCATCAATTCCATTCAACTTGTCTATGAAGGCATCAAAAGTTGCGTCAAGTGATATATCTTGAGGAGTCATAGGAGGAATTGTAGTTGCTTTTATAAATTGACTTCCAGCTTCTGAGATCGTTGGCATATCCACACCAGAACCACCTTTTTGCTTCTTCTTTTTTGAAGGCGCTGAAGATGCGCTCAAATGTTCTTCAAATACATTCATAATCCACGGAGCAGTTGAAAAAGTTTTTTCAATATATTCTTGATCTTTTGAATTTAACATCGGCTCATTCAAGTCGTTGTGCAACTTTGATGACCAACCTTTTGCTCCCTTATCTTGTTTAAAAGCGGTTAAGAGTATACAGCCGTTTGCGAGACAGACATAAATTCTTTCTTGCAAGACATCAACAGGAGTTTTCCGGATGATTTCTTTCAAGTTATTAATTCTCTTATCTACTTCTTCCATCCCTTCTACATTAGCTCCCACACATTAAACAACCATCTCCAGACTCTGCTGCCAGCCTCGCCTTTTCCTGCTCCTTTTCATACTCGGCAGCAAGTTTCTCGAGAAGTTTTTTCTTATCAATCTGCTTTCTTTCGACTTCGGTGATAGGGATGATTTCTTCATCTTTTTCCTTCTCCTCCTCTTCATCTTCCACAGAGCTGGCATCATTATCTTCTTCTTCTACCTTGCCACCTGAGACTGCAGCTAGAAGTCTCGGATCTACGGTAAACTTCTGCGCCATAACAGGCGTCTTTGTGCGTAGATAATAACATCCAGTCTTGAGCCCAGCCTTCCAAGCATGGAAGTGCATGCTGGTAAGTTTGGCATAATTGGGATCAGCCACGAATAAGTTGAGACTCTGCGACTGATCAATAAAAGCCCCACGAGCCGCCGCCATGTCAATCAGAACACGCTGCTTCATCTCCCAGGCTGTCTTATACCGGCCTTGAATCTCGGCAGGAATTCCGGAAATCCCTTGCACACTCCCATTACGTGCCACAATCTGCTGCTTCATCTCCTCAGACCAAATACCCGCCTCCAATAACTCCGCCATCAAATACTTATTAATCACGATGAACTCTCCAGCAAGAGTACGACGAGCATAAAGATTGCTTGTAAAAGGCTCAAAACACTCATTATTCCCAAGAATCTGCGATGTGCTCGCGGTAGGCATCGGCGCAATCAGCAGCGAATTGCGAAGACCCTTCGCCGCCTTTACCCTCAGAGCAAGCCAATCCAGACTTCCATCCTTCTCCGTCAAAGGCACCATACCCCACAGATCAGGCTGCAACTTTCCTAGAGAAGCGGGACAACCAACAAAACTGGAATACGATCCCTGCGTCTCAGCAAGTCGCGCACTTGTCTCAACCGCCGCGAAATACATGTGCTCAAAGATACGCTGATTCAGATCAGCAGCTAGAGGCAATTCCCAGTCCAACTTCAGCATGGCAAAGACATCAGCAAGTCCTTGGACACCCAGCCCCACAGGACGATGACGCATATTACTACGCTCCGTCTCAGGCGTAGGATAGTAATTAATATCAATCACCCGATTCAGATTCTCAATCGCCACAGCAGTTACACGACGCAACTCAGCAAAGTCAAACACACCCTCTAACACAAACGCCGGCAACGATAAAGAAGCCAGATTACATACAGCCGTCTCGTCGGGCGAAGAATATTGAATAATCTCTGAGCACAGATTGCTTGACTTAATCGTGCCAAGATTCTGCTGATTGCTCTTTCCATTCGCAGCATCCTTGTAACACAGATACGGTGTTCCTGTCTCCATCTGCGCGTCCAGAATCTGAAACCACAACTTCTGCGCACTTACACGCTTCCTCGCCTTGCCCTCAGACTCATACTTTGTATACAGAGTACGGAAGGCATCTCCCCATACATCCGCCAAACCAGGAGCGTCATCAGGGCAGAACAAAGACCACTCACCAGCCTTCTCCACACGCTCCATGAATAGATCAGAAATCCATAGAGCATAGAATAAATCACGAGCACGCTCTTCCTCCACACCCGTGTTCAACTTGAGCTTCAAGAAATCCTCAATATCTGCATGCCACGGCTCCAGATAAATCGCAAAGCTCCCACTACGACGACCACCCTGATTGACATAGCGCGCTGTATTATTGAAGACACGCAACATAGGCATAATACCGTCGCTGACCCCATTCGTCCCACGAATTCCTGAACCACGCGCACGAATGTTGTGGCAGTGCAGGCCAATTCCGCCAGCATACTTGCTGATATTCGCACAATCACCCAGAGTCTTGAAGATGCCATGAATGCTGTCAGAATCCATGGCGATCAGAAAACAAGAACTCAGCTGCTGACGAGGCGTTCCTGATGAATATAGAGTGGGAGTGGCGTGCGTAAACTTCTTCGTGCTCAAGAGGTTATACGTCTCAAACGCCTTGGGCAGATCATCCGCCCAGAGTGCTAGAGCGACACGCATCCACAGATGCTGAGGACGCTCACGAATCACTAGCCCAGAATCCTTCAGTAAGTAAGAACGCTCGAGAGTCTTGAACCCGAAGTAGTCAAACTCGTAGTCCCGATTATAATCAATCGCCGCCTCAATCTGCTTGGCCTTTTCAGAATCGGCACAAATCTCCAAAATCTTTGGGTGAATAATACTAACACTCTCACGAGAAGCGTTAAGAGAAATCATCACAGAAGCAAAGTTTCCAACAGTCTTCTTATGATGATTGCTGATGGCGATGCGTGCTGCAAGAGTCCCCCAATCAGGATGGCTCGTGTATAAGTTCGCAGAAAGCCGTGCTGTAAGATCATCAAGTTCTTCAGTCTTCACACCGTCGTAAATCTGGCTGAGAACCTGTTGGGCAATTCCATCGGCATTCACAGAAAGACCACGCGCCGCCCTGCGAATACGTTGTAAGACCTTGTCAAAGCTGATACTCTCAAGAGAACCGTTGCGTTTTAGAACTCGCATACTATAAGGCATTTTGAGAAGAAGGTTTGGGACCGGGTCGCGCCCACGGACAGCTAAATTCATTTTTTAAAGCCCCCTACAAATAGTATGGCGACTGAGAGCAGTCTTGCGCCATTATTCTTATTTTCATTATTTCTACTCATATGCTTTGTCCTTACCCAAAAGATAAAAAGAAAAGAAGCATTTGAAGATCAAAAACAACAAACAGTAGGTGCTGTATCCATGATTAAGAAACCCAAGAATATTGAAACTTGGTTAGAGAAAAATCGTGCTTTTGGTATAACAAAGTTCTATATTCGTTTGGAAGAAACGCCCGAACTACACGAGTACTTACGTTCGCAGAGCGATGTATATTTTACAGATGAAGTTTCCAAGGGTGTAGACGAATATAATGATATCCAAGTGAGACAGATTAATTGGATAAACACGGCCTTGGGTCTTGCGAGGAACGATGGGGTTACATGGTTGATCCATATTGATTCGGATGAACTCTTGGATGGAGATGTTAAGTCCATCTTTCAATTACCCGAGACGATTGATACATTCTGGATTCAGAATGTTGAAGCTTTGTACAAAGGCATACCAAAAGAAGAAGATAATTGCTTTGAAGCGGCTAGTTTTGTAGATTGCGCATCTCCAGGCGCCGCCTGTGTTTCCTACGTAAACGGAAAAGCGGGAGGTAGAACAAAAGAGGGTATAAGTGCCCACGGACCACACCGATTTAAGAGCAAAAGGCCCAATTCCGAACAAAAAATAGAAACGATTAAGCTACAACACTACGAGAGTTGCGATTTTAAGAGTTATAAAGAAAAATATACAAGACTCGCACAAAGCGCAAAAATGGAAACAATCCCCTTCCCCTATTACAAAGATTCTATCAAAGCTGCAAATAAAGGCGATGAAGCGGCTCTAGAATGCGTGTATAAGAAGTACAGAACTGAGACAAAAGAGGATAAGAACTGTGATGAATTGTTGTTATAATCTTCTTTTTAGGCGACGAGTTCGCAACTTCTTCTTTTTATATTTACGAGTTCTGCCCAATCGCCACCTCTTTCCACCTACAGCGGAGAGAGGAGTTGGTACATTCCCAGGAATTCTTGTAGCAAGTCCAGTAGCTTTGTTATTAATCATATCTATAATTTTATAAACAGCAGAATAATTTGTTTCATCCAAATAAGAAGAATCTTTTGAGAATGGAGGAACAATTTTAATATAGTTCGAACGATTTATTTCATCTACAAGAAAATGCATCTGATCGTCAAAAAATATAATTCTGTTGGGTAGGTCAGCAGTAGGCACACGAATCTCTTCTAGCATCGTATAAACATCATCAATCACCTTAGGGGCGCCTGCTAGTTGATAGGCACGCAAAGGATCTCTGCGCCACATGATATAATCAAATTGAAATCCTGGAATGTAGGTTAGAGAAATTTTGTCTTCAACGGCTTTTATATACTGATAATTTCCATTATTTGTATACAAAATGATGGCATCTGTTATTCCGCGTGATCTTGCACCATCTGTATTCAAGGGTTTAATGATATTCTCAATCAAAAATTCATTCAATTGTATGGAATCATACGGTGGATCGTAGGGGTCTTCTACGTAGTCTCCTGCAATTGTCTGATCCAAGTCAAAGACAAACACAAAACCCATCTAACACAAGTTTATTCTTTTTCTTTTTGCGGCATCTTTGCGGTAGCGTCCATCATATCGGCAATCAAACGACTTTGCGTAATTACACGAGAACTGATACACATCGTCTCCAACTCTTGCAACAGTAGCTTGTACGCATACGGAATTTCAATAGGGCTGAAGTTAGTTGTATTGCCACACGCACGGCAAGCCCAGATCCCTTCTACAGGATTTGCGAGAGCGAGTAGGCCACAGTCCTTACAAGAATAGCAACGGAAAGCGTCTGAACACTCCATCAGACGTTCCTTGGTAAACTCGGACATACCATGCGCCGCCACGCAGTCCCGCTCCATCTCACCAAACCGCAAGCCACCCTCACGTGCTCTGCCTTCCGCTGGCTGGCGTGTGAGCATTACAAGTGGCCCTGAAGCACGAGAATGCATCTTATCCGCCGAGCAGTGGCGCAGACGCTGGTAGAATACAGGACCAACAAAGATATTCGTCTCCATCTGACGACCCGTAAAACCATTATACAGAATCTCATTACCATACGGCTCAATCCCCAAGTCATCACGCAGAAGCTTGGATAGACTCTCCACACTACAGTTGCCAAACGGAGTCCCGTCACCCAAAGCACCGACTTCACATCCCACCTTGCCTAGTAAAGTCTCCATCAACTGAGCAATCGTCATACGACTCGGAATGCAGTGGGGATTGATGATAATATCCGGTACAATACCTGAAGCTGTCTGCGGCATATCCTTCGCATCCAGAATCATACCACAAGTTCCCTTCTGCCCATGACGACTCGAAAACTTGTCGCCAATCTCAGGAATTCTGTCCTGACGCACACGCACCTTCGCAAACGAATAGCCCTCGCCATTACGATTACGGAATATACGATCTACCCAACCAATCTCATTATTCCTCATCGTGCGCGAGACATCACGATACTTCTTACTGCCTGCAGGAAGCACAGAACCCGTGGGAATACGAAGAGGCACTACCTTGCCAATCAGAATGTCGTCATTATCCACATAGACATTCTCAGGGACAAACCCATTCTCACCCAACTTCTCATAGTTCGCATTCTTCATTTGCCGCGTCATCGTAGGATCAGGCTTATAAAACCGCTCCTCCTCACCACTACTCTGATTCTTCTTCTCCTCATCCTTGTACGTGCGATAGAAGATACTACGAAATCCACCACGCTGCAGAAAGCCACGATTGATCATGATAGAATCCTCCTGGTTATAGCCAGTATACGTCATGATCGCCACAATAATATTCTGACCACAGGGCATCGTCTGAGATCCATAGAACTTACTCATGAAAGGGCTGACCAGAGGAATCTGCGGATAGCACAACATGTGCGCCATCGCATCAAAACGCTCACGGAAGTTGAGGGCATACATACCCATCGCCTGCTTTCCCATGGCACACTGGTAAGCATTTCTCGGCGACTGATTGTGGTCAGGGAACGGAATATTAGAAGCGAGTGATCCGAGAATACATGAAGGATGAATCTCAACATGCGTCTTTGTCGTATCATCTAATACATCCTTGTAGTTCATGGCAATATACGTACCCTCTGTCTCGCCAGGGTCGATATACTCAATCAGATGATGGCCACCAGGAGTCTTCCAGAGAATGAGATCCTCCCACTTACTTAGCTTATACAGCTGCCCTTCCACCTCCGTACTCTTAAGAACTTCGCGCATAGCAGGCGCATATAAGAGAGGACGCAACATACGACCAGCTTCTGTCGTAATCCACAGCTCACGCAACGTAGACTTCCAGATAATACCTGTCTGCGGATGAAGCTGGCACTCCCGCTTCGCCGCCTGCAAAGCCTTTACCGTGCTATCGGTCGTTGAAGGATCCAGACAACCAATCCAAGCACCATTCAAGAATACACGCGTATCCTTGAACTTCTCCTCAATCGTCGTATCCTTCAACATCTTCAAAGTCCCAAAATTCATCAAATAATCATATACACTACGAGGATTGCTAAAGATACTTACAATCGCCGTCGTCGCCATATTCTTCACTACACCGACTGAATGACCTTCTGGTGTCTCATTTGGGCAAATGAAACCAAATTGCGAATTGTGTAGCTTACGCGGAGCAATCAGCTTGCCCGTCTTTTCAATCGGCGTGCTAACACGGCGCAAGTGTGAAAGGCCCGAAATATAATTGAGACGATTGAGAACCTGGCTCACACCATTCTTACTAGGCCCACCCGCCTTTGCTGAGCCGAAATTACCCGTAGCCAAACAAGTCTTCAAACCCACTTCCAGATTGGTAGACTTAATTACCTTGTGAATATTGCTGATATTGAGAATCTCCTCAAAATTCCCTGTGGCCTTCCAACTACCACCATGAATTTCCTTGGCAAGATATGTCTTTATATCCTTTACCATCATCGTGCTGAACTGCGTGCGAAACAGATTCGCCAGAAGGAAGCCAGGCAGATCTACGCGCTTATTGGGATATGAATCACGGTCGTCATTAGGAATACGACCACTAGATACCCAAAGAACCTTGCGCGTCATATGTGCCAGGAAGCACGCCTTCTCATATGCCTTATCTTCAGCGCCGATGTGAGGAAAGAGTTCCTCGGCCAGAATATCGCACACAACCATCTGAGGGCGGTTGCCACGAGGTGCCCATGTCTTAATATAGGAACCTAGCGCCTCAATCGCCTGATCCTTTGTCTGTACATGCGCAGACTCGTTCATAGACTCGTTGATCACCGCGTCAAAGGTACGATCACCCTCGGTGCCGAGAATGAGATCCAGAATATCACGATCCGCAAGAACACCTAGAGCACGAAAGAGAATAAACAGCGGAATGGGCGACTTCATACGAGGAATGGTTGCGCGAAGCAGATGAATCTGAGTATTCTTAGGATGGTACATGATTCGCACCGCATTTGACTTGGGCACTTGGTCATTATCAGGACCGATAGACTTCACCTCAATCACCTCTAACTCCTTCGCCGTATTACGGTTATTACGAAAGACAAAGGGACGATTCTCTGACATGCGCTCCTGCGAAATACAGACACGCTCACCGCCCTGAATAATGAAATAGCCACCCATGTCTTCTGCACACTCACCCACACGCGCAGGATTCATGTGGTTCTGGTCGTTCAGTAGGCAGTAGTTGCTACCCACCATGACAGGAATCTTGCCCAGATGTACGTTAGGAAACACGCGCTTCCGCACAGCCTTCTTGCCACCCTGCGTGTTATCAATCTCAATATAAGTTGCGCAGATGTCTACAAAGAGAGGCGCAGCGTAAGTCAAATTCCGCAAGCGCGCATCATTCGGCATCATCGGCAGAACAGACCCGTTATTCTCAAAGATGGTCGGCTTCTTGAATTGAGGATTCTTGAACTCCAGATGAACTTCGTATTCACGGCTGACAGGACCGAGAGGAATTGCCATGGGAGCAGCATCTCCACGATTTCCCATTAAGGCATTTGCAGCAGATGTACTCAAACCTGTAGCAGAAGCTAGAGCAGAACGAGGACCACTCAAAGGAATCTCAGGCGAACCGCGGACAATCACAGGATTTACCATCGTAATAATTTCATTAATATCGACTTTCATGAAGTGATTGAAACTTTCCAGTTGATGACTAACAATCTGTTTTCCATCTGCCTGGCTGAAATACAATTCCAAGATTGTATGCCAGAGTTTAGGATTCGTAGTAGAGGTCATTTTTTCGGGACTAGTAAAAAGAGGCCAAATATACTTTCATTTTTTAATTGGTGGATTTAGAAGGGGCTTCCAAATGGAGAATGAAAAGAAGGAAGTTCGTCAAGTAAAGATTACAGGAGGGGCTGCTGATGACTATACGAAAACCAAACGCTCAAAGTCCAGAAAGAAGACCAAAACTCCTCAAGAAGGCGGCGATATGCCTCCTGGCAATCAAATCACAAGTCCTAGAAATATCAATTCAGCGCGCAAGATGATGGAGGGGGTAAAAATCATGAAGGCAGGAGCGGCTCCTGTAAGACTAGCTGGACCTTCTACGCTTCCTGGATCCAATCCGCCGAATCCTGAGAATCTCAAGGTTCCTGCTGTCAACATGAACTTGGCCATGGGAATCGTATCCCGCGTCGCCCCCCAACCACAACCCCCTCTAACACAAAACCAAGGACAGAATCTGAATCAAGGAGGAGGCAAGCTCACCTTAGTACCTTCTAAAAAACTTATTAAGAAATCTGTCATACTTGCGCCCCCGGCAAGTAAGTCTTCAAAACATAAGAAAGGTGCACATCAAACCCGTAAAATTCGTGTACAACTAGGAGGTCTCAAAAAACGTATTACACAGGCCAAAGCCATTCATAGGGATAGCCGTGAAAAGTCTATACCCGAGATCCGTAAATTACTAGAAGAAGCAAAACTTGTAAAACCCGTAAAAGAAGGAAAGAAAGTTCCTGATTCAGTCCTACGCGACATATATAAAGATTATTTACTATTACGTAATAAGGCGCTCTAAAGATTATCTACGATATAAATTTAAGAAGCCATGACTCCAAATTTGACGGCACTTTACTATAGTTTTTATGAAACCTATAGTAAAAAATACGGGCCAGATACATGTATTTTAGTTCTTGTGGGAAAGTTTTATGAGCTCTATGACTATGTTGATTCAACAACTGGGCAACCGCGTACGAGTATGCGTCGTGCTATAGAATTATTGAATATTGCGATGAAGGAAAAGCCTGGCAACGGTCCCAAGGGAGAGACAGGATTATGGTCTGGATTTCCAGAGCAGAGTTTGCACAAGTTTGCGCAAGTTCTCACTCGCGATGGATGGGTGGTAGTCGTTGTGGATCAAGTGAAGGACTTGGCGGCGAATGTGATCGATCGTGTTCCCACAAGAATTCTGAGTCCTGGGACTCACGTGGAAACAGCCACACAAGAACGTATGACAACTGCCGCAATTTGGATACAAGATGAGACCTTTTCTTGTTCTATCCTAGATTTGACAACAGGCGAAGTGTTTTCTTATAAGACGCAGAAGACTGATGAACTCTTACATATGCTACAAGTCTATAGTTCTCGTGAAGTAATCTTTACACAGGTGAAAGAGGAGCGGAGTTTGGCAACAGTAAAGTCTATGTTTGGAATTCACGGAATTCTGCACACAGTTCCTTATAATTCAGCAGATAATTTTGAAGGTCAGTTTGGGAGAGAAGAGTATTTACGGAAGATGTTTCGTCTGAAAACGATGATGCCTGTACGGACTTTTTTACAGTTGGGTGAAAATAATTATCTGATTGAACGGTCTCTATGTTTACTTCTAAGATTTGTAGAAGATCATTTTCCTTGCCAAGCTGAGCGCTTGACGAGCCATGAGATTTATTCACCGAGTATGTACATGCGTCTTTCAAACAATATCTTGGAACAACTAAATATTCTAACGTTTCAATCACAGAAGTCTATTCTATCTATTTTGGAAAAGACACATTCAGCGATAGGAAAGAGGGCGATGCGTGAGAGAATTCTGCGTCCTATTACACAAGAGGATGAACTTATGAAGAGATGGTCTCAGGTTGCGTTTTTCACGGCAAATCCAGAACTTCAGAAGAATCTAGAAAAATTCTGTAAGTCATTATATGATCTTCCAAGACTTCACTACAAGTTTGCTGGCGGTTCTCTAGAATCGACAGATGTTCTCCAAATGTTTCAGAGTTATTCAGCATCGGCATGTATGATTGAGAATCTCAAATCAACTCCTCTTGAATGTAGCGCAACCTTAGAACAAAAAATTCAAGAATTTCGGAAAGAATTTCAGAGTTTGCTTTCTGAAGAAAAGGCTCAGCGTAGAGATCAAGGAAATCTTGTAGGATTTCTTACGGCGGTAGCAGGACCGAAAACTCTTGGTGTTGAAGAGAAAATAGAAGCTTGTGTAAGAGGGTGGATGGATATTTGGAAGAAGTTCTGTACAGATGCCAAGATTCCTATGGATTCATTCCATTTGGAGAAAAAGGGCGATGGAGAATATGCATGGGAAGGCTCCAGAACTCACGCAAAAGCCTTGAAAGCAGAGGCATTTTTGAAGAAACAAACTCTAACAGGGCTTGATCTTGAAGTGAAAAAGTCTGGACCCATCACGCTAATGTGTACAGAATTCAAGAGTTTTTCTATGAATTTGATAAATTTGGAGAATACTTTGAATACGTCGTTACGACTAGAAGTGCAGAAGGTGTGTGATACTTTGTGGGAGTCTGTGCGCAAGTTTCAGAATGATTGGTTTGAGTGGATTGGTCGTGTGGATTGTAGTATTACGATGAGTGCTGTGAGTAAAGAATATAAGTGGGTTCGGCCAACGATTGGCACACATTTACAAATTCAAGGTCTGCGTCATCCTTTATTGGAATCGGCGCAAACTCGGATTGAATACGTAAAACATAATGTGGCTCTTGGTGAAACCTCCAAAGCGAATGGTTGGTTAATTTACGGTGTGAATGCGTCAGGCAAGTCAAGCTTGATGAAAGCGACAGGGATTGCGGTAATCCTAGCCCAAGCAGGTTGCTTTGTTCCTGCCGATTCTATGGCTATTCGCCCCTATGATTCTGCATTTAGTCGGATCTGGACACACGATAATGTGTGGGCAGGACTCTCCTCTTTTGCGGTAGAGATTGCCGAACTTCGTGATATTCTCATGTCGGCGACTGACAAGAGTTTGGTACTTGGCGACGAGGTATGTAGTGGCACGGAATCTTCGTCGGCAACGGCGTTAGTCGCAAGTACTTTGGAGCATTTGAATGATGTGGGATCACACTTTATTTTTGCCACGCATTTACACGATTTGATGAAGGTTCCTGGGTTCATGCCACGGCAAGGGATTGATGTCTGGCATTTGCGTGTGGACAGAACTCCTGAAGGACGGTTGATATATGATAGGACATTACAACCTGGTAGTGGTTCTTGTAGTTATGGTTTGGAAGTGGCAAGAGCGATGGGGATTCCTTTAGCTTTACTGGACCGCGCTCATGAAATTCGCAGAGCTTTGGCGGGTGAAGCCACAAGTGCAAATGCGCCGAGAAGTTCTTGGAATTCTGCTATTCAAAGACAGGCGTGCGAAGTCTGTGGTTCGGCGGTTGTGAGAAATCTGGAAGTACATCATCTTACACAGAGGTCAGAGGGTGGAGACAATTCTTTGAGAAACTTGGCAGTTCTATGTGAAAGCTGCCATGATCGGCATCATGCGGGTGAGTTAGATGTGGCTCCTTTGATCATGACAACGGATGGGCCTGAGCGTATTTCTATGACGAGTTCTTCTGTGACGAGAAGGACGAGAGGTATTGATTTGTTTACAGCGGATGAACAACTTCTTATTCGGTTAGAGTTACAAAGATTCCAAGGGCGACCTTTACAAAGAACGTCGTTGGCACTTCAAGAACAAGGAATTCGTATTTCTGTTGCGCAGCTTCAAACATTCACTCGTTAGTTTCACTCGGTAGCCTCGTTCACCGTCGCGAGTGCGGGAGGCGGAGGAGGGGGAGCAGACAAACGTGAAGGAGTGGTTGAGCGGCTAGAAGACTGCTGAGGCATGGCGATGTACGTCAAAGGTCCTGCAGGTCCCGCCGGTCCAACAGGCCCAGGAGCACCATCAACACCTCTTACACCATCCGCTCCAGCAGGTCCAGGAGGCCCAGGAGGACCAGGAGGACCAGGAGGACCCGCCACAGGCGCCCCCGCGCCTACAAAACCCTTCTCCAGCAAAGCAGCCATCTGCTTTTTCAGAATCGCTACATCCGCCTGCACAGAACGAACCTGGCTGCCGATCGGGTTTCCACCTTGGTAATTTAGACCGCCCCCATTCAACACAGAACTCATTTCTGGAGATCCACTATGTTCTTTTACATGAACTTAGACGCATCCACCGGAAACAATTAAAATTGATTTCGCACAGATCTCCAGAAGCAGGTCCAACAGAATGATTATTCCTATCCGGTGTTTTAGTTGTAATAACATAATCGCAGATAAATGGAAATTCTACACGACAGAACTGAAAAAGTATCGCGGAAGAACGGAAGATAGGTACTATATGGACGGAAGCCAAATTCCTCAGACACCTGAACTAGAAATCATGACAAAGATTGGTTTCAAACGTCCTTGTTGCCGTAAACAGTTCCTAACACACGTAGATTTAATGGAAAAAATCTAAACTTGCTTATCACCAGATGGAACTCTTTCTTCCTGGCGTGCTTATACTTCTTTTAGCAGCCTTTTTTGCCTTTTTGGTTCTCCCTCGGATTGGATCAACTACACTTATAGCCATGAGTGTGATTGCCTTGTTCGCTGCTGCATATCACCATTATTACATGTTTTCTTCTGAATACAGAATGAGTACTTGGCAAGATGGATTATCTGCTTATGCGCCTTGGGTAATTATCCTGTTGGCTTTTTTCATGGTCATTAATTTTCTCATGAGAATGGGCCCTGGAGCCGCTTCTGGGCCGAGTATCGTGGATAATCTTACAACATCGATTGCAAATTCTACTTCCTCTATGCCTTCCGCAAGTTCAGCCACGAATAGTGTAACAGCAGGTATCAATAGAGCCATCAATACTACTAAGAATGTGATCAGCGGTTTGAATAAGCCGAAAAACTCTCCCATAATTCCTGGTCTAGGATTCTCAGGTTCGCAAGTATAATTAATCCTTGAATTTTGTATAGTCTTCTACTAGAAGATGGTTCGTAAAACCAGAAAGGTAGGAAAGACAGGAAAGACTTCTAAAAAAGGAATGACAGTTCCTCAACTGCGTAGCGCGTTTGAACGCATCAATACTTTCATTCAAAACACGGGGAAGATGTGGAGGCTTTTCGTAAAGAATGGAAAAAGGTGTTTGGAAAGAGCATAAGCGCAAACTCGGCAAGAGAGTATTTTAAGATGATGTCGAGCAAAAAGGGGCAAAGGGGGCAAAGGGGGCAAAAGACGCAAAAGGGTGGAGTTGCGCCTGTAGACTACGATCTCCGTGCTGGTACAGATATTCCTTATGGCTCATTCCCGAAGTACGTGAGTGACGGTTTCGGATTTGCGAACGAAGATAGTATTGCTGCGCTGTGTGGAAAGGAGAATATAACACCCAATCTCCCGGCTGACATGGGATCTAACAAGGTTGGTGGTTCAAGAAAGACACGTAAAGCAAGAAAAATGCGTGGTGGGAATACCTTAACCGATTT
>Ga0114964_10002121_pt1 | contig 13999 bp, 13 predicted proteins | sample C_131016_MF_Meta_FD_92638 | JGI IMG/M metagenome (GOLD analysis project Ga0114964, IMG submission 92638) | Freshwater microbial communities from Lake Croche, Canada to study carbon cycling - C_131016_MF_MetaG | ecosystem: Environmental > Aquatic > Freshwater > Lake | place: Lake Croche, Canada... | reverse complement strand
GCCGAGACCTATCCCGATCTCCAGCCCACCTATGCGGGCCGTAAGAATTTCTGGATCAAGCTCGAGGAGGAGCGCCCGATCCCGGGTCTGGCCGCCGCCATGGTCGGTATGAAGACGGGCGAGACCCGCGACTGCACGGTCAGCTTCCCGGCCGAGTTCGGTGAGGAGAAGCTCCGCGGCTACAAGGTGACCTACAAGGTGACCCTCCACGAGATCAAGGAGCGCGAGCTTCCTCCGCTGGACGATGCGTTCGCCGCCAAGCTCAGCCCCGGATCGACAATGGAGAAAATCCGCGAGCAGGTTCGCGTGCGTCTGCAGGCGAATGCCGAGGAGAACTTCGCCCGCTCCGTCCGCGCCGACGTCGTGAAGCAGCTCCTGGCGCTTGTGACGGTGGATATTCCCTCCACGATGGTCCAGCAGGAGAGCACCTCGATCCTCAAGGAGATCATCCGCGAGAATCAGCAGCGCGGTGTCTCCGAGGAGGAGCTCCGTTCCCATCAGGAAGAGCTTCTCGGTGCCGCCCGCCAGAGTGCGGGCGACAAGGTGAAGCTGAACTTCATCCTGGGCGAGGTCATCGGTAAGGAAGGCATCACCGTCTCCCGTGACGAACTGGCCTGGCGTATCACGAATATGGCCGAGCGCTACCAGATGACCCCGCAGAAGCTTCTCAAGGAGCTTCAGAAGCACCGCGCTATCGCGGGCATCGAGGAGGAGGTCGCTTTGGGTAAGGCCCTTGATACCGTCGTCTCCCATGCTAGGGTTAACGGAGAGGATCCCAAGCCGATCGTCCATCCCAAGCATTCCCATGATGAAGAACCCCATGTCCATGGCCCCGGTTGCGGGCACGACCACTAGCATGAGCCGCTCCGAGGCACCCCATTCGATGCTAGTCCCGATGGTGGTCGAGCAGACCGGCCGCGGCGAACGCAGCTACGACATCTATTCGCGCCTTCTCAAGGACCGCATCATCTTCATCGGCACGGGGATCGACGACCATGTTGCCAATCTGGTGATCGCCCAGCTTCTCTTCCTCCAGATGGAGGATGCGAAGAAGGATATTCATCTCTACATCAACTCCCCCGGCGGCTCCGTCACGGCTGGGTTGGCGATCTACGACACGATGCAGTTCGTCACCTGCGACGTGAACACCTACTGCATGGGCATGGCCGCCAGCATGGGGGCATTCCTTCTGTGCGCCGGTACCAAGGGAAAGAGGTTCGCACTGCCGAACTCCGACATCATGATCCACCAGGTCTCCGGCGGCGCCCACGGCACCGCCAGCGATGTCGAGCGGAGCGTCGAGTTCATGTATAAGCTGAACCGCCGCCTGACCAAGATCATTGCCGAGAACACCGGCAAGACCGAGGAGCAGGTGAAGAAGGATGCCGACCGCGACTACTACATGACCGCGGACGAGGCCTGTGCATACGGGCTCGTCGACGAGGTGGTGAAGTACCGCAAGGAGCTCAAGAACCCGCCCGAGAAGGCGAAGGATTCCGCGGAATAACTTTTCCCTGACGCGCCATGGCCCGTACCAGCAACCTGACGATGTGCTCCTTCTGCGGGAAGAGCCATGCCGAGGTTCGAAAGCTGATTGCAGGCCCCGGCGTCTATATCTGCGACAGCTGCATCACGGTCTGTAAGGGGATTCTCGACAAGGAGGGAGGCGAGGGGACCCATCACGATGGCGAGCCCACCCTAAGGGTGCCAAAGCCTTCCGAGATCCGCCGTGAACTCGACCAGCACGTGATCGGTCAGGATCTTGCAAAACGCACGCTTTCCGTGGCCGTCCACAACCACTACAAGCGCATCGCCCTCGAGAGGGAGGGATTCCCTCCCGGGGTTCTCTCCGAGGGATTGGCCGAGGTGGAGGTTGAGAAGAGCAATATCCTGCTGATGGGGCCGACCGGCTCCGGCAAGACCCTTCTGGCAAGAACTCTCGCCCGCATCCTTGATGTGCCGTTCTGCATCGCGGATGCGACCACGCTCACCGAGGCCGGTTATGTCGGCGAGGATGTGGAAAACATCGTCCTCCGCCTTCTTCAGAATGCCGACTACGACGTGAAGAAGGCCGAGGTCGGCATCGTCTACATCGATGAGATCGACAAGATCGGCCGCAAGACCGACAACGTCTCGATCACCCGCGATGTCTCGGGCGAGGGGGTCCAGCAGGCCCTGCTCAAGATCCTTGAGGGAACCACCTGCAATGTTCCCCCTCAGGGCGGCCGCAAGCACCCCCATCAGGAGTACATCCAGCTCAACACGCAGAATATCCTCTTCATCTGCGGAGGCGCTTTCGTGGGTCTTGAAAAAATCATCCAGCGCCGGATCGGAGGAAAGACGCTCGGATTCCATTCCAAAACGGAGGAGGGGCTTGACCCCGCCGATGCCCTGAAGATTCTCTCCGCCGTGGAACCGGAGGATCTTCTTTCCTTCGGGATGATTCCCGAGTTCATCGGCCGTCTGCCGGTCTTGGCTTCCCTTGAGCAGTTGAACGAGGAGCAGTTGGTCCGCATCCTGACGGAGCCGCGCAACGCGCTGGTGAAGCAGTTCACCAAGCTTCTGGCCATGGATGACATTTCCCTCACGGTGACCAAGGACGGTCTCTCGGCCCTTGCCGAATCGGCCGTGAAGAAGGGAACCGGGGCCCGTGCGCTCCGCTCCCTGCTTGAGAAGATCATGCTCGATGTCATGTACGATGCGCCCGACCGCGATGACTTTGCCGGGGTGACGGTGAATCGTTCCGTCGTCGAGGGGAAGCGCTCCGCTATGGTGCGCCGCCGTCAGGAGAAAGACGCCGCCTGATTCCGTGGGGCGGATCGCTGACCCGGATCTGATTCCCGTTCCCGGGAGAATGGCCCCCAATGAGGGTCTTGTCGCCGCACGCGGGGAGTTGATCGCGAAGGCCTCTATCTACACGCGTATCGAGTGTGACTTCGGAGCTTCCAAGGGGAAGTTTCTGACCGAAAGCGCCCTGCTTAATCCGGACGTTTTTTTTGCCGGGATCGAGGGCCTCTCCGACCGGGTGAAGCGTGCGAATAGAAAGATCATGCACCATGGGATTTCCAATGCCTTGCTCTGGCGGGGGTGGGGAAAAGAGTCACTGGATGCCTTGGTTCCCGATGGATTTCTCGACACCCTCCATGTTTCCTTTCCCGATCCATGGCCGAAGAGACGCCACTGGTTCCGTCGTTTGGTGAAGGTTCCGTTCCTGGAAATTGCCTCCAGGAAGCTCAAGCCACACGGGATCCTGAGGCTGATGACCGATCATTTGGGGTATTTCGCCTCGATGAAGGATGAGGTTGCCAAGCATGGGGGGTGGGCCGAGGCATCGTGGGAGGATGATCTCAAGCGACCCGTCACGGAATTCGAGACGATCTTCTTGGCAAAAGGGGATCCGATCGGAAGGGTAGCTCTGAGACGGGAATAATCACCGATTTTCTGCAACAAAACAGCTGCCTGCGGTGTTAAATTGACTACATCCTCCGCGGATCTTGTGAAGCGGGGCCTCTTCCACCACTCTTCATTATCTGATGGACCCAAGCAAAGAGGCTGCCGAGAGCGATGAGGGGTTGATGACGGCCATTGCCGCAGGGGATCAGCATGCGTTCCGAATCCTTGTGGAGAGGCATCAGACACTTGTGATCGGCACGGTGGCCCGGATGATCGGAACTTCGGATGCCGAGGATGTTGCCCAGCAGGTCTTTCTCAATGTCTGGAAGGCGGCACCACGTTGGAGACCGGATGCGAAGGTGACGACCTGGATCATGACGGTGGCGAAGCGCCTGGTGTTCAATGAGTCCCGACGACGCAATCGTTCCCGGATCCTTTCCCAGGGTTCCGAGGAAGGTGCTGTGAATGAGTCGCCCGATGAGCGTCCGGGGCCCGACGCCAGTCTGCTTGAAGGGGAGCTTCACGAGGCGATCGCCCGTGCCATGGCCCAACTCAACGAGAAGGAACGTCTTGCCGTTGTCCTCCGCCGTCACGATGGGATGCAGTACGAGGAGATCGCCGTGGTTCTGGGGACGAGCGTCTCCTCCGTGAAGAGTCTGCTCTTCCGAGCCAGGAATACCCTCAGGGAAAAGCTTGCACCTTATCTGAAGGGGTGAGTTGATTTTGACTCTTGCCTAACGACTTTCAGTCTTCAGTCTATCAGCCTCAATTTATGTCTTCGTCCGAACAAGTCCTCGTCGTCCGCCGTTCACTCTTCGATCGTCTCGGGTCCTTCCACGGCCTGAATGCCGAAATCAGCCGATACCTTCCCGTCTTTTTGGAGGAGGGGAATCATTTCTTTGTACCCCGTGCCGAGGCCGAGGAGGATCCCTCGCTCAAGCAACTCATTCCCTATGTCGTTGTGACCTCCGGGGGAAAGCTCCTTCATTACCGCCGCGGCAGCGGATCCGGTGAGAAGCGTCTCCTTAAGAAAGGTTCCATAGGGATCGGAGGTCACATCAATGACGGCGACGGTTTGGGTGAGGCCTTTGATGCCGCCGCCTACCAGCGCGCGCTGATGCGCGAACTTCAGGAGGAACTCGCGATCGAGAGTTGCTTCATTGAGCGACCCCTTGCGTTGCTGAATGACGACACAAATCCCGTCGGGGCGGTCCATCTCGGCATTGTTCACCAATGCGAACTCGCCTCACCAGAGGTCACGGCCAACGAAGAGGCGATAGCGGAACTCGGGTTCCTTACGCTGGAAGAACTTCACGAACGCCACGAGCAGCTTGAGAGCTGGTCACAGCTTGTGATCGGCGGGTGGAATGATCTGAAGACGGTGGGAAAGTAAAAAGTCGGAAGGTAGGAAGGTTGTAGGAAGGCACTGCATCGGCACCTTGTTACTTTCACGCCTTTTACCCTCATTCTCCATCCCGTTGAACGGGATGATTACCAGTTCTTGATCCAGGAGTTGCTGTTGGCTGGGGTGCCGGCGGTGGACCAGAGATCGTAGTTGTTCGGACCGTTTTTCGGCGCGCCGTTTGTGTAAATGTAGCCGTAGTTGTAGCCGAACGGGTCGATCCAGCCCGAGGAGTTGGTCGCCTTGGCCTTGAACTCAAAGTAGACCTTGCCGCCGCTACCTGCCGGTGGCATGAGGTTAGTCACAAGGTTGAGGCAGTTGTTGGAGCTGCTGTTGGTTGGATAGTCGCCGTTGTCGGCCTTGTAGCTTTCCAAGGCGGCCGCAACAGCGGCAATTTCCGCCTCGGCCCGCGACCGCGAACCCTTTTTCTGAACACTGCTGGAGGCGGCAAGAATCAGGGAGGCAAGCACCGCGATGATCGTGATGACGATCAGCAACTCAATCAATGTAAAGCCATGGGGGCGTCTGGTATGGGGTGTCATGGAGGTCGGGAGGTCGTGGCGGAAGTTTTGCTACTGCTGCATCCCGCTGATGATGCCGATGAGCGGAAGGAAGAGCGCGATGACGATCGAGCCCACGACCACTGCAAGAAAGACGATCATGATGGGCTCCATGAGAGAGGTGAGTCCAGCGACGGCGTTGTCGACTTCGTCGTCGTAAAGGTCAGCCACCTTGAGAAGCATTTCAGGCAACTGCCCGGTCTCCTCGCCGACATCCACCATGCTGATCACCATGGAGGGAAACACCCCGCTCGCCTCCATCGGGCGGACGATCGATTCACCTTCTTTCACGGCGTCATGGATCTTGGCGATGGCCACGGAGATAACGGCGTTGCCAGCGGTCTCCTTGGTGATGTTCAGTGCCTGAAGAATAGGGACGCCGCTGGTCACAAGCGTTCCCAGCGTGCGTGAGAACCTGGAGATGGCGTTTTTCTTGGTGAGATCGCCGAAGAGGGGGGCCCTAAGCATGAACTTGTCGAAGAGGACCGATCCCTTGGGGGTGGAGATGAACCACTTGACCCCGACGAACAAACCGACGCCTCCCAGGGCGATGAAGAGGATGTTCTGCTGAATGGCTCGGCTCGTACCGACGACGATCTGGGTAAGGAGGGGGAGTGGTTTTCCCCCGAGCATATCGGCAAAAATCTGCTCAAATTTTGGCACGATGAACACGAGGAGAAAGCCCATGATGATGATCGCGATCACCATGACGATGGCCGGGTACATCATGGCAGATTGTACCTTGCCTTTGACCTTTTGGGCCTTTTCCTGGAACTCCGCCAGACGGTTCAGGACGACTTCGAGCACGCCGCCCAACTCGCCCGCCTTCACCATGTTCACATAGAGCTTGTTGAAGATCCTGGGATGAGCGGTCAGGCCGTCGCTGAAGGTGCCTCCGCTCTGCACTGCCTCGGCGAGTTCGTTGATGGTCTTTTTGAGAACGGGGTCTGGTTCCTGTTTCCCCAGTACAGTGAGACCTCTCAGTAGCGGTAGTCCCGCGTCGATTAGGGTCGCCAACTGGCGGGTGAAGATCATGAGCACCTTGCTCTTGATCGTCTTCTTCTCCAGGAAGGGAATGTTGAGTTTGATTTCCTTCGATCCCGTCTTCTTGGCTCCCTTGGGAGCCTTTCCCCCCTTCGGAGCCTTGGCCTTGCCCCCCTCCTTGACACTTGTGGGAAAGAGTCCCTGACTCCTTAACTGGGCGATTGCCTCGGCCTGGGTGGAGGCCTCGATGGTGTCGCTGACTTGCTGGCCCTGCGCGTCAAGGGCCACATAAGAGAAGGAGGGCATAAGACTCGCAAATTACGCCTTCGGATTCACCAGTGTCGAGAGAAGATATTCCGCCCCTCCACGCCTTTTTATTGTAGGTAAGGGTTGGAGGCCGATTCTCTTCCGATGGTCGTTGCCGGACCGTGTCCGGGAAGGACCACGGTTTCCGGAGGCAGGGGAAGAAGCTTGGTTCGGATGCCTGATAGCAGCAGGTCGCGGTCCCCTCCGGGAAGATCCCATCGTCCCACGCCGCCCGCAAAGAGAACATCACCGCCATAAAGCGCGCCTCCCATCGTGTCATGGAGGCAGATGCTTCCCGGACAATGCCCGGGAACCTCGTGGAGATCGAAGCGTCTGCCGAGGAGAGAGACACCCTTTTCTTCTAGGAGCATCCGGTCAGCCTTGACAGGCTCGACCTCCAGGTCGATTCCCAGGCGATGCAACAGGCCGCGGTCGGCCAGCATCTCCTCGGTGATCGGGTGCATGGCGACCGGACAGCCATGGATTCTTGCCACCTCTGCGGCATCCCAGACATGGTCAAAATGCCCGTGCGTCAGGACAAGCAGGGAGATCTTTTGATCCTTGAAAGCCTCGGCGGAGCCCTCCGGGGCATCGATCAGGATAGCCCCCTCGGGGCAGGGGATCAGGTAAGAATTGGTCTCAAGGTCCCCTCCGGTGAACATTTCCACCCCCTGTGCTGTCAATATCTCGTTCATGTCATGATGTTTGCTTTTCCACCCCGCCTCTGCAACGGTTCTTATTCATGACTTTCCGTTCGCAGCGTCGTTTTCTGAACCTGTTGGCCCTGCTCCTTTCGGGCTCCTGCGGTATGCTCTTCGCGGAGAGCAAGACCAACTCCACCCCCACCGACATGGCTCCCGTGGCGGCCACGGTCGCCCGGATGCTCGAGCAGGGGCATTATCTGCATCCGCTCTCACTTTCAGAGAAGAATCCTCCCCGGCCGGAGTCCGATCCGGCGCAGACCATGTCGGAGCGCGTTCTCAAGAACTACCTCCAGATGCTCGACTACATGCATCTCTACTTCACCCAGGATGACGTGAACGAGTTCAACCAGCGTTTCGCCGGCACGCTCGCCTCCGACATTCCCCGCGGAGAGTTGGCCGCGCCGAGGGAGATCTTCACCCGGTACCGCCAGCGCGTCGAGGAACGGGTCGCCAAGAACAAGCAACTCGCCGCCGACCCTCACGACTTCTCCAGCACCAAGACAATCCAAATCGACCGGAAGAAGTCCCCCTGGCCCTCCACCATGGAGGAGGCCGACAAACTCTGGGCCGACCGCATTGAGGCTGAACTCCTGCAGGAGAGCCTCAACAAGCACGCCCTCAGCACGCCCGAGAAGACCGTCACCAAACGCTATACCCAGTTCCTCAAGAACGTGAACGAACAGACCGACGAGGAGGTGATCGCCGGATTCCTCAAGTCGATGGCGATGAGTTACGATCCCCATTCCGAGTACATGAGCCCGTCGGACATGGATAACTTCAATATCCAGATGCGTCTCTCCCTTGTCGGCATCGGCGCGGTTCTCCGAACCGACGACGGCTACGCCAAGATCGTCGAGGTGGTTCCCGGCGGCCCCGCCGATAAGGACGGGCGCCTCAAAGCAAACGACCGCATCGCCGCCGTCGCGCAGGGAAAGCAGCCCTTTGAGGATGTCGTCGACATGAAGCTCGACAAGGTCGTCGAGAAGATCCGCGGATCGAAGGGAAGCCAGGTAAGACTTCAGGTCATTCCCGGCAGCGCCACCGATCCCTCGAAACGAAGCATCATCGAGATCACCCGCGAGGAGGTGAAGCTCAAGGAGTCCGAGGCCAAGGGAGAGGTGATCGAAAGCAAGGAACCCGATGGCCGCGACATCAAGCTCGGCTGGATCACCCTTCCCTCGTTTTACGCCGAGATGGAGAAGCACGGCCAGGGTGACGCCAAAAGCACTACCAAGGATGTCCGCCGCATTCTCGACCGCATGAAAAAGGAAGGGATCGAGGGGCTTGTGATCGATCTGCGCCGCGACGGCGGCGGTTCGCTCGAGGAGGCGATCAACCTGACCGGGCTCTTCGTTGGGGAGGGGCCCGTCGTTCAGGCCAAGGATGCGTCTGGAAGGGTCAGCGTCGCGCGCGATGACGAGAAGGTCCCCTTTTACACCGGCCCCATGGTCGTACTTGTGAACCGACTCAGCGCCTCGGCCAGCGAGATCTTCGCGGCGGCCCTCCAGGACTACGGTCGCGCCGTCATTGTCGGCGACCAGCAAAGCTTCGGCAAGGGAACCGTTCAGACGCTGCTTGATGTCGGCAAGTTCATGCCCCTCTTCCACGACGAGGGGCCGAAGGCCGGTTCGCTTAAGCTCACCATCCAGAAGTTCTACCGCGTCTCGGGGGGCTCCACCCAGCACCGAGGTGTTTATTCCGACATCGTCCTCCCGTCGCCCACGGACAACCCCGAGATCGGCGAGAGTTCCCTGCCTAACCCCCTCGCTTATGACGAGGTCGATCCCCAACCCGTGCGGAAATTCTCCTTCACCGCGCCGTTGATCGAATCGCTCAAACACCGTTCCGAGGAGCGCGTCGCGAAGGATCCTGAATTCCGCTACATCAACGAGGACATGAAGCGCTTCCGCGATAAGATCGAACTGAACCAGCTTTCGTTGAATGAAAAAATCCGCAAGGACGAGTTGGCCGCGGATAAAAAGCTCAAGGAAGATCGCAAGGCCGCAAGAAAGACGAATCCGGCCCCCGTCCAACCCGCCTACGAGGTCACCCTCGACACCGTCGACAAGGAAAAATTGCCACTTGTCACCGCCAAGAAAAAACCAGCCCGCGACAAGGTCGCCAAGGATCCGGACGAGGAGGGGGGTGAGGAGGACACCGAGGATGCGACTGCGCCTCCGGATCCCGTCCGTCTTGAGACAATCAATATTCTCAAGGATCTGACCTCGCAGCTGCAGGGCCTCAGGACTGCCGGAATCAGGGAGAGGGAGTAGACCGGAAACCATCCGCTCCCCTCCTTCTCTTTGGATTATTGACAGGGAGGAGCCTGCTTCTGTTAACTACCAACTCTTCCCATGAGCGACACGCCCACTCCTCCGGCCACGCCCTCCGCGGGCCCTGTCAAACTTCCCCCGCTGAAGCTTCCTCCCAAGCCCGTGCCCGCCTCGGGAGTGTCCTCCACGCCACCCGCCGCGCCGGCTGCCGTAACCCCTCTCTCGGGCGCACCAATTCCTCCGGGCCCCCTGAAGCCTCCGGCTCCCGCCGGAGTAGCACCCGTCCCCCCGTCCCCCCTCAAGCCGTTGACACCTCCCGGCGCACCCTCCGCTGCTTCGGCACTCAAGCCGCCCGCTCCTCCAACTCCTTTGGCTCCACCGGCAACGGCTACCACGCCTGCAACCGCGGCACCTGCACCGGCAGCCGCGACTCCCGTTCCTGCCGCGGCTCCCGCGCCGCTAAAGCCCGAACCGGTTGTTCCCGCTGCGGCCAAGCCGATGCCACAGGCGACCATCAAGCTTCAGCAGGCGCCGGCACCCGTTGCGGCCAAGAAGCCCATGATCGTGGCCACATCGCTTCCCAAGACCGAAGGGCAGGAGGAAGCCAAGGATCTCAAAGAGGGCAAGGCCGCCGTTGCTCCCACGGAGACCGAAGGTTCTGCCGAGGGTGGAGTGCCCGCCGCGCTGCTCATGGCCGCCGCGGCGCTGGCCCTCGTGGCGTTCGGTGTTCAGGTCTGGCTTTTCATTTCCTAACAACAAACAACCGAGTCCATGTCCGAACACGTCATTGAACTAAACGATTCTAATTTCGACCAGACGGTCGCCTCCTCGCCGGCCCTGCTCGTCGACTTTTGGGCCCCCTGGTGCGGTCCTTGCCGGATGATTGCCCCGGTGATCGAGGAACTCGGCAAGGAGCTCGCTGGCAAGGTCGTCGTGGCCAAGGTGAACGTCGATGATGCCGCTGGTGTCGCCGGTGCCCACGGCATCACCTCGATCCCCACGCTGATGATTTTCAAGAATGGCGCTCTCGTCGATCGGAGCACCGGCCTTGCCTCCAAGGCGGCCCTCCTCGGGAAGCTCCAGGCGCTGTAACAGCCCCGGGCTCTTCGCGTCATCCTTCCGGTTGTGACGGAACCAGCCGCCACGCCTAGCTCGCTCGGCTATTCCATGCCCGCGGAGTGGGAACCGCACGAGGCTACCTGGATCTCCTGGCCCCACCGGGACGGTCAGAGCTTCCCGGACAGCTATGATCGTGTCGTGCCGACCTTGGTGAAAATGTCGGCAGTGATCGCCGAATCGGAAATCCTGCGGATCAATATCTCTTCTTCCGAACAGGAAGCTGAGGTGAGGGGACTTGTCTCCAAATCCGCTCCGATGGAGAGGATCGAGTTCTATCACAATCCCACCAACGAGCCGTGGTGCCGTGATCACGGGCCGATTTTTGTGAAACGTGCCGGATCGCCCGCTCTCGCTGTGAATGATTTCGGATACAACGCGTGGGGCGGCAAATACCCGCCCTATGATGCCGATGATGTGGTTCCCACAAGAATCGCCAGTCATTTCGGGATGACGCTCTTTGAGCCGCCCTTCATCCTTGAGGGTGGCTCGGTCGATCCGAACGGTGCAGGGGCACTCCTGACAACCACCTCCTGTCTGCTCAACCCGAATCGTAATCCCGGAATGTCCCGTGAGCAGATCGAGCAGGGACTCCGCGACTACCTCGGTGTCGGGCAGATCCTCTGGCTGGGAGATGGCATCGAGGGGGACGACACGGACGGACATGTGGACGATATCACCCGCTTTGTCTCCCGTGACACCGTCGTGACCGTGGTCGAGCCTCATCAGGGCGACCCAAATCATGCCCCGCTCCGTGAGAACCTTGAGCTTCTCCGCGAGATGCGCCTTGCGGATGGCTCCCACCTGAATGTGCTCGAAATGCCGATGCCTCCGCGGATGGACCGGGAGGGGCTCCGTCTCCCTGCCAGTCATGCCAATTTCTACATCGCCAACAACTCTGTCCTGATGCCTGCTTTCGGGGGGGATTCGGACGCCGAGGCGGCCGACCTTTTGGCGGGTCTCTTCCCAGAGCGGATGATCCGCCCGATCGACTGCCGCGAGCTGATATGGGGACTGGGAGCCTTCCACTGCCTGACCCAACAGCAACCCGCCGCCTGATTCCATTTTTACCCCGGATACGTCGTTTTCGACACCTTTGGAAGCTTGCCAAACAAGCCCGGGGAAGGTGTGCTAATGAGCCGATTTTATGAACACCCAACTCCTCCAACTCGCCGCCCGCGACGCCCGCGGCCTCGCCATCGATGCCGTCACCGCCTGCAAGTCCGGCCACCTTGGGCTACCCCTTGGTTCCGCTGACATCGGCGCAGTGCTCTTTGGCGAAGCCCTGAAGATTGATCCCGCCAATCCTCGCTGGATCAACCGCGACCGGTTTGTCCTCTCCGCCGGTCACGGAAGCATGTTCCTCTACAGCTGGCTCCATCTGGCTGGGTTCGATCTTCCCCTCGATCAAGTGAAGAGGTTCCGCCAACTCCACAGCATCACCCCCGGTCATCCGGAGTTCCACGAGACCCCGGGCGTCGAAGCCACCACCGGACCACTCGGCCAAGGCGTTGCCAACGCCGTGGGCATGGCGATGTCCCAGAAGATGGCCGCCGCCCGCTTTAACACCCCAACGCACACCATCTTCGACAACCACGTGGTTGTTCTCTGCGGTGACGGGTGCCTGCAGGAGGGAGTCTCCGGCGAGGCCTCTTCTCTCGCGGGACACCTCGGACTCGACAACCTCATCCTCTTCTTCGACGCCAACAACGTCACTCTCGACGCCATGCTCAATGTGAGCCAGAGCGAGGATGTGGCCGCCCGTTACAAGGCCTACGGCTGGGATGTTCAGGAGATCGACGGACATGACATGAACTCCATCCTTGCCGCCTACAATCATGCCAAGACTACCAAGGGCAAGCCGCACATGATCATGTGCCGCACCATGATCGGTAAAGGAATCCCACAGGTCGAGGGGACCAACAAGGCCCACGGCGAGGCGGGTGTGAAGTTCTCCGACGAGGCCCGCAAGGGGCTCGGCCTTCCCGATGAAAAGTTCTTCATCTCCCCCGAGGTCACCGCCTACTTCGCGGATCTCAAGAATAAGCGCGCCGAAGCCCACGCCGCATGGCAGAAGGAATTCTCCGCCTGGCGCGCCGCCAACGCCGAACTTTCCGCCCTTCTCGATAGCGGCGTCGAGCAGAAGGTTCCCGACCTTCTCGCCGCGATTCCCCCCTTCAAGCCCGACGAGAGCATCGCCACCCGCAAGGCCGGAAGCATCGCCCTCCAGCCCATCGCCAAGGCTATGCCTCTCTTCGTGAGCGGCAGCGCCGATCTCTTTGGTTCCACGCTGAACTACATCGAGGGTGGCGGAGACTTCACCCGTGAGAACCGCGAGGGACGCAATATCCACTTCGGCATCCGCGAGCACGCCATGTGCGCGATCATGAACGGCTACGCCTATGACGGGATCTTCCGCATTGCCGGAGCCACCTTCCTCGTCTTCAGCGATTACGGCCGCCCTTCCATTCGCGTCGCGGCCCTGTCGAAGCTCCCGACCCTCTACATCTTCACCCACGACTCGGTTGCCGTCGGCGAGGATGGCCCTACCCATGAACCCGTGGAGACTGTTGCCGCCCTCCGCGCGATCCCGGGCCTCGATGTCATCCGTCCCGCCGATCCCGAAGAGACCGCGGGGGCCTTTGCCGTCGGACTGGAGAGGACGGACGGACCTACGCTCCTCTCCCTCTGCCGCCAGAATCTCCCGAATCTCAGCGAGATACCGGTCGACGTCCGTCGCAAGGGTGTCTTCAAGGGTGCCTACATCGCCCGCAAGGAGACCGCCGCCCTCGAGGTCATCATTCTGGCCAGTGGCAGCGAGCTGAATGTCGCCCTGGATGCCGCGAAGCAACTCGGGGCCGGAGCCCGCGTGGTCTCCATGCCTTGCATGGAGCGCTTTGATCGTCAGGATGCCGCCTACCGCGAAGAGGTGCTTCCGGCGAAGTGCCGCAAGCGCGTCTCCATCGAGGCGGGAATCTCCGATCCTTGGTTCCGTTTCATCGGATTGGATGGCAAGGCTGTCGCGATCGACCGTTTCGGACTCAGCGCCCCCGGTGCCACCGTCCTCAAGGAACTCGGGATGACCATTGAGAATGTGGTGACCGCCGTGAAGTCCCTCTAGGCTTCCTTTTCCCCCTTCTCAAGAGCCCTCATGGAGCAATCCATGGGGGCTTTTTTTATGCCTCGGATTTCCTGTTCTTTCATTTTTCATTTTGCTGTCTTCCTCCTATCTTGATCGTTGTGCTCACCACCCCGTGGTTC
>Ga0114964_10002120_pt1 | contig 14000 bp, 13 predicted proteins | sample C_131016_MF_Meta_FD_92638 | JGI IMG/M metagenome (GOLD analysis project Ga0114964, IMG submission 92638) | Freshwater microbial communities from Lake Croche, Canada to study carbon cycling - C_131016_MF_MetaG | ecosystem: Environmental > Aquatic > Freshwater > Lake | place: Lake Croche, Canada... | reverse complement strand
TGAGTTTGCAACATCTCTAAAATTTCCTCATCTTCTTCATCATCATCTTGGTCATAATTAGTTAATGATGCCTCAATGTTTGAACCATTTTCTTTCAAAGTAGTTTCCATATCATCAGCTGCATTTATATAGTAACTCACCATAGATTCTTTTGGTGATATTACAGTCAGAATATCTTTTGTGTATAACTCTGCTGAATTATCTTGTATCAGTTCAACTGGCAACCAAGGTCCCATCATCATAACGGTTCTATTCATTGATAATCTTTTAAAGAATAATGTCATTGGTCTATTAACAATAATAACACCAGAGTGTTCGTCTTTGTTATAATTACCAATTATATCTTCACCAGATTGTAGTCTTATAATTTTTATATTATCCATTTTTTAGGTCTATGTTATAAAATTTATATTTGAATTTCTCTTCATCGTATATTTTAACACGTTCAACGAAATGTTTCAATGTGTAATTGGTATGTTTGCCTGCTCTAAAATCATCTGCAATATCAAATAGAGTTGCCTCTTGTTTGTTATCACCTATTCTAAGTCCTCTACCTATAGATTGTAGATTCCTAATCCTAGACTTTGAAGGAGAAGCAAAAACAATATTGTGTAAGTTCCTAATGTTAACGCCAGTAGAAAAGGTGCCATAAGAAGCCACAATAATAGCGTCCTTTTCTTTTTCAGTAATTGCACGAACTGATTCCCGAACTTCAACATCAGTTCCGCCAAATACAAAAAACACATGCCTATTTTTCGTGTGTTCTTTAATAATTGCGTGTAAGTTTTTACCATGTTTTTCTACAAACTGGAATAACACAAGTGTATTACCTTCAAGTGACAAGACAAGATTTTTAATAAACTCATTTCTTGCTTTATTTAGGACAATATAATCCACCTCTGTATTGTAATCCCAATCTCTAGACTGTTTGCATATGTTGTCAGGGTATTTTAATATCAAACATTTAATTTTAAACTCTGCAAGATGTTTATCATCCATCAATTCTTTAGTTGTTGTTGCTTGGTATACTGGACCAAATAAACCTTCTAATACTAACCGATGTGTTTGAGTACCATCAAGTGTACCTGTACAACCAATACGATAACCTGCATTGGTACAACCAGATAGAATAGTTGCAAGTGATTTGGCTTTGAATTGGTGTGCTTCGTCACCAACAACAAAATCAAATTGTTCAAAGTATTCTTTTTCGTTTTTGTAGATTGATTGCCATGTAGTGATGGTTAGAAACTTGTTTGTATGTTTCTCTTTACCGGAATATTGACGGTGACAATACTGTTCTGAATCATAACCATAATCTGCAAAATCTTTGTACATCTGTTCAACTAAAGAAGTTGTTGGTACAATTAACAGACCTTTTATATTTTCTATTTGCAAATGGCGAATGATACAATACAGTATCAAAGATTTACCTGATGCTGTTGGTGATAGCAACAGCAATCGTTTATTACGAACAGCATGAATGAAAGACTTTAATTGATAGTCTCTAATTTCATGTGGTATATTTAATGTTTTAATAAACTCTGTAGCTTCAACAACAGAGTATTCTTCAGTAACATTTACATTTGTATCTATCTCAAATGTATATTTTCTTTCTTCACAAAATTTACCAATATACAAAACAAGACCATGATATATTACCATGGTTCTTAAATCTAATAACCTTATTTTACCATCCCAATACCTTGCTTTAAATGCAGGAGTAAATTGGTGACCAGGCACATAGAAAGTAAAATAATCAGAAAGTTCTTGAGCTATGTTTCTTTCACAATGAACACGAATATAAGCTTCATCAACTTTCTCTAATCTAATATCAAACACCTTGAATAAATCTTTCCCATGCTATAAAATCACGAAGTTGAAATGTTCGTGAATTCAATTCTTTAAGTATACTTTGGCACACATCAACAATTTCCTCATGCAACATCTTCTGTGCAGTCAGTCTGTTTAAATCTTCATCACTCTCAAAGTATGTAGTAATCTCGGATTTCAATACAAACGGAAATGGTTCCCAACCGTGGTGTTGTAGTTGGTCATCATCTAATTTACCAGTATAATATTCCCACTTAACCTTCTTCATTCTGTTATACTTGAACTCAGCCTCTTTCGCAAGCAAACGATGCCGTGAAAGTACATTCAAATACTTACTATGTAATTGGGGTATATTGATTAGTTCTTTGCCAGGTTCTGTTCTATCAATAACAGAATCTTTTGCCCACATATTTAATAATTCATCAAGTTTAGTCATACCAAATCCTCCTAGAAGGAGTATATCACAGTTAAATTATTTTGTCAACATTAAAATAGGAATATCTGAAGGTTGCATCGGCAGTAATGGTTGTATCTGGACTATCAGTTGTAGACATTGGAAATGAAGACACGCTGGTAGGGAATACATCAAAGAATTTAAATCTAAAAATTGGATTATTTGCCGATGAAAGTAATGTTAGAGTTGCATCAGAATATTGTGGTGCAAGACCAGATGCTTGGCGTATGCCAGCAGTTTTACTTAATAGACCTAAATTTTCATACTCTTTAAAGTTTGTTGGAAAAGTCATACCACGAATCCAGTCGTGAACTTCTAACCAAGATTTTAAAGCTTCGTCAACCAAAAAAGTAACATTCAATAAATCATAAATTGCCTTTTCACCTGGTTTATACAAGTCTACGAAAGGTGTATTTTGTGGAATTTCTGATAACGAAATACCAGGTACAGTTACAGTTTGACAAAAATACTGTATATTAGGCAACCTAGAAAAGTTTAATTGAAACTTATTAGGGTGTAAGTAATTTGGATTTTTAGGGTTTCTGTTTAGTGCGCTCATATTGGTATTTATATAGCCAAAAAAAAGAGGCACCGAAGTGCCTCTTTAAGAACTCTCTTTATGGAGTTTTAATTACATGATGTTAGCAATACGGAAACTACGATAGTAGTTGTTTGCTTGAACATTCAATGCGCCAAGACCTTGAGTTGTGCCTTCTGCAAATGGGTTTGCAACGAGGCCGTAACGAGTCTTGAATCCAATTTTTGGTTGGAATGTACCAGTATCAACGGCACGGACCATCTGTAGTGGTACATATGGGCAGTAGAAAATACCTGCGTCATATGCATTGGTACCTTTGTAACCAACAACAGCGAATTCGTTGGTTGAAGATGTTTGAGCATATGGATCAATGTACACTTTGATACGACCGAACATAGTACCAGCAAATGTGTTACCTGTATCGTCAACTGTCAAGTTAACTTGTGACTGCAAAGCAGAGTTGTAGTCAAGGATACCAGCCATCGCAAATGCAGATGCAACATCTGAAGAAACGATGATGATATTACCTTTACCACGACGTGTTGTCTTAGCAATAGTATTAGCTTCACGTTCAATTTGGAAAGCAAGACCTTTAATCTTCTCAACCATCCAACGACCATTAGAATCGGTGTCAAGGTCAAAAGTACCACGAGTAGTTGTACCTGCTTGTGCGCCTAATTTAGCAACACCATAGATTGTACGGATAACTTCACGGTTAATTTCAGCAAGAATCTCAGTAGAGAGAATGTTTGCCAATTCTGTTTCTGCATCTAGACCGTGAACAGCTTTCAAGTCTTGTGCAAGTTCCATTGAGTATTCTGCTTTCAAAGCACGAGTCTTTGCAGTTACAGTAACTTTCTCAATAGAGAATGCCATTTCTTGGAATGTGTTACCAGCGGCACCATCACCCAAAGCTTCAGCAGAACCGGTTGTCATTGCAGCGATTGCAGCAGCGTTACCAGAGAATGTGTTATTAGCAGCAGTATCAACTGGAACTGTCAATGACACTTGTGCGCCTTGACCGTTTGCACCAGCGAAACCAGTGTTTGCTTCGTTGTAGAATGCTTCTGTACCAGCTTGACCAGCATAGCGAGTACGCATTGCGAAAATCAAACCTGTAGGACCAGTCATTGGTTGCACACCGCACACATCATAAGCGATGAGGTTAGGCAACGAACGGCGAACCAAACTGATTAAGATTGGGTCAAAACCGGCTGTTGGGCCTGCAGCAGCAGAACCGCCACCGAAACCGCCTGTACCAGCAAAGTTGGTTGGTGAACCAGCTTCGTAAAGCATACCAGCAGATTTTTGCATTTCAACAGCTTGGTTCTCAAGAACGACAGCAGTTACAGCCTTGCGATATGGGTCTTTAATTGGGGCCATGTCTGGATGATCCAGAACGCCAGCCCATTTTTGTTGTAATGATTCGGACAAATACATAATACTATCTCCTATTTGTTATAGTTTTGTTTTAGAAATTGCTTGTGCGACTGCATTGACAAATGGGTCAGATGACACCTTCTTGTCTTCTACATCGCCTAATTCTTCATGTAGTTGATTTTCATCGGCACGTTTAGTACCAGATGGGAAATAATTCTCACGGATGGTTTCAAGTTTATTTTTATATTCTTCCTCTGTGGAGAACTCAACACTCTCTGCGAGTGATTTGATTTTTTCAACTTGAGTTGCGGTGAGACCTTCGCAAACAACATGAACGACTTCAGTTTTGTGTGATTCAATTAAAGATTTTTTAATTTGAATACCACGCTCTATTTCTTCGTTGAGTGATGACTCTAGTTCTTCAACTTTAGTAGCTAACTCACTAACGAGGTCAATTTTTTCGGCAGGAACATCAATGTAATGTTCTGCAAACAGGTTACGCAAACCTGAAATGAATTCTTCTGTCATCTCGGAACGCAAACCAGATTCAATAGCAATTTGGTTTTCTTCCATCCATTGTTCAATAACATAGTTGAGGTAATCATCAACTTTTTCTGTTAAATCATCTTTGATGGTTTGAACTGCTTCTTCAAGCATGCCAGCGTAATGAGTTTCAATTTCTTCTTCAATTTGTGTAACACGGTCATTAACACGAGCTTCAAAAATTGTAGAGACTTTAGATTTGAAATCTTCTGAGATGGTAGAATCGTCAGCAAAGAGAGCGTCAATATCTTCTTTCATTGCATTTAATCTTTTCTTTGCATTTTTGGCGCCTTGATATCTAGCATCATCTTTATCATCATCTGTTCTACCAAGACTACGAGCTTTATCTGACATATGACCGGCAGATCCTAACGATCCTTGATTTTCAGCTCTACTGCCTTTTAGATATGACCTGAGTGTATTTTTTGACAACTCATCAAGTTGTTCAAATTCTTCAGAGACCATAAACTCTTTTAATTCTTCTAAAGAATAATTTTCAATTTCTTCCATTTTAGCGGAAGCATTTGAAGGTTTTGTTGTTGGTGCTTGAGCATTACCTGGTGCACCATCTGATGGGTTGATTTTAGCAGAATTATCGTCATTCTTATAATTCTGAGGTGTTGGACCACCAGCATCAACTACTTGACCTGGAAGTTTTTCTGGAGGCATAGCTGATGCTGATTTCTTGCTACCTGCAAGAATTTCTGCGGCTGCCTCAAATAATTTGTTTGATGACATTAGGAATCTCCTTATCGTTTCTTATTTATAAAATTAAAGTTTTCTGATGAAGTTTTCAAACAGATTGAAAGCAACCTGTTCAATATCTTTGCGTGATGCTTGTTTAATTTGTCTTTTTGCGTTATCTATATCAACTTCAACAAAACGACCTTCTACAAACAACCATTCTTTATTCTCCATGATACCATTAACAAATGCGCCTGGTGCAGATGGGTCTGCAACAATGTCAGCAGCAGTAGCTAAACGGAAATCATCTTGAACAATGTTATAACCTTCCTTAGTTGGCTGTAATGAGCCCATACCACGGGAAGATACACCAAGGTTAACACCAGAGTCCATAAAGTTTTTGACTATTTGGCCATATGGTGTATCAAGAATTAGTGCTTTACCAATAAACGATTCTCCGTTGTCTGTTAATTCAACAATCTTATGAGAAACTCTTTCAAGGTTAATTGACGGTGTGTCTGGATGACCAAGTTCTCCAAGAGCACGATTAGTCTTTACATATTCTTCGTTGTAACGTTTGACTTCATTGCTTAAAATGTCTTTCGTGTACATACGATTATTTTTATTTGGTTTATCATATACAAGAAAAGGACCTGTAATATACAAGTTTTTTTTGCCATTCTCAGTGGCTTCAGTTAAGAATTTTACTTCTTCAATATTTTCTCTAATTAATTTCATATTGTTTGTCCTGTATATGGGTCTACATTATATGTAGCGTTCTTTGAAACTTCCATAACAATACATCCACCAGTAAAAATTTGAACTGATAAATTACCTGATGCAGTATTAGCAACTGAACCACCGTAATCATCAAGGCGCATTTCACCTGAACCCGATAATTTAAATAGTTGAGCACCATCACGAGTAATCTCAATACTACCATTTGTTGACCAATTTAATTTACGAATAGCAAGAGCACTAACAGTTTCAGTTGTTGGATTGCCTCTAAACTGAGTAAGTGTAAGATTAGCTGTGCTAATATCCACAACTCTAACGATTGAGCTGCCTCTTGTAGTGTTTATAATTTCGTATGCCATATTACTTTATTCCCATAGATGTACGGCGTCTAAGTGAAATCTTGCGCTTCATTAATGTTCTACGCAATTTTGATTTTCCTTTTGTCTTCCAGTACCGTTTTAGTTTTCTTGACTTCTGTAATCTTTGTATCGTTGGTATCCGAACAACTCGGTTACCAGTTAATTTATATCCTTTAATCGCAGATTTTCGTACATTCTTTTGAACAATAATTCTGCCTTTTGCATTTCGTCTAATTCTTCGGCGAATCTTAGTGATTCTGCCCATACGCATTACATTAGCTTCATCTAATTCTTCTTCTACCCACTCATATATATCATCAGCAACAGCAACTTTTTCTGCCTGTAACCTTGTAGCAACCATTTGCTCAAGGCGCTCAAATATAAATGATTTGGCCTCTACTAATTTGTTTCTTGCTATAAGTTCTACAAATGTCATTTTGCACGCTTAAAAGCAAAGTCTGAAGCCTTCATAAAATGTTCTGGTGACTTATGCACCATGTCAGCAAATTTTTTCTTGTTATCATCATTCAAAGCATTATGCACTTGAGTTAATGCAGATGCGGTAAAATGGTCAACTTTACGAGTATGACCAGAAGCAAACTTAACCGACTTTGCTTGTTTATCATTCACTATCTTATGTAGTGTATCCATTACCGCTTCATCTATTGTTTCTTCCATTATGCGACCTTTGTGTTCAATAGAAACAATCTTAGAACCAGGAGCATGATTAGTTACCAATTTGTGTGCATGGTCTTCATTATCTGCTTTAACATTATATGACTTAGTATCAGTCTTAACATGATATTTTTGTTTAATTATTTTAGTTGGACCAAAATGTTTATCTTTCCAAGGATCGTGAGAAGATTCTTCTGACTGAATAGGTGCATCCATACCTGAACCATATTGGTAAGGCACAGAAAAATATTTCTTTAATTTTTCATTATAGTATAAAGCAATTCTAGTTCCATCTGGATATAAACGAATTGCTTTACGCTTTATGACCAACACTAATGGTGGGTCTTTGTCTTCTTGAAGCATAACTGGTTCATCAGTTAATTCTTCTACATCTTCTCTAACTGCACGGCGAGCCTGCATGTTAATCTGTTTGTTATTAGAGATTAAATCTACCATCTTGTTAAAGAGGTTTTGAATAATCATTCTATCGGCATTATTGAATGTTGGCTTCTCTTCACCCATCTTATCTAAGATTTTGTGAATACGCTGCATCTGTGCCTTGTTGGCAAGACCAGCACGAACCAAAGTATCAAACTTTGAATAGTCTGATTTCTCTTCTTCAACGATAGACTTAAACTCTAATAGTGATTTCATTTATTAGTTTTTTTTATTTTGAAAGTTTAGTAGCAGCACGGTTAATACCTTGCTGGCGAGTTGCAATTTTTTTCTCATCACGGTCAACACGCTTGTCTTCTTCATCATCGTCACCGTAACCATATTGGCGATGTTCATCTTCACCATGGTCGTGTGAACGAGCAGAAAGATTGCTAGAGGCTTTCTTAACATATGAACCTAAAGTTGATTTTTTCAACTCATCAATTTGTTCAACTTCTTCTTCTTCCACTTCTTGTGGTGAACCACCAAACAATGATGCAGCTAATTCTTGTTTACGAGTATCCAAAGCCTCAAATGCTTTTGCAGACAACATATCAGACATGGTATTCTTTGCACCAATGGCATCGCCTGTTGCAATTTGGTCTATAAATTTTGGCATATATTTCTCCTATTATTTCTTATTTATATTAAGTGCTGACCTCTCAACATCAGCATCTAATTCAGGTGTATCAGATTCGGAAGGTGTTCTTTCCATAGTGTTATCTTCTGGTGGAACTTGTCCTTGTTGTGCCTGTGCTTGTTCGTCACCAGGTTGTGCAACTGGACCTTCTTCTTCTATTTCTTTTTCCATCTGTTCAATTTCTTCATCAGTCATTTGCAATACATTTTTACGAACCCATGCTGCTGAATAATATTTACCAATAAATGGGTCTAACATTGTTGCTGTGTTAACTCTCTCACGCAACAACTCTGCATCACGCATTTCGGTAAAGTTATTGTCTTTAATGAAGTCATAGTAGATTTGTTCTCTAAAATCGTCCCATTCTTCTAAAGTACAAACACCTTTTAATACCAATTGAATCTTTAATGCATGGTCAAATATCTGTGCAAACTTGTTACGCAAACGATTAACAAATTTAGAAAACTTAACTTCGTCACGGGTAACTTCAGTTGTACGACCAAGACCCATCATACTGCCACTATTTGTATCAAGGCGAGAAGCAGGAATGTTTAGTGCATTTAACAAATTCTTTTGGAAATATTTTACATCTTCCATTTCACCAAGATTTTGTCCTGCTGGTAATGTGGTAATCTCAGTACCTTTACCACCTTCACGGCGTGGTAACCAAAAATCTTCAAGCATAGACAAATGTTTACGCTCATCTCTAATCTCGCCTGTGCTTGCATCGTAAACTAATTTGTTACGATATTGAATCATAATAGAACGGATATATTGTTCAGCTTTACCTTTTGGTAAATTACCTACATCAATATAAAATATACGGCGTTCAGGTGCTCTTGATATACGATAGATAACTACCGCATCTTCAATCATTCGTAATTGATTAAGAGCTTTAATTGCTTTATGTAGATATGAAATGACGAATACATTCTTTGCATCCATCAAACCAGAGTTTACATTAATAATTGATTCAGGTGCAATACGCAAACCTTGTGTTGCGTTTGCGGTAAATGTTTGTGTGGTTGTACCACGGTCATTGTAAACATAGTATTCAGCCAACGATTTAATAATGTTGGCACCAGTTTTTGGATCTCGTTCTTTTTGAATCTCACGTACTTTACGAATCTTGCGTGGGTCAATATAACGAAGCTCTTGAATACCTTTTTTAGGGTCTTTATCATTAACAACAACATGATAGTATATACGACCATCAATATACCAACGCTTAAATAAATCATCGGCAAGATTACTGAAGTTTAACATCTTTTGGATGTTATTAAACTCTTCAAGAATCTTCTTTTTAATTGTTTCTGGTTGTTTCAGATTATCTAAAACAATTTTTAATACTTCACCATTTTCTGTATGACTGATTGCTTCATTAACAATTTCATCAATTGCCATATCACACTCAGGGTGATTTGACATTTCACGATAACGGGTAATCAGTTCTATCTCATTGCGAGCAGAACCTTCTAAATCAACATATGTTCCATAATGAGCATTTTGTGTGATGGTAACTGCGCCATCATCAATTGCTTCCGTAGGAAGCGTGAAAGAAGCTTGCTCAGATTTTTCAACCTGAACAATATCTTTTTTGCCTAGTGTGAAACCGAATAGTTTTATTGCCATTAAAAATTCATCCTATAAAATAAAAAAAGGAGGCCACACGGTTGACCCCCTTTTTATCAAGCCACTTGGTCAGCTGCTGCTTCCCACCACTGATAAGAAAGCGTGATAGTAAATTCTTCAATTGAGTCGTTTGAACCCCAGTCAACATCAATAGGTGCAATGTCTTGAGGAAATAAACCGAGAAAACGGTATTTCTTCAATGTAGCACCTTGTTTGCCAAACTGAGTTACATCAGCATCAACTGTATAACTACCAGGACTTCCAGCCAATGGATTGCGAACATTCAAGCTGTGACTATTTATACCATTCATCCAACGCTCAAAAGCGTTACGAATAATAAAATCTTCGTCATTGATGACTGTAATTGTCCAATCGGTGAAACTTCTATTGCCCGCAAATTTTAATTCACGACCAAAGTATTGAACTGGTACAACACCAATGGTTGAACCAGGTAATTGAGCCGTCTTACACATGAAAGTTAATTTTCTCTGTGCGTCTCCAGGCTGTGCGAAGCCAGGAAACGGCATACTCACCTCAAATAAATTTGGGCGAGCGCCATCTCCTACCATCTGAGAGCGGAATTCGTTTACTGAAAATGCCATTTTTGTATCTCCTATCTCTCTATTTATTAGAACCGGCCGACAATTTCATCAAACGAAACACCTGTGCGGACTGCCACAAAGTTAAGTTGAATGAAGTTGACAGAGCGTGCTGGTTTGATGTAAATGTCACCAACAAATTGGTTAGCATCAATTACATTTGAAGTGTTATTTGTTTCATCGCATACTACACGGAAGTCTGTAATACCACGGCGACCTTGTATGTCACGCAAGAATGGTTCAACTAAGTTGACAAACTGAGCACGAGTAAATTGGTCATTGAATTCAAACATTGAACTGCGAGCAGCACGAGCGATTGATTTCTCCAACACGATGAACAAACGGCGTACATTGATTCGGTCAAATACAGAAGGACGATTCAACAATGTTTTGTCGCCAAATAGAATTGTACCTTCGCCTTGGAATGTAACAACAGGGTTGATACCTTGAACATACAAGTTATCACGTTCTGCTTTAGTTGGATTATATGCCAACTTAATAACATTTTTAACGACACCACGATTTAAACCGCCTGGTGAGAACCATGGGTCACGCTCTTGGTCTGTACGAGCACAGATACCAGCAATGTCACCATTTAATGGAACCCAACGATATACATCACTATATCTGTCGTATTGGTATTTGTAACCAGAATCTAAGAAAGCGTATGAAGAACTTGTCAATCCTGAACGGAATGAAAGGATGTTAGTTGCTTCACTACCAGCTTTGTCAACAACAGAAGCTTTTGTTGGTGATAAGAACACCATAGCATCTTTGCGAGATTCAGCAGTTGAAATTAAACTTGCTGCGACAGTTGCGTTGCCTGGACCAGAAATTATTAATGAAACATCAACAACATCAGGGTTTGCAAAGAAAGCATATGCAGTAGTAATTTCTGAGTTACCAATTGTACCGTCAGCACCTCCAGCCATTGATGCAGAGAATGGTGTGTTAATATTGGTAAATGTTTTAGCAACGGCAGTTGTTCCCCAATTAGAAGAACCTGGCTGATATGAAGTCCACCAAACATATCTAGATTGGTTATTAATAACTGTTTTATGGAAGTTAGATGAACCATCAGTAGTCAATGCATCAGAGGCCTTAGAAACGAAAGCATATTTTTCAAGGACTGTATTTGCAACACCACCTGAGAATTGACCATCTTCGTCAATCACGATGACATGCATTTCATCACCAGAACCACCTAAACCTGAAGTGTATGATGATGTACCTGGTGCAACACCAAATTGGTCGGCATATTGCCATTTACGCAATACAGCAGCACCTGCGGTAACAGCAACAGCGGATGTTACATTGATGTAACCAGCTGATACTGAAGTTGTGCGAGTATATGTTGTACCACCGTCAAAAGAAACGAGGTCACCAGGATACAAGTTAGCAACAGGAGAATTTGTAACTGCAACAACAGTATTACTTGTACCACTAGATGTTACAATAGTTGTATCAGTAGCAGTCAAGTTTGATGAGTAAGCTTGTGTTGAAGAACATATAGAAACACGCAAAGTGTTACCTAAAGCTCCAGCACATCTTGCAGTAAATGGACCAGCACTTGTATTTGCAGTAGTCCAATTATTTGCATAATCGTCTGAGTTTTTAATTAAATAACCAGTACCGTTAGCGGTTGCATTAAGAGTAGAGGTTGTGTTCGCAGCACGAACAATTTTTAAGTTATTGGAATATGCTAAGAAATTTGCTGCTGAGAACCAGTATTCATAATTTGTATTATCTGGTTTACCAAATCTCTGAGCAAGGTAAACCTCATCAGAAATAGTAACCACTTCGCCAACTGGACCCCAGTTAAAATTTCCAGCAACACCGCCAATTGAAGTAGCGGTTGAGGGTACAATTGTAGTCAGGTCAATTTCTGATACATTTACCCCAGGTGATAGCTGAAATGCCATGGATTTCTCCTTAGTTATGGGTCAATTTTTCTTTATACACTATTTAGTTTTTTATAAATTTGAGGATAGATAACCTGGTAGACTTCTTGGAGCTTCTTTAGACCAAGCATCTCCACTATCTACTTCATATTCTAACTCTTGTCCGTCACTTAAAAAACCAAACGGTATAACGTCTTCTTCTATTTGTTTAATTCGTTCTTGGTACATTGCCTCACGCAAGTTAACATCATTTAAGTCTCTGAAGTAAGGATTAGTTGTCAACCAACTAAACAAGACTAGAGGCATTACCAAATCATCGTGATATCCATCATCTGCTTGATATGAACCTCTATACTCAATAAAAGTAGAAAGTTCCGATATCACATCAGGATCTGGAATTAATAATTTTTTCTCTTCAATTAATGATTTAAAAGTAAAACAACCAATTCGTTTTACCCTCTTATCAGTAACAACACCAAAATTTGTTCTACCTGAACCACCAAAACCACCAGTTACTTTCTGGCCTTTACCTGTTTTAGTAACATATAGTAGATTTTCATATTCTAATTCGGACTGTAAAATATATGCGACTTGCTCACTTGTGTTAACCTCAAGTAAAACATATGCGTTATTAAAATCCTTTGCCACCTTATGTATAACAGAAGGATATAACATAGGCGCAATTGAGTTGTCTCTAAATTTACCTACTAGTTTATATGGAACTTCTGCAATATCTATAATTACAAATGCCGAGTAATCGCCACCAACACCTTGTGCGGTATCAGCAACAATAACATAAGTGTGTGGTTTTCCAATTAAAACCTCATTATCATCTCTTTCTGCTTTGACTGGAAACTCATACAAATCCAAACCATCTTTAGAATATACAGTCGGTAATGTTGACATATATTCAATAGTGGCCGAGTCAATCAAAGTCAAAGATGAACCAAGAAACTTACACAGTACCTCTTGGTTATATTTTAATTCACCAAGTTGGCGTTTCTGTTCAAGTGCCCAAGCCTCATCACGACCAGGAATTCTATTGTAAGGAATAAACAATGGTACAAAGTCATTGTTCTTATTCATCGCATCGTTCCAAAACTTCCAAAAGTGGTTGTATCCTAATGGTGTAGATGTGATAAGAATCTTGGTCGTTTGACCAGCAGAAATAACAGGATAAACAGCAGTAAAGAATGCTTCTGCAATCGTATTTGGAATAATTGCGGCCTCATCAATATACAATAAGTTCACGGACTTACCACGAATACCTGCACCAGTTGTTGCAGCTGTAAATACGATTGAACCATTTTCTAGTTCTACATCGCCTTTGTTCCAAGTTTTAATACCTTGTTGCATCCACATTGGCAGATTTTCATACATCAATTGATATCGTGAAATAATCTCACGAGCTGTGGTTGCTTTGTTGGCAAGAATGGCAACAGTCTTTGAATCTTGAAATAAAGTATACCAAAGGATGTAAGCTGCCGATGTGGAAGTTTTGCCTTGTTGACGGCCTTCCATAATAATTACTTTACGGTTATTATGAATGACTTGTATCTTTTCTTTTTGGCAATCGTACAATTTGAACGGTT